>ENA-ORXM01005272-ORXM01005272.1-marine-metagenome-genome-assembly--contig:-NODE-5272-length-10403-cov-3.589483_pt1 | contig 10403 bp, 13 predicted proteins | sample MGYA00237867_ERZ511480 | MGnify/ENA primary metagenome ERZ511480 (study PRJEB26309, sample SAMN06266103) | marine metagenome | isolation source: Algal blade | place: United Kingdom:Sidmouth, United... | reverse complement strand
TGCAGGCGGCGTTTGGGATGAGGTCATCATGCGACTGGTCGATACCCTTTACGCCTTCCCAGCTATTTTAATGGCACTTTTGCTTGCTGCTATTTACGAACCAGGCGCGCTTACGGCGATGGTGGCTATCGGCTTAGCGACGGTGCCTATCTTCGCACGCATTATGCGCTCCTCGGTGCTCTCGCTCAAAGAGCAACCCTTTGTCGAGGCGGCAAGGGCACAGGGGATGTCCAACGCAAGATTACTGTTCAAGCACATTCTGCCCAACGCCCTCTCCCCTATTATCGTACAGGCCAGCCTAAGCTTAGCGGTAGCTGTTTTAGCCGAAGCCGCGCTTAGTTTTTTAGGACTGGGCACACCGCCCGACGTGCCAAGTTGGGGCAATATGCTCCGCGAGGCGCAAGGCTTCCTAAGCCTAAGCCCCTACCCAGCGCTCGTTCCTGGCCTCGCTATTATGCTCACGGTTTTGGGCTGGAGTTTACTGGGTGACGGTTTGCGCGACTCGTTAGATGTTAGAGATTGAGCTAATAAAGACTCCGAGAAAGTGGAATATTTTCCCTGCCTTCCGTGCCCCTTCATCTAAACTATTGCCATGAACTTTCCCCTATCACTGACCTTTAAGGTCGCCGCTTTAGCGCCGCAGATTTACGTACACGATGCAAGCGGCACGCCACTTTGCTATGTACGGCAGAAAATCTTCAAGCTCAAAGAGCATATCTCGATTTTTAAAGATGAAAGCAAAGCCCAGCTTATCAGCGAGATTCACGCTGATAGAATTATAGACTTTTCTGCCGCCTACCACTTCGTTGACCCCGAAGGTTTGAATTATGGCAGCGTGAAGCGTAAAGGTATGCGCTCACTGTGGCGCACGCGCTACGAGGTCGAGGATGAGAATTCGCATTCAAGAGGGCAATCCCTGGACTAAGGTTTTCGACGGACTCGTGGGGGAGATTCCTATTATCGGCATGTTCACGGGCTACATGTTGAACCCGCATTATAACGTGGTAGACGGCTCTGGTACAACCCGCTATACGCTTCGCAAGCAGCCTTCGTTCTTTGGGCGAAAGTTTACCCTAGAACAACACGGCGACAATGAAGACGACTTGCTCATTGTTATGTCGCTGATTATGATGGTTTTGCTCGAGCGCAGACGGGGCTAATTTTCTTTAACGTTTGCATCATAATACTCTTCACAGGGGTGTTATGGTGCATGACGAATATAATTATAGTTATGTTGCGTGAGCAGAATCTTACAATTGGTTCTCTAAAAAAGAGGAAACAACACTACGTTTGGAAGTACTATCTCAAATCTTGGACCCAAAATGGCATAATATACTGTTTACAGAATAGAAAGATATTTCCAGCAACTCTAAAAGGCGTTGCAGCAGAAAGGGACTTCTATCAGCTAAAAGAATTAAGCCTTGCAGATATTAGTTACATCAAAACAGTGCTTATTAATCCAGCGACCGAACACCTCCAAAAGCTTAACCTTGGATGGATAGAGTTCTTTAATCAGATTTTTAAGCTCAAAAAGTTTGCGAACAGTCTAAATTTGAAGAGTGCTGAGATAGATGGATATCTTGATACCCTAATAAACAATTTTGAAGAGGACTATCACGCAAGAATTGAAAGTGATGCTAAGGACATTGTAGATGCAATTTTGGCTGAAGACCTATCGTTTTACGATGATACGAAAAAAAATATAAACTTTACCCAATTTGTTAGTCTACAATACTTCCGAACGGTGGGAATGGCTGCTATCAAATGGCCAAAACTCCCTGATCAACCCAATATAAATCATGAAGCTGTATCACAGGTTGCTCGTCACATATTTGCTACGAATGTCGGAAGGGACCTCTTCTCAAATAGAATGAAGTACAAAATACTTCTTCTAAAAAATCGCACTCCATCTCAATTTATTACCGGAGACCAACCAGTAGTGAACACTTATAGTGTACCTGGGAAGGAACCTGAAGAATTAGAGCTTTACTATCCTTTTTCACCCTCGTTAGCAATTTTGATAAGCGATAAAACCGAGTATGCAAATCAGGAAAAAGTACTACTTAACGAAAATCAGGTGCTTGACTATAATTCCCAGATAGAAAGACATTCTTATCGGCAATTGTATGCTTCTTCCGAAAAAACACTGCAATCATTAGGAAAACCTTTTCATGTATAACTTGCCTTGGTGCAATATAGCTAGGCACTGCAAGGGACGTTGAAGGTGCTATGACGCGCTTTAAGATATACCGTTCACTGATGAACTCGCCTAGGTGCTCTTAGAGGCTGCTGCAAAACTTACCATAGTTCCAGATTATTATCGTCAACATATCTACACTTCCAGACTCAATCAGGTAGCATACGCTATGAAAATCCTCATCACAGGCGGCACAGGCCGCGTCGGCAGCGCCGTAACCGAACACTTACTTGCAAAGGGCTACGACGTTCTAGTCATTGACAACAAAGCCGAAAGTACCGTCAAGGCACCTTATAAACAGTGCGACATTATGGACTTTGAAGCTGTGCGTGAGCAGATGACGGGCTGCGACGCCGTCGCTCACCTCGCCGCCTTCCCCTCACCTGCAAACGCCCCTGGACCCGATATTTTTCGGGTCAATGTTGCTGGTACGTTCAACGTTTATGAAGCGGCAGCTACCCTGGGCATTAAACGTATTGTGCAGGCAAGTTCGGTCAATGCCTGGGGCTGTTTTTGGGGCAATATGGAGCATGAGCCTCAGTATTTACCCATTGATGAAGAGCACCCTTTTTACACCACCGACCCTTATTCTTTTTCAAAAGAGATGGTCGAGAATATTGCTGATTATTACTGGCGTCGCTCAGCCATCAGCAGCCTTTCCCTACGTTTTCCAGCGGTTCTTCCTGTAGAAAATTTAGAGGGTGAAGAGTTCAAAGCGCGAATTGAGCGAACTAAAAGTATTCTTGACGCTTTCGCCCAGCAGAGTGAGCAGGAACACCTCGAGCGCTTCAACAAATTGAAAGAGGCCAACGCAAAGTTCAGAGCCGACCTCGGTATGGAATATCCGAAATTTGGCAATGAGGATAGTGCCGATTATGTCGATGACGAGCTTTGGCAGAGCTACCTTTTTGACCGGCTCAATTACTGGTCAGTTGTCAGCACCCTTGATGCAGCGCAGAGTTTTGAAAAAGGTCTACGTGCAGACTTTTCCGGTCACTATCCCCTATTTATTGCCAGTGAGAGAAACTATTTAGGCTACAACAACCAGACACTCGCCAGGCTCTTTTTTCCAGACCTGAGCAAGTTCAAAAAAGACATGGATAATGACGGCACCCTGCTAAGTATCGACAAGGCAAAAGCCCTTATCGGTTTTGAGCCGAGCGAAAATACTTGGCTCGAGTAGCTTGAAATAAAAAAGTGGCGCGGTCATCAAACCGCGCCACTTCTCTCGAGCTTATGACTATTAAAATTACTCCATCATACTTTCGTGTACTGCGTCGTAAATGCTCGTATCCACAATTTCCTCAAACGTCACGGCCTCAGCTATTAAGCCGACATTGACAAGCAGGTCAACCGAGTTGGCAAACGCTTCGGGGTCTATAGCGCCGACGGCGGTGTCCTCACCTGGTTTGACAAGTTCCGCCACCCTTGCCATCTGCCAGCTCTGGTGAATTTCGGGGCTCTGGGTGCTGCCGGAGCCGTTGCAGGTGTCGCCGCACAACCCGATGACAATTTGTGTGGCCTCTTCCTGATTGGCAACCGCGTATTCCCAACCTTTGATGCTGGCGCGTAAAAACTTTTCGGCAACCTCACGACCACTTAGGCCCGAGCCGTTGAAATCTTCGGCGTTGAGCAGTTCAGGGGTTGTAAAGATTAGGTCTTCCAAAAGCTGCGCGTCGATGTCAGCGGGGTCGAGTACATTGAGCGTATCTAACGGAAAGCCTAAGCCCACAATCTGGTCAAGCTCGTTATAGGTCATAGCGCTTGCAACCTCGACCTCATTTGGGAAAACGAGCGAGGGGTCAAAAGCGTAGACAACCGCCTCGACATCGGGCTCAGTCACGGTGGGGTCTAAGTTAGAGGTCATGTCGGCAACATCAAACACGGCTTGCGACACGAATTCATTACCAAAGCCCCAAACACCTACCGTGCGCCCTGCCAAGTCAGCAAAGGTCTCGATACCCGAATCATTCAGCGCGACCATGCGGTAACCAGAATCCTGATAGATTTGCGCGATTTGCACGACTTCCAAGCCCTGCTCACGCTGCACGAGCATGTTGGCAATCCAATCCGTACCAAAGTCGCAGTTGCCACTTGCAACCGCCACGGTCGGGTTGACGTTACCGCCGTCCAAAACGGTGACGTTAAGTCCCTCTTCTTCATAAAAACCTTGGTCCTGCGCGACAAAGTAACCTGCGAACTGCGCTTGCGGGAACCATTTACTCTGAAAGCAAACGTCAACCAGGTCTTGGGCAAAGCCTGCGGAGAGCGTTGCAAAACATAGCGTTACCAGACTTAAAAAAACCTTCTTCATTCTTCCTCCTTGAAAGTTCCACCGAGCTGAGTTTACCAAGAAGGCGAAAGGGAAAAGTATGAGAGAAAAGCAGGCGTGTACTGAGTAGTTTTCAGTTTAGGTTATGACTCTATAATTGCGGTCTGACGTCTCCTATAAAGGTGTTAACACGCAGTCTGCGGTAGGCTGACTAGGCAGCGTCCTCCACTTCAAAGCGTTGTATACTCTTTGTAGATACTATTTGGAGGTGTTATGAAAACTAAGGTTCAAAAGTGGGGTAACAGTCTAGCCCTGCGCATTCCTAAGTCGTTTGCTGCTGAAACACTGCTCGAGCCTGATACTGAAGTTGATTTGAGTCTGGTCAAAGGTAAGCTAGTTATTACCCCTATCACCGAACCCGCCTATTCACTCAAGCAACTGCTTGAAGGTGTCACCGAAGAGAACATTCACGCTGAAGTAGACACAGGAACTGCCGTTGGCAATGAGGCTTGGTAGTGACTTATGTTCCAGAGCGTGGTGACGCCGTGTGGCTTGACTTTAATCCCCAAGCAGGTCACGAGCAAGCAGGTAGGCGCCCAGCTCTAGTCTTATCACCTGCTCCGTATAACCGAAAGGTCGGGCTAGCACTATTTTGTCCGATCACCAATACGGTGAAAGGCTATCCTTTCGAAGTGATGATTCCTAAAGGCAAGAAAGTCTCAGGTGTTATTCTCTCAGATCAGGTGAAGAGTTTAGATTGGCAGTCACGCAACGTCGACTTGATTACCAGGCTTCCAGATAAAACGGTTGACGAGGTTATGAAAAAGCTCAAGACACTTTTACCTTGACCCTCGTACTGCCGCCTAGCTAATCCTCTCTAAACGACGCATGCCAACCTGTAAGGCGGCGCTCGAGTATTGAGAGCGCACCGTATATAAGCGTTCCTGAATCCTTGCCTTCTTCAATTAGCGAACGTACAATGGCTGTATGCTCAAAGGCCCAGGCAACCTTCTAAAGCGAATTACTATTAACCCTGAACAGTGCGGGGGACGCCCTTGTATTAGAGGCATGCGTATTCGCGTTATTGATGTACTCGACCTGCTCGCCGCTGGTCTGTCTCACGAACAAGTTCTCCAAGAGCTACCAGACTTAGAGGCTGAAGACATCACAGCCGCACTCATGTTTGCGTCCCGCAGACTAGACCACCCTATACTCGCGGCGTGACGTTTTGGATTGACGCGCAACTTTCACCTGCACTGGCACCCTGGCTTACTGAAACCTTTAAAGTCGAGGCCTATTCAGTTAAATTTCTCGGTTACCGCGACGCAGCTGATAAGGTCATATTTGACGCTGCTCGAGAGGCGTCAGCTGTAGTCATTACCAAAGACGCTGATTTCGTCAGTATGCTCGAGCAGTACGGTTCGCCTCCTCAAGTACTCTGGTTAACGCTTGGCAATACAACCAATGCACATTTGAAGGCAGTATTGAGCGAAACGTTTGCCAAGGCGCTAGCTTTACTTGAAACAGATGAAGAACTTGTAGAGATTGGCGATTTACCTTGAGGTGCTCAGTTTACTTGCTCTAAGCTGTTTTATAACCAGCATTACAGGGAAGCTGAATTAGTCTTCTCTAAATGACGCATGCCAACCTGTAAGGCGGCGCTCGAGCACCGACAACATCCCATAAATAAGCATTGAAATAAAACTCGTAAACGCAATCGCTGCAAAGACCACATCAAACGCACCCTGCCGCGCCGAAAGCGAGATACGCTGACCCAACCCTTTCGGCGGGCCAGGGATTAAAAACTCCGCGACAATCACGCTGATAACCGATAGCACGCTAGCGAGTTTCAGGGCATTGAACAAGTACGGCAAGGCGTTGGGAAGGCGCAGTTTCAAGAACACATCGCGCGGGGTGGCGGCGTAGGCTTTGAGTAGCTCGAGCTTTATTGGGTCAACCTGCACCAGACCCTGCACCGTGTTTAATACAACCGGGAAAAAAGTCACGATGACCACAACAGCCGCCTTCGATTCCCAGTCCACGCCAAAAGCGCGGCCCAGAACGGGCGCAAGCCCCACAATCGGCACGGCGCCAAAGGCAGCGGCCAGGGGCAAAAAACCGCGTTGCAAAAAGCGACTGGCGGCAATCGCTGCGCCCGCTAAAAAGCCGCCCGCAAAGCCCAGTACAAAACCAAACAAAACCTCTTTGACAAAGGTTACGTAACTGTCGTTGATTAGCACACCCCAGCTCGAGACCAGTTGCAAGTAAACGTCGGTGACACTGGGAAAAATACCTTTGGGTACGTTATTTCCTACCACAAGCCCCTGCCACAAAAGTAACAGCACAAACGGAACGCTCAAAGGGGGCAGAGCGCGGCGGATAGCTTTGAGGTAGCCCACCTCGTTAGTATCTGATTCGCTCAAGCTAACGCGCCCGACGGCAAAAATCGCCGCGAGCAAAAAGCCCCAGAAGAATAGCCAGTAGCCCGTACCACCGCTCTCGCCCAAAAGCTCGAGCCTTGCCACCGCTAAATAGGCGTTATAAATGCCGATGGGTACGACGAGCGTGGCTGTCCAGAGGTTTCCGATAAGTGACAAAGCTAAGGCAATCAGAATGTAAAGAAAACTGAGTCTCGAGACCTGGGCAAAGGTTGCTGCGTAGCCGCCCTCGGTAAAAACCATAAAGCAGCCCACCAGGGCGATTAGCAAGCTGATAACAGCCAGCCGGATGGGGTTCAGCCTTTTCAAGCTGAAAGCCTTGTCATTTTGGGGGAGGGCTCGAGCCTAATAGCTTGAACCGTTTTTTGCTGGACGCTACTTTCCTCAGCACTGCCGAAACCCACTGAAAAGCCTTGCCACAACAAAAATAGAACGATGGGTATGGTGATGAAGGGTGCGGCGCGGCGCAAACCTCTCTTAAAAGAGGGCTCGTCTGCCTCGACATCTGTAAAGCTAACTCGCAGCAGAGAGAAAACAGCCGCGAGTAGAAAACCTAAAAAGAAAAGCCAAAAGCCGAGGCCACCAGGTTCACCGAGTAATCCGAGTCTGGCAACGGCAAGATAGGCAGCGTACAGCCCAATTGGAATGCTGAGTGCTGCCGTCCAGAGATTGCCTATGACTGAAAAAACAAAAATGAGCAGCGCGTATACGAAGCTCAGCCTTGTGACCTGAGCAAAGGTCGTTGCGTAACCGCCCTGCGTAAAAATCATAAAGCAGCCAGCAACGGCTACAAGCGTAGACAAAACTGCGAACCAAATCGGACGAGGTCTCATAGTGAACTCCTTAGCAGTGTCACGTCGTGCGTTCCCACGGGGCTAAAAGGCGCTGAATAAACCCGACCAGGGCAACCAGGCCAATACCCAGTAAACCTGAAATGATGAGCAAAATCCACACATCGGCAACGTTGCCCGCTTGTACCTGCCCGAGAATTTGAAAGCCCAAACCGCGGCGGTTGTTCGATTCGGTTTCTGCGACAAGTGCGCCGACCAGGGCAGCAGCCGTACCCAGTTTAAGACCTGTAAAGAAGAAGGGGACGGCGGCGGGAAAGCGCACCTTCCAAAAAACTTCTGTAGGTTTCGCCGCGTACGATTTCATCAAGTCCAGAATAAGCGGGTCGACCTCTCGCAAGCCTTTAACCGTACTTACAACTACGGGGAAAAAGCAAATGTACGCGCCGATGATCGCTGTGGGTAATAGGCTGGTTTGAATGGTAATGCCGACGTTACCAAGGACAAGCAGAAGCACTGGCACTAGCGCAATGATGGGAATGGTTTGTGAAGCAATGGTCCAGGGGAGTAGGGCACGCTCGAGTGGACGAAACATCACAAAAAGTACAGCGAGCATAATGCCCACCGCCCCGCCCAAGCCGAGTGCCGCGAGCGTTCCAAGGGTTGTGTAAAGCGTTGCCCTAACGACGTTATCTTCATCGCTCAACGGGGCTTTTTGGAAAAAGGGAATGACGCGCTGCGCAATCCAGTGCGGAAACGGAACAGGGTGTTGTGGCAGCGCGTAAAAACACTGCATGAGGGTGTTGCCGCACCCGGGTTCTGCGTAAATGGTGTACTGATTTGTCCACAGTTCTGCGCCAGAGGGGGGCGCATTGGCTAGCAAAATCTCACCCTCACGTGGGTTAGTGAAAAAATAATCTGCATATTGCCTAAGCTGTGCATTGCGTGGTGGAGGTCTGGTAAAGGTTATGACGTCTGCGGTTCTTGAATAATCTGAGCCTTCCTCGAGCAAAACCCCGTCGAGCACCACCAGGCCCGTCTCACTTGCAAAGGTGAACACAGTCTCCGTTCCGCTCACCCGTTCCTGGGGGCGTTCTGAGGTACTCGAGAGCGCCCTGTCATCTAAAAAAAGCGTTCGGTCCTTGTCATTCTCAACAACATTTTTTTGAGGAAACGTGAGACGACGATTTTCGCCGTCAAGCTCACCTTCTAAAACTTGCCGCTCAGCATTTATTGTCTCTTTCGTCCACTTGCGTAAATCATTCATATCGCGCCGTGCCAGCGGCAGGCCGAACAGCAGCGCCAGTGGATAACCCAAAAGGATGAGGGCGACGAGCGTGATGAGGACGGGAAGGTGGCGGCGGTTCATAAGAGAGGAAAAAGTGGAAAGTGGAAAGTGGAAAGGTCAAAACCTTCTTTTCCCTTTTTCCTTTCCACTTTCTCCTGCATTTAATGAACGTCCCGCAGCGACTCGCGCACTTCGGTGGCGAGTTCAAAGAAACGCTGCGACTCTCTGGTTTCGGTGTCGCGTGGATAGGGTAAATCGACATTAATAATGCGCTCGATTTTGCCAGGGCGCGGGGTCATGACGACTATGCGTGTCGAGAGAAAGACGGCCTCGGGAATGGAGTGTGTCACAAAAACAACGGTTTTCTTGGTCTCTTGCCAGATGCGCAGCAGCTCCAAATTCATGGTTTCCCTGGTGATTTCATCAAGCGCGCCAAAGGGCTCATCCATGAGCATCAGTTTGGGGTCGAAGGCGAGGGCGCGGGCAATCGAAACGCGCTGCTGCATACCACCAGAAAGTTGCCACGGGTACTGGGTGTGAAAGTCTCCTAGTCCGACCATCTCGAGTAAAGCTGCCGCCCGCGCTTTGCGCTCATCTTTTGAAAAGTTCATAATTTCTAAGGGCAACATCACATTTTTTAAGACGCTGCGCCACTCGAGCAAAGCTGGTGCTTGAAAGACATAACCGTATTCTCTGGCGAGCCGCGCTTCTCTAGGCGATTTGCCTGCCACAATAATCTCGCCCGATGTCGCTTGTATCAGGTCGGCGATAAGCCGTAAAAGCGTCGTTTTGCCGCAACCCGAAGGACCAATCAGGCTGATAAACTCACCCGCCCCAACTTGCAGGTGCGCGTCTTTTAGTGCCACAGTCTCCGCGCCTCGACCTCGGTAAATCATATTGAGGTTTTGAATATCTATGACAGAATTTTTGGGGGCAGGGTTCGTGTGCGACATAAGCTTGGCTACAGTTTAACGTTTCATCATCCCAAAATGTATGGGTACAGGGTTGGCAGTGCATACAGTTTTTTCATCACAGCAGAATGCGCTTTCGGGGGGTACAGTACGGGTTTATGCACGTTTATTTTTACCACCGCGGCTTTCCCGCTACAGATGAACCTATTCACATGGGCGTGTCTAAGGCGGTAGCGGGACTCGCCGGGGGTCTGGTGGCTAATGGTGCGCAGGTAACCATCCTTACTGAGCACCGTGAGGCGAGCGAATTTGTATCGGACAAAGGCTACCGCATCTTAAGTTTTGAACGTACCGATGTAGACAATCCTGAGGCTAAGCTCAATCTTTCTTTAGCGCCTGCATTACGTACTTACCTAAAAAATCACGAAGCTGATATTGATGTCATCATAATTAATGGCATGTTCTATAAACCGCTCACCCAAATTGGGGCTGAACTGAGAAGCTTAGAC
>ENA-ORXM01005271-ORXM01005271.1-marine-metagenome-genome-assembly--contig:-NODE-5271-length-10403-cov-15.186713_pt1 | contig 10403 bp, 7 predicted proteins | sample MGYA00237867_ERZ511480 | MGnify/ENA primary metagenome ERZ511480 (study PRJEB26309, sample SAMN06266103) | marine metagenome | isolation source: Algal blade | place: United Kingdom:Sidmouth, United... | reverse complement strand
GATAGACAAGGCAAAAAACGTAGGCATAGCAGGGCTATGACGAGGCTTTTTAACGCAGTATATCGGAAAATATCGACTCGGACTGGCGACCCAGCTAAAATGCGGGAGTTATTTTTTTATCATTACTAAGTGGGTGGATAAAATAAAATGCACATTAAAAAAATCGTAAAAAATTGATAATAACGCAATTACTACGTTCCTTTCGTCCCATTAAAATCGTCCCTTACTTACTATCTCTTTTCTGATAATATTATTTTAACATTACACAAACAACAACTATGTCTTTTGCAAATGAATCATCAGCTTCTAAGAAATTAGCGAAGAGTTTTACTTTATCTCCACAGCCTGAAACGCTTTATAAGCCAATCAAAGAGGGTGGATTGTATATTGGTGTGCCCAAAGAAACTTCATTCCAAGAAAGACGTGTAGCCCTTACGCCAAGTTCTGTTTCGCTTTTAGTAAATAATGGTCATCAAGTAACCGTTGAATCGGATGCGGGATTAAATGCGCATTTTAAGGATATTGAGTATTCGGAAGCGGGAGCCAGAATTGTACAAGATGTCAAACAGGTTTTTGATGCGGACATGGTTATAAAGGTCGCTCCACCCACGATGCACGAAATTGGGATGATGAAAATGCATCAAACGGTGTTATCTCCTTTGCACTTACCAATGATTACGGAGGAATATATGAACGCCATAATTAAAAAAAAGGTGACGGCGGTGGCATACGAATACCTTAAAGATGAAGCTGGCTATTTTCCCATTGTGCGGATTTTGAGCGAAATTGCAGGAAGTTCTGCGGTTTTGATTGCTGCTCAATGTCTAAGTTTGGATTTTCAAGGAAAGGGAATTTTATTGGGTGGAATTTCTAACTTACCGCCAAGTAAAGTTGTGATTTTGGGGGCTGGAGTTGTTGGTGAATATGTAGCTCGTAGTGCGATTGGATTGGGCGCAGATGTGCGGGTTTTTGACGACAATCTTTATAAATTGATGCGCTTGCAAAATAATTTGGGTCGTCGTGTTTATACATCAAGTATCATTCCCGAAATTCTATCCAAAGAGCTGGCTGATGCGGAAGTGGTCGTTGGGGCAATTCATTCGGAATCAGGCAGTGCGCCTTGTGTGGTATCGGAAGCGATGGTCAGCCAAATGAAAAAAGGCTCGGTCATTATTGACATTAGTATAGATCAAGGGGGTTGTTTTGAAACCTCAGAAATTACGAGCCACAATAAGCCGACTTTTATTAAACATGACGTGATTCATTACTGTGTTCCCAATATCGCCGCCCGTGTCCCACAAACGGCGTCTAAGGCGTTTAGTAATGTCTTAACGTCTCTCCTACTCAAAGTAAATGACTATGCAGGGAATTTCGATAAGTTGTTACACCATCGAGCAGGTATTCGCAATGGAATTTATATTTACAAGGGCGTTTTAACCAATAAGTTTTTAGCGAACCGTTTTGATTTGAAACATACGAATTTGGATTTGTTTATGACGACGGATTTTTAGCTGCGCTTTGCTTGCTTCTTAGTGCTTGGTGCTGTGGTTTTTGTACTATCTATCCAGACAAGTATCTAAAAAGAATGCTTTAGATTTCTATGATTTGTATTTTTTTTACATCATAGTTTTTTTCACCTTGTTTTTGATAACACAATGCTATAAATTTGCCATTCATCAATGCTCTCCACGACCGTAATGTTTGGTCAAGTTCTTTTATATTGGAGACATTGAAACTTGAATCTACTTCTATGATATAGTAATTCTTAGAATTTTCTTTTTCTGCAACAATATGCCAGTTTAAACCTTTTTTAGAAAAAGCAATAGGTCCGTAATTTTTCAAGTCAAGTGTTGGAACGCTTGGTATACAATCATAAAAACAAAAAAGTACTTTTTGTTGCTGCGTTTCAATATTATATTCTACAAATATGAAATTTCCCCTTAATCCATTATCATGAAAGTTATAGGGCATAAAGTAAAAAGATTTTTCATCTTTTTTCAAAAAACCATAATTACACATTATCCAACGATTAGTCAGTTGATTTTCTTTGTTATATTGATACAATAGCTCTCCTTCTAAATTATAGAAATTCATTCCTTTACCATAGTCATCATCACCACAACGACAATCACTATAGGAAACAATAATTTTATCTTGAATAACTATTAATTTATGTAAAGGACCTAAGGATAACGTATTTTCAACTTTTCCATTTTTGTTAACAATCCAAGCATTAACCTCCTGCCATTCAGTATCTTCCCATCCATCAATAATTAAAAACTTATTTTCTGTTATAAATCGAACTCTAAAACGAGACCTGTGCTTGACTCTAATATCTACCTCAAACCTTTTTCCATCAACAAAAAACGCTCCATTCTCTGTACTTAAAATATATTTTCCAGAATCTAAAAAATCAGCGTCCCAAATATTGGAATCAGTTTCAACAGTTATTTCATTAATTTTCATAAAATAGACATTACGCCAACAAAAACCGCTCAATAAACAACATATACGCCGCCATATTATAATCCGAATTCGATTTTTTACGGAAGCCATGCCCTTCATCCTTCGCCATTAAATACCAAACAGGTGTTCCATTTTCTTTGACTCGTTCCAACATTTGTTCTGCTTCGCTCAACGGTACACGAGGATCATTTGCCCCTTGAATAATGAATAAAGGTTTGGTAATTTTATCGGCATGATTTGTGGGGGAAATATCTTCTAAAAATTGGCGCATTTTGGGATCTCGCTCATCTCCATATTCGACTCGTCTTAAATCCCGACGGTATTCTTTTGTATTGGTTAAGAACGTCACAAAATTGCTGATACCTACCCGATCTACGCCACCTTTCAATTTATCGCCATAGTGAATTAAAGAGGCTAAAACCATATATCCACCATAAGAACCACCAGAGACCATCACCCGTTTTTCGTCTAAATCTGGCTGTTCCTTAATCCACTCCAACAATGCCCCAATATCCTTCACCGAATCTTCTCGCAAATACCAATTATCTAAAGATAAATACTCTTTTCCGTAGCCTGACGACCCTCGTACATTAGGCCCAATAATCGCCACTTCCAATTCTTGTAAAATGTACTGAAAAGTGGGTGCAAAATAGGGGACAAATTGGCTTTCTGGACCGCCATGAATATTGATGATGACAGGGTGTGGGCCTGCTTTTTTGGGTTTATAAATAAAGGCAGGAATCTTGCGTTGTTCCTCACCGACTTTATCAAAAGTTGGATAGTGAATTAACGTTGGCTCAATGAATGAATCGGTATTCATGCCGCCCACTTCTGCAAAAGTCCAACGAATGGCTTCCTCTTTCTCAATATCATAGACATAAACATCACTGGGCGACTTAGAAGAATTAACCGTCATACCTAATTGGTTGTTATCGTCGTGAAAACCCAGCGCATAGATTTGTCCTAAAGGTAAATTTTTCAATTGGCGATAGGCAAAAGTTTGGGTATCCATCAAATAAAGATTTCTGAGACCATCCTCATTTGCTGTAAATGCTAACAAAGAACCGTCTTTAGACAATTCCAATGCTTCAATATTCCAATTTAACTCATTCGTTAATAATTTGGATTCTTTTGTTTTTAAATCATAGTAGAATAATTTCCGAAATTCGTGTCCTTCATCAGACACCATAAACAAGCCCTTTCCTGTGCCATTAAAAATAACTTTACCGTAAGAAATAGGCGTTTCCTTCGCATTGATTTCCGTTGTTTCTCCGCTTTCAATATCCAAAAGATAGCAGTAGGATTCGCTCACAGCGACATATTTACCCAACAACAGATACTTATCATCTGGCGACCAATCCCTTGCCCACCAAGCACCATCGACCTCTTTCAACAACTGTGCATTATCGGAATCAGCTAAATCCATCAAATAAAAATCACTATCTTTTCCATTTCTTTTATTGGTCGAAAACACAAATTTATCGCCCTTATTTGACCATCCGCCAAAACTGTTTCGAGAAGTTCCATCTGTCAGCATTTTGTAAGAACCATCTTCCATATTGAAAGAGAAAAGCTGAAAGTTTTCGCCTCCACCTACATCTTTTCCAAAAATAAAAGTCTTGTTTGCAGGATTGGGGCACAATGACGCTCCCGTCACACTTTCCCCAAAAAAAGTTAGCTGTTGTCGAGCACCACCTTGTTTTTTGACCCAATGCACTTGGGATACTTCGGCAAAACGAGTTCCAATCAAAATCCCTTCTCCATTAGGTCCCCAATCTCGAAAAATTGCGCCTCTTGTATTTCGATATTGTAAAAGTCGGTTGGTAAGACTGAAAGGAATATTTTGAGGAATTCCTTCGATGACTAAATTGCCCTCTTCTCTTCTTTCAAAAACCATTGTATCTTGTTCCATAAATTGCTGATAGTTAAATAGTAAAGTTAAGCATTATCCAGAAAAATATATCACAATTATTGCACCAATCTTTGTTATAGTCCAACAAAAAAGCCCAATCAATTAAGATCAGGCTGCTACTTTTCTGTTTTATTTTGGAGAAAATGGCTTTAATTAAATGCTAAATCATAATTTTCTAAATTCTAATATTTTGGAGAGAACGGAGGATTGCTTCGTAGGAACGCATGCTCCTGCTGTCCGTTCTTATGGCTTTTACGAGTCATCGAACGGAGTCGAGATAGAACCACATAAACCACGCAAACTACAAAAACCACGCAAACTAAAAGCCATATCACTACCATCAGGTCTATTTTGCATGGCTTGAACCTCTGCAAAACGGTGTAAAATCTATCTATAAAAAACCCACCTGTCATGCGTCACTAAAAACTACATCGCTATCGTAATAAATGCAGTAGGTCGAAACCATATATCATAACCAATAGAAACAGAAATAATACGCCAACCTTCTTCTACTTTTTCATTCATCTTATTTTTGGCTTTCTGCATCAACCGCTTAGTCGTCCAACAATCCGATACTGTCACAATCTTACATTTACTCACATCAATACTCTTAACATTTGCATATCCCTTTCTCATGGCGGTCTTTTTTAGATTATAAAATAACTTACTTACGTGCTTTGCAAGCTCTTCTTACTGTCTTATAATATAAACAGCTATTTGATGACTTAAAGTTCATCCAATTCTATTATCAAAAAAACACATACAAAGACATAAAACGCTTATAATCAGCACAAAACAGCGTTTTTCAAATATAAGCACACTATTTATTTTAACATTTATTAACACTTTGCAATATTTTTTCTTCAATTTTGACACAAGAATCGTATTTTTGCACGAATCAAAAAATATAAAAACGATGAACAGATTACATAGTATCTTGTTTTTGTTTTTATCGTTCACCATATTTTTCAATGCGTGTCAAACAAAAACAACTCAAACAAAAAAATAAAACCTACTAAAAAAGAAAGAACAAAAGCCATTCAAAGCAGAAGCCATGTTGATTGCAGAAAAGTTTATCGCCTATCAAGGATATACGAATCAACCAACTGATTTGACTATGGAAAAAGCTCTAAAAGAAAAAGATGAATTTGCATCCTCTATCAAAGGGCTTTTACAACTTCGACACAATGTATTGCAAAAGAAAGCGGTAGCTGCTCAATTATTTAAAAAGCAAACACAATGGGCTGTCGGTTTTGAGTATGTCAATACAGAGGAAAATATTGGTCGCTGCGTCATTATGGACACTTTGGGAAATGATGTTCATATGAAACCTGACCAATTGCGTATGGATTGGCTCTATGAAGAGCCTGCTCCAAAGTAAACTTAAATAAAGGAACGAGTGACAAGGGACGAAGGAGGACGAGTGATTAATCATATCATTATCAATATTCTTTTAAATGTGGTCAACTACTTAAAACAGTAACTCTACCTATAGACCATCCAAAATAGCCCTGATGGTAGTGGTATGGCAAAATAGTTTAAGTCGTTTTTGTGGTTTAAGTAGTTTAAGTAGTTGCGGTTCTTATTTGGAATATGGTTTTTCCTTTTGCCATAAGAACGGACAGCAGGAGCATACGTTACGACGAAGCTCCGAACCTTTCGCTCCTTCATTTAGAAATTAGAATTTAAACAAATAATCTTGACAAATAAAAAAACAATCACGATAGGAACACGAGGCAGTCAATTGGCTTTGTGGCAGGCGCATTATACCAAAGCGAGCTTGGAAAAATTGGGACACAATGTAACACTCCAAATCATCAAAACGCAGGGCGACAAAATCCAAAATGTCACGTTCAATAAATTGGAAGGCAAAGGTTTTTTTACCAAAGAGTTAGAAGATTCTTTGTTGGGGGGGGACATTGATTTGGCGGTGCATTCATACAAGGATTTACCAACGACCTTTCCAGAAGGCTTGACCATCACCGCCAATTCTTATCGAGAAGATCCAACGGATTGGCTGATTATAAATAAAAACGCTTTTGATAAGAATGCACTATTTTCTTTAAAACAAAATGCGGTAGTTGGTACATCCTCTCCTCGTCGAGCATCACAGTTATTGCATTTCAGAGAAGACTTAACGATTCATGCCATTCGGGGAAATGTGCCTACTCGTGTCAAAAAAGTAGAGGAAGATGGCATTGATGCCGTCGTTTTAGCTGCCGCAGGATTGACCAGATTAGACTTGGACTTATCTGATTATGAAGTCGTGGAATTGCCTCCACACTTTTTTATTCCTGCGCCTGCACAAGGCGTTTTGGCATTTCAAATACGAGAAACAGATACGGAATTAAAAGAAATCATCGCACAAATCCACGATGAAGAAGTCGCAGAATCTTTGCACATCGAAAGAAGTATTTTACAAAAATTAGAAGGCGGTTGCCAACAACCTATTGGGATTTTTACGAAAAAAGAAAACGACTTTTATCACCTTTGGATTACACATGGTACCACTCGAAAAGATGCCGACGACACCATACAAAAAGCGGATGACTTTTCTATACAACGCTTTTACCAAAAACACAAATCACCCGATTACCTCATAAAGTCCTCTATCGTTTTCTTAAAAAACCTTGAGCAAAAAACGGTCTTTATTACCAGAAATTTGAGCAAAGACAGCCTCTTTCTAAAAAGCCTTACCCAACAAGGACACAACGTAATCGGCAATTCTTTGATTGATTTTTCACAAGTTGCTTTCAACGAAAACCCAACAACCAATTGGATATTTTTCTCTAGTAAAAACGCTGTAAAACACTTTTTTGAGCAATCCCCAAGTATTACCCCCAACACCAAAATGGCAGCAGTCGGCAATGGAACAGCCAAAGCAATTTTAGGTTATGGTTTTGATGTTCATTTTGAAGGGAAACAAACGCAAATTCCAGCAGTTGCCGAACATTTCAAAAACGCAGCGAAAGGTCAAAGCGTCTTATTTCCGCAAGCCAAAAATTCACTAAGACACATTCAACAACTCATCAAAAAGGAAGTGACCATACACGATTTAGTCGTTTATGACAATCAAATAAAAGAAAATTTTGAACTGCCAGAAGCCAATATTCTCGTTTTCACAAGCCCTATGAATGTAAAAGCCTATCTCGACCAAAAAAGTATTATCTACAAACAAAAACTCGTCGCCATCGGTCCCACCACTGCACAATCGTTATATGATGCAGGCTATGAAAATGTACGCTTGCCTTATAATTTTGATGAACTGAGTTTGGCGGATGTCTGCTATTGATAGTTTATGTGGTTTATGTTGTTTTTGTAGTTATAAAACAACTACAAAAACCACTAAAACCACATAAACTAAATTCTACCTAATAACCTTCTCCCCACTCGAATTCACAAAAAGAATACTACCCAATTCCCCAAAACCCTCAAAGTACTCCGCACCTTGATTTTTGACAGATTCACTACGGAAACCTAAAATAGTTAAAGACGCATCTTTTGATTTTACGTTAATCAATTCCTTGACACTTATATCAGTTGGTTGTTGTAAAACCTCAATATTGTTCATCGAAATAGGAAGGCGGCCTTCTTGGATTAAGTGTTGTAATTTTTCTCGTTGTTCTTCCATTTGATCTGTTGGAAAAACGGAGAATATTTTGATAATTGCTCCATTCCATTCCTTATGTCCAGAAATGATGTAGCCCAATAAGATCATCAAGTTGGCATTTTCGTAGTCATTCGGTTTAATCCAAATGTGGATGCTTTTTCGTTTGGCAAAAGCTCGTTGAGAACTTCCCAAAATTAAGACATCAAATTCTCCTGCCTTGACCAATTGGTAATTGTCCAAAATATCTGTCAAGTTCTTGGGTTCTCGTTTCAAAAATTCAAACAAAATCATATTGTTGTCCTTTCCTGAAACGCCAGGTAATTGGATAGATTGAGCGATGGCAGAGGTGTACGAAGGACTGATAAGCGTGTCGATATAGACATTACTGTCTTTTTCGGTAACCTCCAACAAACGATCTAAAAGCTTCTTGGCTTCTTGATGTGTATTTTTGGAATAATAGCCCTCAATTTGATGAATATACGTTCCAAAACCATATTTAAAAGAAATCCATCGAAGCAAATCAAAAGCGGTAAAACGATCAAAGGAATTACGAGAAACACAAATCACGGAAGGTCTCCATGCTCCTTCTTCCTCCTGTTTATCGGCTTTTTGCAAATAAACCCGTAGTGAACGATTCATCTGGAACATCGCCCCCTGAAAAATGCTCGCAATTCCCCCATTTCCCTTGCGATAATAACTGATGCCCAAATACAGTAAAATCATCACCACAACTGCTGCCAACGCATAATTAAAATTGATTTTGAACATCAACCAAATACACATCAATGCGCCAAACAAAGAAATATACCAACGAGATTTAAAAGCAGGACGATAAGAAGGGTCTGCATTAAAATGTTGTAGGAAAGAAATCAAGCACAAAGAACCATAGGTCACCATAAAAAACATCGTGATAATTTCCGCCACAAAATCCACATTTCCAGCCGCAATGATGATAAAAGAGATAAAAATAACGACCAAAGACGAATTAAAAGGTTCATTGTTTTTTCCTTTTCCTTTTGTTAAAATATCATTCACTTTCGGAGAAGGAAAAATTCTATCACTCGCAATGGCTTGCAAAGTACGAGGCGCAACCAAAACCGATCCCAAAGCCGACGAAACGGTTGCACATGCCAGCCCTATTGGAATCAAAACTCCCCAGGGTTCTGCAATATTACCCATCGCAAATTGATCTGTCGCCAAAGCCTCTGCACTCGCAGAAGTTGCCAATTTGTAAGCAATCAGAACATACATCACCATCCCACAAAGCGTTCCTGCCAACGTTCCCAATGGAATAGAGCGTTTCGGATCTCTCAAATCTCCAGACAAGCCCACACCCGCCGTCATGCCCGTAAAAGCAGGGAAACAAATGGCAAAAACCATAAAAAAGGGATCACCATTCAAAATAGGATTGTTCAAAATATTGTCTCCCTCAAAAGTAGCAGCATAGCCTGTATTCCCTAAAAAAAACGCCACTAAAGACATAAACAACACTGCCACCACCACATACAAAGCCTGTAAACCCACCGAAGCACCCTTTGTCAAAATCAATGCAGACAGCAAAACCATCCCCAATAGAGACACCTGCTTCTTAAAAATAGCAAGAGACATGGGCAAGTCATACAGCGATTGCAGCCAATAATAAACGGGCTGAAAAGCCTCACCAAAGGCAATAAGGTAGAACGCCACACTTATCGCCTGCGAAAAAAACAGCGCAATACCAATAGCAGAACCGATATTCAGTCCAAAAGAGCGAGAAATAATAAAATATTCTCCACCTCCTTCCACTTTTTGGTTGGTCGCAATCTCTGCAATCGCCATTGCCGTCGGAATCGTCACCATATGCCCTATCAATACAATCAAAATCGTCTGATAAAACCCAAGATTCCCCACCGCATATCCAAAACGAAGGAACAAAATTGCACCTAAAATAGTCGAAATAGCCGTAAAAAAGACGGGCAATGTTCCAAAACGCCCTTTAGAAGTAGTAGTTGTCGAAGACTCATCCATAATTAGGGTAAAATTTTGGTACAAATATATTCCAATTCGGAAGTATAACCCAAAATGTTGCAATATATCGAAACCTTAAAAATAAAAATAAGGAGAGAACGGTAAATCGCTCCGTCGCCACACATGCTCTCGCTATCCACTATTATGGCTTATTGCTGGTGCTTAAACAAGAGTCACGATACAACCACATAAACCACAAAAACGACATAAACTACAAAAACCAAAAGCCATACCGCTACTATCGAGTCTATTTTGCACTGTTTTAACGATAAAAAAGACAAAGAAAAAGTGTTTTGATATAAGTAATCTTGTATTGGGAAAAACAAAGGCGCAAACAAACGAAAAATGAAACATAACAACAAAAACCAACATATAATCAACAAGTTATGTTAAGAAAGGAAACAAAAT
>ENA-ORXM01005269-ORXM01005269.1-marine-metagenome-genome-assembly--contig:-NODE-5269-length-10409-cov-4.417828_pt1 | contig 10409 bp, 9 predicted proteins | sample MGYA00237867_ERZ511480 | MGnify/ENA primary metagenome ERZ511480 (study PRJEB26309, sample SAMN06266103) | marine metagenome | isolation source: Algal blade | place: United Kingdom:Sidmouth, United... | reverse complement strand
TTTCTTTACCCCAGGTCCAGTCGTGGGCTTTATCAGCAAAGCCAAACAGCTCGGGGTTCGGTTCGTCACCTGCTCGCAACCGTTTAATCGCCACGCCGCCTGACCCGCAAGGCTCTAGGTCGATACGCCAGCGCTCACCCTCATCGGTCACGGGAACCTCGCCGCGACGCCCCGGTCCCATCAGGTGCCCCCGCAAGCCCTCTACTGAAAGCTGAAGTTGCGTTTCAGTATCCGCCGCCATAACCGCGTCGTAGCGGTCACGGTAATAACTGCCCAAAATATCGCGGTAAGCCTGCTCGAGACCCTCATCCCCGTCTTTCTGCTGAATATAAGTAAAAAACGACCAGGCCCAGTTTACGTACATGTCATGCACGACTTGCCACTCTTGACGCGCATACTCGAGCCTTTCTTTAGCAAGTTCGACATTGCCTTCATCCAAGGCGGCTTCGATGTGCTCGAGTGTAGAAACGCCCAATCCTTCGGGGGCGTCCTGGCGCAACATGCGCCCAATAACATCGGAGGGTTTGAGGTTCATAATTCACCTTTCTGCTTTGCAGGCGTCGCGCCGTAGCCAGTCCAGCCGCCTGTGACGTTAAGACTTTCTCCGGTAATAAAACTGGCTTCGTCAGAAGCGAGATAGGCCACCATTGCCGCCACATCGCTTGGACGACACCAGCGGCCTAGCGGAATAGTTTTTAGAACATTAGCTTCAAAGGTCTGCCAGTCTTGCCCAAGCAAGTCGGCTTTGGCCCGAAACCACTTTTCCATACCCGTGCCCGGTCCGACATGTCCGGGCGCAACTGCATTGACCGTCACGTTGTATGGCGCAAGTTCAAGCGCAAGACACTGCGTAAGGCCCCAAACAGCACTTTTTGATGCAATGTAAGCACTCGAGAATGGGTTTCCTCCCAGCCGCGTAATAATGTTGACAATGCGCCCTGAGTCCTGCATCATCATCAGTTTCGCTGCGGCGCGACACGCATAAAAGCAGCCTCTCGCATTCGTGTTTTGAATCGCGTCCCAATCATCGTCGCTTAGGTCTGTAGCAAGTTTCTGTATGTGTATACCTGCATTATTAACCAGAATATCCAGGCGACCAAATTCATCTTTGACCGTAGCCACCATCGCATTAACCGACTTGCTCGAGGTCACATCTGTGGCTACGCCAAGCCCCTCTAGCTCCTGGGCAGTCTGCGTTGCCAGGTCTGCATTTATGTCGGCAATAGCGAGGGTTGCACCTTCAGCATGTAACCGAGCGGCGATAGCCTTACCGATGCCCGCCGCGCCACCCGTGACAACCGCAACTTGCCCCTTGAGTTTCATAAGATGCGCCTCATAGATACTGCCGCACCAGATCGCGCATGCGGACGGTTTCGGTTAGTACGTCTTCAGACAAGGTATTCATGTACGCCTGGTGGACGTACTCGAGCGATAGATAGCCGTCATAACTGTGTTCTTTCAGGGTTGCTAGTAATGCTGGAAAGTTGATGGTGCCTTCGTCCAATTTGCTTTGTAAAACGCCAGCTCGAGCTTGGCGTAAATGCACGTGCGCCGCGTGGGGTGCAAGTACATCAATCTCTTCTTGGCGGTAGCCGAGGCAAACAAAGTGTGCGTAGTCAAGAGTGAGTTTGACGCCAGGAGCACGCTCTAAAAGCTCAAGCACCAAACTCGGGGACTCGAGGTAAGAATGTACGTGAGGTTCTAAAGCTATCGTAACGCCTGCGTCCTGAGCTATAGAAACGAGTTCCTGAAGATTTTTGGCTGTTTGTGAGAGGGCGTCTTGCCGACTTTGTCCCTTATTCAAAACGCCAGGTAAGAGCATAACGGTGGAAATCTTTGCCGCCTTACAAAAATGCATGGCTTTTTCAAAGTCCACCACGTTCTCCTCACTAGACTCAGCACTCGCCAGGTTACGCGCGACCAGGTCATCACCAAAAAGATAGTAAAGCGACGGAAACGCAAGACCATATTCACTAAGCTTTGCAGCTAAGCCTTCTGGGTCCGCCAGCAACTTTTCTTTGCCAATATCAGACGCGTAAAAGAATCCTAAGTCCAGTGCGCCGATACCTAACGCTTTTAAAATACCGACGACTTCGTCCAGGGTGCAAGCTGGAAAAGACCAAGAAGTTGCTGAGAGTTTCACGCTACCACCTCGACTTTGCCTGATTTAGCTGACTTGTGCGCCGCCTCAATCACCTCGACGGCGCGTTGTGCAACCTCACCAGGGGCGTCATTAGCAACCGTTTCACCTAAACAGATTTGGACAAAGCGCTCGAGAGGCACATAAGTTTCATACGCACCGTCTCCATCTTCGAGAGGAATAAATTCATTTGTACCGTCATTGCGGCGTAGCTCTAAGCGTTCGCGTTCTATGTCCAAAAGCATGACGCCCTCGGTGCCAAAAATACGAATGTCAATCTGATACTGCTTCAAATCCACATCATCCGTTGTTGATTTTGGCAGGGTTGCAGCGCCTGACACAACCCCGGTTGCTCCGTTGTTAAAGCGAATATTGATGGCGTCGTAATAGTCGACACCTGCCCCTGACAAGCCCATCCAGCTGAACACTTCACGGGGTTCCAAGGGAGCGATGCCAAAAAGCAGTCCAAGGGCGTGACAGAGTTGCCCCCAGGCGTAGCCCCCTGCGCGTTCCGGGTCCGCCCAGGTCGAAACGGGTGGGCGGAAGGGTGCGCCTTCGGTTTCTATCATCGGCTCACCGCCGAACAGGTCACCCAGTGCTGACGCCATCTGGCAAACGACGTGGCGCACGTCACCCAGTTGCGGCGCAAGCCGCTTTGCCTCTCGAGCAAAGGGACGAAAACTCCACCCCTGCGGAATCATAATTTGCTTGTTGTTACGCTTAGCCAGGGTCACAAGCTCACGTGCGTGAGCGCCAGTAACGGCGAGGGGTTTCTCAACCAGTACATGTAAGTTTTTCCCTAAAGCAGCCTTAGCGTGTTCATAGTGCCAGACGTGCGGTGAAGCAATGACAACGCCGTCCAAATCTTGATTCAAAAGCTCTTTATAATCTTCCGTAGCCACTTGGAAGCCAAACTCATCTTTGACCTTGGCAAGCTCTGCCTTACCCAGTCGGCACACGGCAACCAGCTCAACATCGTCATGAGCCTGGTAAAAGGGAATTTGCACAGACGTTGCCCACCAACCCGCCCCGATAAAGCCTATTCGCGCCTTGCTCATAACTGCCTCCTACGTAATAGTGACAAGTTCAATACCCGATAAGCGGCTAAACTTTTTAAGTCTATTCAGCTGATGACCCACCCCGAGTGCGCAGTGATGCGTAGGCCCTTCAGCGCACCAGGCGTTGAAAAAGACGTCGGGTTCACTGGCGAACTTCAACCTCGAGTTCGTATTACCAATTTGCATGGTGTCGCCCGGCACCGACTCTCCTTCAGCGGCGAGCATTTTTAGCCGCCCATCTTCGGTTTGTGTCATACCGAGAATGGTAATGGGACCCGTTCTCACTTTGAATTCAACCGAAATACCAAATCCCCGTTTACCGTGGTATAGCCCGAGACCCCGGAGTACTGGTTTCCGGTCACTAATAGCAACGTGACCTGGCCCGTCGTGACCCATCAGAATAAAGTCGTCGTTAAAGTCCAGAGCGTAAAACTCAGTATACGAGCCGCCCGCGTCAAGGCGGTCCATAATCATCATGGCAACACAAGTTTTTAAGTCGCCCTCGCCCGAGGCCGGAATGCCCCTTGCCGTGAGCAGCGAGTTGCCCACGATAACGCTAGCCCCAAGTTCCTCAAAACGGTTGCCGTTTAAGCCCCGGTAGTAATACGTTAGCCCGTGCAAGTCGAAGTCGCTCACAAGTTTGTCTAAACCCACCGCGACTTTTGCTGTCCACTCGAGCGCCTCGGGCGTCACAGGTTGCGAGATCTTGTCAACACCGGCCTCAGCAATGTCGAAGGTCGATTCAATCTCACTGATTTTTGCGTCAATGTCAGATTTCGTAGCGGCTTCAACGCGAACGTCTAAATCGTCCATCTCGAGCAGCTCGACGTGGTTGCGCAGTTGCGCGTGCAACACCGTCGGATCGGTGTACATATCGAGCATGCCAGGGTAGGTGTGACCCAAAAAGCCGATGCGGCTGTACTCAATGGTCCGCGTCACGCTCGCGGCTTTGACCCAGTCTTCAATTTCGGCCCAGGCGCGCTCGTAGTACTTTTGGGCGTACCCTTCTACCGGAGAGAGCAGCCCCGTTACGACGTTGAACTGAATGCGGCTGCGGGCAAAGGCGTTAGCGATTTCGGGTACACAGCAGGCGCAGCAGTTCGCTAACCATTCGGCGGTATCGGTGTTGATATAGTCCAGCGCAGGCACGGGTTGTAAGTTCAATATAAGAACAGGCACGTCGCGGCGTTGTACAGCGGGCAAGACCTGTGAGGAGGTTGCGTACGTACCGACGTAGCAAACGATAAAGTCCACGTTTTCCCGTGCGAACAGGTCCCCCGCCGCTTTGGCACCTGCTGCGTGGTCGACCAGACCTGCGGAAACAACGTCTCCGCCGAAGTCTGCTAACTGCGTCTCAACTTTTTTCTGGTAGCCCTCAAGCCGTTCTTTTAGGCCCTCAAACTGCGGCCAATACGCGGCGAGTCCAATACCGAAGATGCCGACTTTAGCCCTGCTTTTTTGCATACTGCACTCCTTAATTCTTTTTTCCTATTAGTCCTTCGCCCTGGCAGGTCGCAGGCGTTTTAGGAAGTCAAGCTGCAAACTGCCGTTTCTAACCTGGTCAATGCCAACGGCTAAGAGCAAGACGAGTCCCTGTACGATATTTTGTAATTCGGTTGATGTGCTTTGCAGCTTCATGCCGTTAAGCAAACTGCTTAAAATAAGCACCCCTAAAAAGGTCCCAGCCAAACTGCCTTTGCCCCCCGCTAAACTCGTACCGCCTAAAACAACCGCCGTTATGACCGTTAGTTCAACCCCAGGTGCGGCCCGCGGATCGGCGGCGTAGAGTCTCGAGGTCAAAAAAACGGCTGCCAGCGCCGCGCTCAGTCCTGACAGAACATAGGCTGTAATGCGGTAGCGCCGAACAGGTAAAGCCGCTAGTTGTGACGCCTCCTCGTTACCCCCGATAGCGAACATGGCCCGCCCGTAGGTCGTAAAGTTTAAGACCAGAAAGCCAAGGGCGAACAGCAAAAGCATGACCCAGACGGGATAGGGCAAGCCCAATAATCTTCCCTCGGATAGCCGCGCAAAAGCCGCGTAGGCCGCCGGGTGTTCCCCGCTTAAATCAAAAACGGGTATGGTCAGGCCATTGGAAAAAACGAAGGCCAGCCCCCGGGCAATCGAGAGCATGCCGAGTGTGGTTATAAGGGGATTGATACCGACGTAAGTCACCAGCAAGCCGTTAACCAAACCCACCAACGCGCCTACACCCAGCGCGATTAAAACCGCAGGCCCGATGCCTAATGAGGCTTGCAGTGCGCCTATCACCACGCCGCAGAGCGCCGCAGTAGACGCCACCGATAAGTCAAGGCCGCCACTGATCATGAGTTTGGTGCTAAAGATAGCAATAATACCGACAGTCGTACTATCAATAAGCAAATTGGTCAGGTTGCGTGGCGTTAAGAAGAGGCTCGAGGATGTCGCCATAATGGTCCCGATAAGTGCCAAGATAATTAGTAACGCCAAAATATCTTGCAGGCCACTCGAGCGCATAAAGTTTCTTAACTTCATAAGCCTTGTCCTTGCCCATGAATAAGGTCGATGATGAGGTCAGCGCAGAGCGTATGCGCTGCTGCATTCGGATGGTTGAGGCCGTTAGCGAGCATTGCGTTAGTGTCTTCACCATTAGCCACAAGTCTCTGCCACGCTGCGTAAACATCAGCAAGAGGTAGCTGGAAAGCCTCGGCGCAGTCGCGGATAATCTGCGCGACCTGCCCCAAACACCCTGCTTTATAAACCTCGAGAAAGTTTGACAAATAGTGCCTCTCAGTTGAATCTATAAAGGGATTATCTGCGCTCACCATAAAGTTAGGTGTCAGCAGAATTATGTCTGCATCTGTTTCTACTTTGACACGTTCGACGATAGTAGTTAAGCTCCGCTTGAACGCAGAACCTCCTTCGTCAAATGCCACTGCGTCATTAAGTCCAAAACTGATAATAACCAGGTCGGGTTGGTAGCGGATAACGTCCCGCTCGAGCCTTGCCAGGGCGTCCGTGGCAGTTTGCGCAGCGGCCCCTGCGTTGATGACGCTAAAGGTGCAAAGTGGATAATGGGCCTCGAGCTTTTCTTTGAGCTGCTGGTGATAAACCGCCTTGGGCTCAATCGTGCCTGCACGGGTATACCCTTGCGTTACGCTGTTGCCAAACGCCACGATGATGGCGGGGGCTTCACCGTAACGAGCCGTTTTGGCCGCAATACGCCTGTGGAGCCGATTAAACGTCATGTGGGTGCGCCCGCTGCCGCTGTGAGCACACTGTCCTGCGTGGCCTCACTGTGACTGAATTCGTCTGTAAGCCGCCCCTTATAAAGCGTGAGTATGCGGTGACTGATAGACAAAACCTCCTGAATGTCGGACGAAACAACCAAAATCGCTAGTCCCTTTTTCGCTAGCATCTCGAGCTGGTCATAAATATCTGAGCGTGCGCCGACATCGACGCCCCAGGTAGGCTCGTTCAAAATGAGGACTTTGACGTTAGCCTCGAGCCAACGTGCCAGGACAACTTTTTGCTGATTACCGCCACTTAAAAATTGCACGGGTACGTCCATGCCGCCTGCCATACGAACGCCTAGCGCATCTATCCACTGCTGGGCATGCTGGCGCTCTTTTTGAGGTTCAAAAAAACTCAGCCGTGACAGGTTTTGCCAGTTGGAGAGGGTCAAATTTTTCCGCACACTCATGCCGAGTACCAGGCCACGGACTTTGCGGTCTATAGGTACAAAACCGATACCTGCCTCTTTACTATCTTGCGGACTGCGAATACGCTTTGCTTCGCCATACACATGAATATCGCCGCTGTTATAGCCTTCAGCGCCGAAAATACTGCGGGTCAAACTGATTTGCCCCGAACCTAGCAGCCCAAAAATACTTACAATTTCGCCTTCATGCACCTTAAAATTTACATCCTCAAATACACCCGTTTTACTCAAGCTGCGCACCTCGAGGGCGACGTGTCGGCTTTCGCTCTGCTCGGCTAAGTCGACCTGGCGGGCGTCGATCTCGCGGCCCACCATCATTTCGACCAGGCTGGCAGGGGTCACTCCGCTCATGGGTTTCGTTGCGACATGCCGACCGTCGCGCAAAACAGTGACGCGCCCGGCAATTTCAAAAATCTCGTCCAGCCGGTGCGAAATATAGATAATAGCCACGCCCTTTTTGCGTAAGCGGCGCACAATATCAAAAAGCATCTCTACCTCGGGAGGCGTCAGTGCGGCGGTGGGTTCGTCCATAACAAGCAATTTGGCGTCTGCGTTAATGGCTTTAATGATTTCGACAATTTGCCGCTCGACCACGGTCAAGTCTCGCATCAGGGTTGTAGGGTCGATATCAACATTGAGAAGCGCCAGGGCCTCCGCAGCTTCTTTAAAAGTGCGTTTCCAATTGATGGTATAGCGCCCTAACGGACCTTTACCGCGAGGTAGATTGCCAATAAAAAGGTTTTCAGCAACAGACAAGTCAGCTGCGTAGTGAAGTTCCTGGTAAATCATTTGAATGCCGTTGGTTTCGGCGTCGCGGGGCTCTTTAAAATGCACCCTATGACCGTCAAGCCGAATTTCACCCGCGTCCATCTGATAGTCGCCGTTGAGGATTTTGATTAGGGTTGACTTACCCGCTCCGTTTTCACCCAGTAGCGCAAGGACCTCACCACGCTCTAAACTCAAGGGCACGTCCTGCAACACCTTCACGCCATAAAAAGCCTTATGGATATTGCGCATCTCGAGTAGCGGCGTACTCATACGCTGCGCCGCCTCAAACGGCTCAAGCCTAAGCGAATCTGGTCAAAGCTGACCGCTAGAAGCAGCACCAGCCCCCGCGCGACCTCTTGATAAAACGACGACACTTCCATAAGGACCAGCCCGTTGTCCAGCACCCGCAAAATAATCACGCCGACGAGGGTGCCGAGCAGGCTGCCCTTACCTCCAGCTAAGCTGGTGCCGCCCAAAACCACAGCAGTAATAACCGTAAACTCTAAGCCTGTGGCGGCGCGGGGCGCACTTGAGGCGAGTTGCGCCGCGATAATCAACCCCGCCAAACCTGCCAGAAACGAGCAGAGTGTATAGGAAATGAGCAGGTGCCGGTTAACGTTAATTCCTGCCAAACGGCTTTTCTCGGGGCTCCCGCCGATAGCGTAAAGGTTTCTGCCGAAGGGTGTCGAGCGCAAAATAAAGGTAAAAATAAGGTAGAGCAGAAGCATTAAGATTAGCGAGAACGGCAAGCCCAAAAGCGTACCGCGTCCGATATAGGTAAACGCTGCGTTGTTGAGCTGGTTCGTTTGCCCCTCACTGATTACAAAAGCGAGCCCGCGGACGATGGAGAAAGTCGCCAGGGTTGTAATCAGCGGATTGATTTTTAGTACAGTAATAATGAGGCCGTTGAGCAAACCGACGAGTGTGCAACAAACGAGGGCGAGTACGGTACTCAAACCCAGCGGCATACTAAACTCGAGCCAGAACAAGCTTGCCAATACGCCTGACAGCGCAGCAACGGACCCGACCGAAATATCGACGCCCCCTGAAATAAGCACCAGGGTCATGCCAATTGAGCTAATACCAACCACCGCTAAGGTGCGTGCTAGGTTAGAGGCGTTCGACAGACTAAAAAAGAACTCGGTCTGCGTGCTAAAAAAAACGCACAGCGCCAAAAAACTCACCATCAAACTGATAGTGGTAATGCTGTCGCCTTTGAGCCAGCTATACCTGTTCACGCGGCTTGCGTTCGTCAAAATATGTCCTTAGAAGAAGGGAATTGGTTATAAGGTTTAAGGGTTATTCCTAATGACGCTTTATTTACGGGTCGCTAGTGACGAGCAGTCAAGCTCCTCGTCACTAGCATTCCCTATTTTCTAATTACTACAAAAAGCGCTTTGCTCCTCGGCGTAAAAGTCGCACAGGTTGTCCTGCGTGATAAAGACGTGGTCCTGATAAATGGCAGGGTCAACAGGACGACACTCGAGAATATCAATCATGGCGGGTAAAAGTTTGTCGCCATAGGTCTCGGCAAAATATCCCGTTGCACCCAGGTAGCGGCTACCCTCTTTAACGATTTCTTCCTGACCGGAGGGGTCAGCGCCCTGACCTACCACCATAATTTGGTCACTACGTCCAGCAGCTTCGGCAGCGGCAATCGTTCCCAGCGCCGTACCGTCGTTGATGGCAATGGCAACAATCTTGGTTGCGTCAGGAATCGAGGGTAACGTGTCACCCACGACGCGGAACGACTCTTCCTGGGTATTTTTGCTGTCCAAACGGTAAATTTGATCGTCTTCGAGCGCAGTTGTTACCGTGTCTTGAAACCCGTCTTCCATACCTTGCATCCGGGCAGCAGGAATAGGGCCGGACTGGGGCAGCTCGAGTATGAGCATAGCGTCCGCCGCGCCGTCCCAGTTGTCGTTGACCCAGTTACCCAGCGCCTCGCCAGCAAGCCTACCTGCGTTGTAATTATCCGCACCGAAAAACACCGCACCTGGCATGGGAATGTCGATCGCCATAACCGGAACGTCTGCGTTGCGGGCGCGCGCCATAATCACGTTGCCAAACGCTTCGTCGGTTTGAAAGTGGATAATGCCGTCTACACCCTGGGTAATAAAGTTCTCGGTGTTGGAAAGTGCCGTTGCGCCGTCTAACTTATTATCGGCTAAAACAATGTCTACGTTGCCGAGTTCTTCAGCTTTACCTACGATGCTTTCACGCACCAACTGGGTAAACACAATGTCTTCAGTCAGGTTGGCAAAACCAATCGTGTAGCTGTCTTTAGCCGTAGCACATTCTTGAGCGAAGCTCATGCTTGCTAGTAAAAGGATGAGGGTGGTCAACAGTAAGCGTCTTGTCATGTGTTTCTCCTAGTCGATATTTTTGAGAGGGCGATTGAACCGTTAATCTGGCTGTTAACCTCCTTAAAACTTTCATGCTCGAGACGTTAGTCAATAAGCTCGTGACTCACTTAGGTTTCATAGTGGTTTGACACTGGGTTTTAACACCGAATATCGAAACCTTCAAATGCTGGATTGTCGAAACTTGTCGAAACTTGTTGTAAAGTGTTGAAAGTATAATAGGTTTCAAAAGCTTTGTCAATGATTGGTAAAGGTGGATGTTGTACGAAAAGTTCGGTTGACTAAAAGCTCCGTGTCATTTCGAACGAAGCGCTAGCGCAGAGAGAAATCTTGCTCGTAATAAGTTGCTTATAGATGTCTCACATGCGTTCGACATGACAAAG
>ENA-ORXM01005268-ORXM01005268.1-marine-metagenome-genome-assembly--contig:-NODE-5268-length-10411-cov-3.236501_pt1 | contig 10411 bp, 7 predicted proteins | sample MGYA00237867_ERZ511480 | MGnify/ENA primary metagenome ERZ511480 (study PRJEB26309, sample SAMN06266103) | marine metagenome | isolation source: Algal blade | place: United Kingdom:Sidmouth, United... | reverse complement strand
TACTACAACTAACAGGGCAACTTTTAAACGTTCCTTTTTAATAAGAAAATTATGCAAGAACAATTTTTTCAATGCCCATATTGTTGGGAACAAATCTCTATGTTGCTAGACAATTCTATACCAAACCAAACCTATGTGGAAGATTGTGAGGTATGTTGCAATCCTATAGAAATAAAAACTATATTTTTTAATAAAGATTTACAAGACTTTACTGCAAATAGTATAGAGCAATAAATATCTTTAATCCATTATTTTTATTTTACCTCCAAATAATTTATCTTTTTCAATACTTTTAGGATTGCCGTAAATGTAAATAGAACCGCCTGCTTTTACTTTTGCTTCTACATTATTACTTGCTTTAACATCGGCTCTTCCGCCAGCCATAACAAGAACATTTGTATCTTTTGTATCTAAGTTTTTATTAAAAGCTTTACCGCCAGTATTTACATTAATTTCTTGTTTATTTACATTTCCAGAAAGTGTAATTTCACTACCAGATATAGATTTTACATACACACTTTCTAAGTTTATTTTTAAATCTATTTTTCCACCTTCTTGGCCTTTTATTTGCGTGTAATTACCTTTAAAAGTTTCATTAGAAGTTACCTTAGCATTCTCATTAGCATCTATTAAACCAAGACTTTCAGTATAATATAAAGTTGCATTTGCTTCTCCACCATCAAGAAAATTATCAAATTCCATTCGTATTTTTAATAACCCGTCTTTATTAGAAATGCTTACTTCATCTTTATCATCACCAGTAATTACTATTTTATTTTCAGAGCTTTTTACTAGTGTAACAATAATACGGTCATATACTTTAAGTTCTGTAAACTTATCTAATTGCTTTGTGTTTTTTTTCTGAGATGTAGCGGTATAAGATATAAGAGTAATTAGTAGGATAGATAGTATTTTTTTCATTATATAGTTTTTTGATATTTAATATATAATTGCAAATTATGTTCCAAAATTTATTTTTTTAAGAAAAATGAATCTAATAACAAACTTACCATTTATTATTTTTTAAAGTTTTAAAAGTGAAGAGTTTTAATAAAAGATGATTCTTTTAAAGAGCTTTTAGTTGTCATTCTAATTTAGCCCCTTAAAAGTTCGGAGTGATATTTTTAATTTCAAAACTAATATATTTGAGATATGAAATACAAGAAATGGACCTTAGAACAGAAGTTAGCAATCCTATCAGATTCAAAAGAAATAGCTGTGATAGATTCTAAAAACAAAAAAGAATAGGAAGTAATAAAATATAGAATAATAACCCATATAACTTCTCTAAAATTAAATTAACTATAAACTATTTTGCAAAAAGATATAAGTAATATTACGCAAGAAAAAGCGCAAATTTTACTAGATAACATAGGGTGTGTACTTTGTTGTTTAAGAAATGAACAACGAATTAACTTAACAAATTAATTTTTTTTAGAAATTCATATTCATAAGTTTTACTTAATGGTAAAGTTTCATTTAAAATACTTATGCCATGTGTAGATACTTTATCAACCATATTTATGTTTACAATATATGACCTATGTGATTGTTGAAAATTAGAAGGTAATTTAGATGTTATTTCCTTAATAGTCATAATGGTCATTACTTTTTTATTAAGCATAAAAAACTCTAAATAATTCCCCGCAGATTTAATATACAGTATATCCTTAGTAAGTACTTTAATGAGACTATTTCCTTCTTTTAAGAAAAAAAACCCATTGCTATTGATGTTGTGACTATTTTTCATTTTAAATTTATCAATAGCTTTATAAAATCGATCAAACTCTATTGGTTTTACCAAATAATCAATTATTTGCGGATAGTTATAGGATTCATGTCCAAATTCTTTATTAGATGTAATCATGATTACTAAGGCTTCTTTGTTTAAGATAGAAAGAATTTTTTTTCCTGTTATATCTGGTAAGTCATAATCTAATAGAATTAAATCAAAATGGTTTTGATTTATTAGGGAAACAGATTCGAAACCGGAATGGGAAATTGTAACTTCTAGAATCACATCTATTTTAGAGCAAAAGTGTTCTAATAAGTCACATATTAAAGGGTCATCATCAACAATTAAACAGCGCATATAATTTTTATCAGTTTGTTTTATGGTTTTATCATTCAAAACCTATCCTCCATCCTTTTCTTCAAAAAAGAGGCCGATGTTTTTATACTTTGCCATAAATCTACAATAAAAAAATAAGCTTATGAATGCGCTAAAAAACGTATTAATTAATAAAATTTATAGTTATTCGGACAAGCATAAGGTTTCTTTTTTAGTGATTTCTATAGGAATTATTTATTTATGGTTTGGAGTTTTAAAAATAATTCCAGGTCTAAGTCCTGCAGAAAATTTGGCAGGAAAAACACTTTCTATGTTAGTTTTTAATACTGTTAATGAGCAGGTATTGGTTGCGGTGTTGGCTATAATAGAGGTTTTTATTGGTATATGCCTTATGCTAAGACTTAAATTTAAAATTATAAAATACGTGGTTTTTGCACACATACTTGGAACATTATTGCCGCTATTTATCTTCCCCGATATATCTTTTAATAAACCCCCTTTTGGATTTAGTATTATAGGGCAGTATATCATGAAAAACCTTGTAATTATTAGTGGGTTACTAATAATTTTTTCAAATAATAATAAATTAAAATACTAACAAATGAAAAAGCTGTATGCTGTTAAAAAGCAATTTTATAAATGGACAAAAAAAAGTTTTTTAATAACACTTATATTTTTTGGAATCATTGGATGTAAACAAGAAACTAAAGTAATGCCTAATAACCATTTAAAGGCAGAATTAAGAGGTGCTAATAATTTGGCTTATAAATGGGGAAATATGGCAATAAAAGCGCAAGCAAACGACACTGAAAAATTTAAGCCAAGGCCAACAATTACTTCTAGGTATTTAGGGCTTGTATGTGTAGCAGTTTTTGATGCTTGGTCTAGGTTTGATGAAAAAGCAATTCCTGTTTATATGGATAAGGTTAAAAGAAGACCAAGTAAGGAGTTTTCTTTAAAGAATAAAGAAGCAGCAATTAGCTATGCTGCTTATAGAACACTTTGTGAATATTATTCATCAGATACTTTACTCTTTAAAAATTTTATGAAAGATTTAGGGTATGATCCTAACAATAACTCTTTAGATATAAATACTCCAGAAGGTATTGGAAATTTAGCAGCAAGAGATGTAATAAAAGCTCGCAAAGGTGATGGCGCTAACCAATATGGAGAAGAAGACGAATCTAAAGGTGTTGCTTATTATGATTATACAGGGTATAAGCCAGTGAATCCTGCAGATAAAAATAACGATATTAACCGTTGGCAGCCAAAATATTTTTCTGATGGGATGGGCGGTACGTTTGCTCCAGGCTGTTTAACGCCTTTTTGGGATAAAGTAAAACCAATTGGATTAAAATCTGGAGATCAATTTAGACCAGGGCCACCTCCTGCAGTAGGTTCTAAACAATTAGAAAAAGAAGTGAAAGAAGTAGTAGACCTACAAGCTAAACTTACAGATGCGCAAAAGGCCTTAGTCGAATTTATGCGTGATGGGCCCCAATCTGTTCAGCAAGCAGGGCATTGGTTTAAATTTGCACAGGAAGTTTCAGTAAGAGATAACCATACTTTAGATCAAGACGTGAAAATGTATTTTTACAACCAAATGGTGGCAATGGATGCTTTTATTGCATCATGGGATTCTAAAATGTATTATGATTATGCAAGACCTTATGCTTTAGTGCACAATCAATATAAAGGAAAAACTATTTTTGGATGGGGAGGAGAAGGTAAAGGTTTTAAAAAAATAAAAGGTGAAAATTGGAGACCCTATTCACCAGCTATTTTTTTATGCCCTCCTTTTCCAAGTTATACCTCTGGTCATAGTACTATTAGCGGGGCTTGTGCTGAGGCGCTAAAATTATGGACAGGTAGTGATAATTTTGGTTCTAAAGTTACTTTGGTAGCTGGAGCTATGACCGAGCCTGACGATTTAGGAGAAACTATTACAATAAATTTTCCAACATTTACTAAAACCGCAGAAATGGCAGGAATGTCTCGCGTTTTAGGAGGTTACCACATACAATCTGATAATATTGCAGGCTTGGAACTTGGTAGAAATGTTGCAAAGGAAGATTGGAAGTTCTATAAAAAACATGTAGGAGAAAAATAATAAAAAACATTTTTAAATACAAGTAGAAGTGTTTTACTTCTAAAGATTAATAGAAACTAAAAAGCCCCTTTTATAGGGGCTTTTCCAATTATTTGTGATGGCAGAAGGATTCGAACCTTCGACCGCCTGCTTAGAAGGCAGGTGCTCTATCCAGCTGAGCTATGCCACCATTCTTTAAATGGTGCGGCGAAGGTAATAAAAATATAGATTTTTAAAAGGAAAATTATCAAATAATTTATCCTTTTTTTAAAGTTTTTTATTAATTCACCTAAATATTTCTTAAGTGTATGATAATTAGAAAATTAAATAGTTTAGATAGCTTTAAAGAGAGTTTGTAATGTATATGGATTTTATTTTTCTAATTCTTAAGAATACAACTATTATAGTTTTATAGGAGGTATTTTAAAGTTAAGAGTAACATAAAATGAGTTATTTTCCTTTTTAATGGTTTTACACTATTATCATATCTTTTTTGCAGGTTTTACCTAAAAACTAGAAGAACTTCAATTGCAAGTAAAAACAAGACCTGTAGAATTGGGGTATGAGCTTCGCTGTTGTAGGCCAATTGGATTTGATTTAACTCTATGTATACTTTTAGATTTAGGAGTTAAAAAGTTGTTTAATGAAGGGATAAGTGGTTGCATGGTAACTGCAAATTCTAGAGAAGAAATAGCGCCTCTTTACCTTGCATATATACAAAACAGTGAAGGAAAAATTGAACCTAGGTTGGTTAACGTAAAATCTGAATTTGCAAATCTTTGTTTTCAAAATTTAGATTATATTACTGAAAAAGATTATTCGAAAGCTTCAAAATATATAGAAAACCCTTTTGCATACGACTTTAATAAAATAGTGACTATAGGCTAAAACTTTTTTCATAATAATTTAAAAATAAATTATGAATACCATGACAATTATGAAGGGAACCTTACAAGTCTTTCGTTAGTTTTAGTATTTGTTCGGGTTGTCTTATATAATGGAGTAATAGGAATATTAGAGATTTTTTAAAAACTATTTAGTTGTTCTATAGCTTCATCTGCTGTTGTAACTGGTAGTTTACAAGAATTATCTCTACATACATAAATGTAAGTGCCATCTGCGGTATAGCGTCCTTCAAACAAAGGAAGTTTACTATCTTCTGTACTTCCTACAAGAAGAGTATTAGGAATATATGTGTTATGTATCTTTTTAGATAAAGTTTTTGCATTTGCCCCAACTACAGCTATCTCATAGTAGGTATAGGTAGTATTTAATAAAACAGAATTCCATCTGGCATAACTAGAGGCATTAGGAGTAATCATTGGTACCATTGCAGCTACCATAGATTTAGATTTTTCTATAAAAGTCTTATCATAATTTATATGCCCAAGTCTTAAAAGGTTTTGAGCCATTATAGCATTGGGAGAGGGTATTACACCATCATTTGTTTTTATTATTTGCGCAATTAAATCTTTGTTTTCGTTATAGCGATACATGCCAGAAGCTGTATCATTAAAACTTGTCATTGCTTTTGTATTAAGACTATTTGCTAGGTCTAAATGTTTGGTATCTAAAGAAACGCTATATAAATTTATTAAAGCATCTACCATAAAAGAATAATCTTCCAAGAACCCTTTAGACTGTTTTGAATTTTCTTTATAAGAATGTCTTAATTCAGTATTAGTAAGGCTAAATTTTTTAACAGATTTTAAAGTGCTTTTTGCTAGAACTAAAAAAGAAGTATCACCAAAAGCTTTATAAGCATCCACAAATCCTGAAATTAATAAGGCATTCCATGAAGTAATAATTTTATCATCTAGCCTTGGTGGAACTCTTTTTGTTCTTTCTTTTAAAAGAAGTGTTTTCCATTTTTCTTTAGATTCTTGTAGTTTGCTATTTACAAGTTTGTTTTTGGAACAAAATTCAGCGTCAGTACTATTTCTATGTAAAACATAATTTTTGTGTTCCCATATGTTTTCTGGTTCTATGGTAAAGTAAGATTTAAATAAATCAAATTCATTACCTAATGTTTGCTCTAATTCTTCTTTTTTCCAAACGTAATATTTTCCTTCTTCTCCTTCGCTATCAGCGTCTATAGCGGCATAATAACCTCCATCAGGATTTTTCATATCGCGCTCTATAAAAGAAATAGTAGTATAAACAATTTCTTTATAAATAGGTTCTTTAAAAATGCTATATGCTTTAGAGTAAATACTAATAAGTTGCGCATTATCATAAAGCATTTTTTCAAAATGCGGTACTTTCCAATCAGGGTCTGTACTATATCTATAAAACCCGCCACCTACAAAATCATAAATGCCACCATAGGCAATTCTATTTAAAGTGTTTTTAATATGTTTTTTAACATCTGTATCTCCTGTTAAAATTGCATAATCTAGTAAAAAATTAAGATTGCTAGGAAGCATAAATTTTTGTTGTAATTGGTCTCCTCCTTTGTCTATATCCCATGAGTTTTTCCAATTTTGCACACTTTCCGTAACAACCTGCTTTGTAAGTGTTTCATGATTGTTAGTTGGGGTTATTAGGTTAGCTTCTTGAATACCTTGAGCAACCATATCTGCATATTCATTGGCTTTTTTAGGGTCATTTTTATATAAGGAACTTACTTTTTCCAAAACCTGTGACCATTCCTCTTTAGTATGGTAGGTACCCCCATAAATAGGTTTTCCATTTGGTAAGGTAATAACATTTAAAGGCCATCCTCCGCTGCCTTTTATAAGTTGTAAAGCAGTCATATATACTTGGTCTACATCGGGTCTTTCTTCCCTATCCACTTTAATGTTGATGAAATTTTTATTCATTATCTCTGCAACAGCTTCATCTTCAAAAGACTCTTTTTCCATGACATGACACCAATGGCAAGAAGAATAGCCAATACTAACAAGAACTAGTTTATCTTCTTTTTTAGCATCTTCAAGAGCTGTATTACTCCAGCTCCTCCAATTAACAGGATTATGCGCATGTTGTAATAGATAGGGACTAGTTTCATCTATTAGGGAGTTGGTAAACTTGTGTTCTGCGGTCTCTTTTTTTTCTTCTTGACAAGAAAAAAAGAGGAAACAAAAGAAAAGGGTATATAATATGGACTTAAAATGCATAGTGATAATTATAAAAGAATAAAAATACAATATATATGTGGAAGCAAGCTAGTATTTAATGTTTGTAAGTAAGGGTTAGTTATTTATTACGAGTTCTATTTTTTTTATATGAGAAGTTTTTGGTTAATTTTTAAGTATAAAATTTTTAAAACAATCAGCGGTTTTTTAATAATGATGTAATAAGGATGTTCTTTTATAAGAATAGTATAAAAAATACAGGGAAATTTTATGATATAATTTCACAGTAAAAATCGTTTTCTAAGAAATTAAAAAATAACTTTAAGTTCTCTAAAAAGCAAACTGTACTATGGCATTAAAAGTAGTAATATCTCATAAAACTGTTTATAAATATGACCGTAATGTAAACTTGTCTCCTCATATTTTTAGGTTAAGACCAGCACCACATAGTAGAACTCCAATAGAGGCGTATTCTTTAAAAATAAAACCCGAAGACCACTTTTTTAATTGGCAACAAGATCCTTTTGGAAACTACCAAGCTAGAGTAATTTTTCCTGAAAAAACAAAAGAATTATCTATAGATGTTGAGATAGTAGCCGATCTAAAAACTATTAATCCGTTTGATTTTTTTGTAGAAGAAAGCGCAGAGGAATATCCGTTTAAATATTCAGAAGGAGTTAAAAAAGAATTAGCCCCATATTTAGAGATAATAGATAAGGGGACATTAATTGATGAATTTATCAAAACTATTGATGCTACTCCAAGAAAAACTATTTATTTTTTAATAGATCTAAATAGAAAAATATATGAATTTTTAAAATACAATATAAGATTGCAACCTGGAGTGCAAACTTCAGAAGAAACCTTAAAGAGTAAAACAGGGTCTTGTAGAGATTATGCTTGGTTGTTTGTACAAGTAATGAGACATTTGGGTTTTGGAGCTCGTTTTGTTTCTGGGTATATTGTTCAACTAAAATCTGATGAACCTTCCTTAGATGGGCCATCTGGTCCGGCAGAAGATTTTACAGATTTACATGCATGGACAGAAATTTATTTGCCAGGCGCAGGTTGGATTGGCTTTGACTCTACTTCTGGACTGCTAGCTAGCGAGGGGCATATTCCTTTGTCTTGTACTCCTCATTACGAAAGTGCGGCGGCTGTTACAGGAATGTCAGACCCATGTGAAACAGAATTTGAATTTAGTAATTCTGTAACTAGAATATTAGAATCTCCAAGAGTTACTAAGCCATATACTGAAGAGCAATGGAAAGCTATTGAAAGAGTTGGTAAAAAAGTAGAGAAAGATTTGCAAAAAGGGGATGTTAGGTTAACCATGGGAGGAGAACCCACTTTTGTCTCTATAGACGATATGGAATCTGCAGAATGGAACACAGATGCAGATGGGCCAAATAAACAAAGACTAGCAAATGATTTAACTAAAAGGTTGTTAAAGAAAACCGGAAAAGGAGGAATGCTGCACCATGCGCAAGGAAAATGGTACCCAGGCGAGCCTTTACCAAGATGGGAAATTCAACTTTACTGGAGAAAAGACGGTAAAGTTATTTGGCATAACCAACATTTATTATCTTGTTTTTCTCCAAACCCTATTGTTCCTAATGGTAGTGATATTGAATTTTTAAAAACTTTAAGCACGTATTTAAACGTCTCTGAGGACCATATTATTCCTGCGTATGAGGATGCTTTCTACATGCTTTGGGAGCAAGGAAATTTACCTACAGATATAGATATTACTAAAGAGGATAGTGAAGATTTAGTACGTATAAGGTTAGCCGAAATTTTAGAAAGAGGCACCCACCGAGCTGCAGGGTATGTGCTCCCTCTAAATAAATCTGGAGACCAATGGTTTACAAGTATATGGTTATTTAGAAGAAACCATTTGTATTTAACACCAGGAACTTCGCCATTAGGACTAAGACTTCCTTTAAGTTCTTTAGAAACAAAACCAGAATACGGTGTTTTTCCTGTTTATGAGCCAGATTTATTTAAAAAAAGAAAACCGCTTCCTAGTTTTAAAAGGTTGGTAAACATTCGTCATAAAGATTTTTTAGCAAATGGATTAGATGTAAATAAACCAAAGTATTTTGTTAGAACAGCACTAAGTACAGAAATAAGAGATGGTAAACTTTATTTGTTTTTACCACCTTTAGATTCTATAGATGCTTTTTTAGACCTGATAGCATCTATAGAGGCTACTTCTAAAAAGTTAAATATTCCTGTAATATTAGAAGGTTATAATCCACCCCATGATTATAGAGTAGAGTCCATGAAGATTACTCCAGATCCTGGTGTAATTGAAGTAAATGTACATCCGATAGATAATTGGGAAGATTTAGTAGAAAATACCCTAACCATTTATGACGAAGCAAAAAAATCTCGTTTAGGGACAGAAAAATTTATGCTTGACGGTAAACACACTGGTACTGGTGGAGGAAACCATGTAACCTTAGGAGGTATAACTCCAGCAGATAGCCCTCTTCTACGTAAACCTAGTCTTTTAAGAAGTTTGTTAACTTTTTGGCAGCACCATCCAGGTCTTTCGTATTTATTTTCAGGCGCATTTGTAGGAGCAACTAGCCAAGCACCTCGTATAGATGAAGCCAGGATGGAGAATTTATACGAATTAGAAATTGCTTTTAGCCAAATTCCTAAAGATGGCGAGGTTCCTTTTTGGTTAACGGATAGGTTGTTTAGACATCTATTAACAGATTTAACAGGAAATACGCACCGCGCAGAATTTTGTATTGATAAATTATATTCTCCAGATTCTTCTTCAGGAAGGCTTGGTATTTTAGAGCTTAGAGGCTTTGACATGCCTCCGCATCCTAAAATGAGTTTAGTTCAAATGCTACTTGTAAGGGCCTTGGTGGCTTGGTTTTGGAAAAAACCATATGAACATGAATTAGTTAGGTGGGGAACGGAGTTGCATGATAAGTTTTTAATAGAGCATTATGTGCGTGAGGATATTAAAGATATTGTAAAACAATTAAATAGGACGGGCTATAAGTTTCAGGAAGATTGGTTTGACCCTTTCTTTGAGTTTAGATTTCCGCTACATGGAACTGTAGAAATAAATAATATGCATTTAGAACTAAGAGCAGCTATAGAACCATGGAATGTATTGGGAGAAGAAATGACAGGAGGAGGTACAGCACG
>ENA-ORXM01005267-ORXM01005267.1-marine-metagenome-genome-assembly--contig:-NODE-5267-length-10411-cov-6.147571_pt1 | contig 10411 bp, 5 predicted proteins | sample MGYA00237867_ERZ511480 | MGnify/ENA primary metagenome ERZ511480 (study PRJEB26309, sample SAMN06266103) | marine metagenome | isolation source: Algal blade | place: United Kingdom:Sidmouth, United... | reverse complement strand
TGCAACTGGAACGGTAGTGTTTGATCCATTAACTGGAGAGGTAATATACACACCAGCGCCAGGAGAAGAAGGCAGCACGGTAACGATAGATTATGAAGTATGTAATACAGCGGTAACACCAATAGTGTGTGAAACGGCGACGATTACGATTACGATACCAGCATGTCCAAATGCAGTAGATACAGATGGCGATGGCTTGACAGACTGTGAAGAGACGACAGGTGTAGACGATCCAAGTACTCCAACTGTACCGACGACGACATCAGATCCAAATGATTCCTGTGATCCACTAGGACCGGTAGTGTCTACGGATGATTGTGATGAAGATGGCAATTCAAATGGAACAGATCCAAATCCAAGTGTACCGGTAGCAGAGGATGATGTATTCACGGCTACACCAGGAGGACCGACGACATTTGATATCTTATCAAATGATGATTTCTTACCAGGTCCAACAACAAGTATAACAGACTTGGGAACAGGAACTGCAACTGGAACGGTAGTGTTTGATCCATTAACTGGAGAGGTAATATACACACCAGCGCCAGGAGAAGAAGGCAGCATGGTAACTATAGATTATGAAGTATGTAATACAGCGGTAACACCAGCAGTATGTGAACCGGCCACGATTACGATTATGATTTCACCTTGTCCGAGTGCATTAGATACAGATGGCGATGGCTTGACGGACTGTGAAGAGACGACAGGTGTAGACGATCCAAGTACTGCAGTTGTTCCGACTACTACATCAGATCCAAATGACTCGTGTGATCCACTAGGACCGGTAGTGTCCACGGATGATTGCGATGAAGATGGCAATTCAAACGGAACAGATCCAAATCCAAGTGTACCAGTAGCAGCGGATGATACATTCACGGCAACACCAGGGGCACCGACGACATTTGATATCTTATCGAATGATGATTTCTTACCAGGTCCAACTACAAGTATAACAGACTTGGGGACAGGAACTGCGACAGGAACAATAGTATTCGACCCATTAACAGGAGAGATAACTTACACTCCTGCTCCTGGCGAAGAAGGAGGTACGGTAACGATAGATTATGAAGTATGTAATACAGCGGTAACACCAACAGTGTGTGAAACGGCAATGATTACGATTACGATACCAACATGTCCAAATGCAGTAGATACAGACGGGGATGGCTTGACGGATTGTGAGGAAACTACTGGAATAGATGACCCAAGCACACCAGCTGTGCCGACTACGACATCAGATCCAAATGACTCCTGTGATCCATTAGGACCAGTTGTGTTCACAGATGATTGTGATGATGACGGCCATGTGAATGGAACAGATCCAAATCCAAGTTTACCAGTAGCAGAGGATGATGCGTTTTTCGCAACACCAGGCACATCGACAACATTTAATATCTTAGCAAACGATGATTTCTTACCAGGTCCAAATACGATAATAACAGACCTGGGAACAGGAACTGCGACGGGAACAATTGTATTTGATCCATTAACAGGGGAGGTAATATACACACCAGCACCAGGAGAAGAAGGCAGCACGGTAACGATAGAGTATGAGGTATGTAATACAGCGGTAACACCAGCAGTGTGTGAGATGGCGACGATTACGATTATGATTTCACCTTGTCCAAGTGCAGTGGATACAGATGGGGATGGCTTGACGGATTGTGAGGAGACGACAGGCGTAGATGACCCAAGCACACCAGCTGTGCCGACTACGACATCAGATCCAAATGATTCATGTGATCCATTAGGAGCAATCGTGTCGACGGATGATTGTGATGAAGATGGCAATCCAAATGGAACAGATCCAAATCCAACAACTGTAGTAGCAGCGGATGATACATTCACGGCTACACTAGGAGGACCAACGACAAGCGATATTTTGTCAAACGATGATTTCTTACCAGGTCCAAATACGATAATAACAGACCTGGGAACAGGAACTGCAACTGGAACAGTAGTGTTCGATCCATTAACAGGAGAGATAACATATACACCAGCGCTAGGAGAAGAAGGCAGCACGGTAACTATAGATTATGAGGTATGTAATACAGCGGTAACACCAGCAGTGTGTGAGACAGCGACAATTACGATAACGATACCAGCATGTCCAAGTGTAATTGATAGTGATGGAGACGGCTTGACAGATTGTGAAGAAACGACAGGAGTTGATGATCCAAGTACGGTAAGTGTACCAAGTGGTACCTCGGATGGGAATGATCCATGTTCACCAGTAGGTATCAATACTGTAGATAGTGATGGAGACGGCTTAACGGACTGTGAGGAGACGACAGGCATCGACGATCCAAGTACGTCAGGAGTACCATCAGGAATATCTGAAGCGAATGATCCATGTGATCCAATCAGTCCAATTGTTCCAGTGGTTACAAATAGCACTAGTGAACCTTCACCAGGATGTGAAGGATCGACAGTAGTATTAACTGTTCCGCAAGAGAACGGAATCACTTATCAATGGTCAGGTCCAAATAATTTCCAAGCAAGTACAAATGAAGTTGTGCTTGATGAAGTTATGGTAGAAGATGCTGGGATTTATACCTTAACTGCGGATAATGGGAGTTGTCAAATAACTACAGAAATTGTAGTATTTGTTCAATCTGTAGTAAATGATCTTCAAGCATTTAATGAAGGACCGTTCTGTCAAGAATCAGATCTAATACTAAAAGTAGCAAATCCTGATCCTGAGGCATTATACAATTGGTTTAAAGAAACAGATAATAGTTTTGTAGGTTCTGGTTTTGAACTGATAATTCCAAATGTAACTATCAATAATGAGGGCGCTTACTACGTGATCGCGGATAATAACGGTTGCTTATCTGAGCGATCAAACAGCACTAATGTAGAAGTTGAAGTTCAGTTTATTGGAGATGCTACTGACGACTTATTCAACGGTGAAATTAATTCAACCTTACAGAATTCAGTGATTTTAAATGACGAACCAGGTATAGAGGAATACACTGTTTCGATTGTAAGTACAACAACAAATGGTGACCTTACGATGGACGCAGATGGAGTATTCGAATATACTCCTAATACAGGATATGCAGGGACTGATGAGTTTGTTTATGAAATTTGTCAGGTATACTGTTACGACAATTGCATTAGCGCAAGAGTAGATATCAATGTAGGAGCAGAAGTTGGATGTGAAGTATCTACAATGTATACACCGAATAGTGATGGTGTAAACGACTTCTTTGAAATTCCATGTTTAAGTGAATATCCTGACAACTCTTTGGTAGTCTTTAATAGATGGGGAGATGAAGTTTTCTCTGCTGTTAATTATCAAAATGATTGGGGTGGAACTTACAAAGGTGATAACCTACCAGCAGGAACTTACTTCTATATCCTTGAAGTAAAAGATGTAGAAAGTACAGTTAAGAAGGGTTACATTTTTATTCAACGATAATATTAATACTCTATGGAGAATCATTCATGCCGAATGATTCTCTGTGGAGTTAATTAAAACTAAAATATTTTAAATATGAAAGAGATATATTTTTTCTTTGTTATGCTTGGCATTTGTAGCGCTGCATATGGTCAACAGGATGCACAGTATACGCAGTTTATGTTCAATAAATTATCCCTAAATCCTGGATACGTTGTAGCCACAGATTACGCTTGTGTTTCTTGTTTACATAGAAGTCAATGGGTAGGGTTTGAGGGAGCGCCAACTAACCAATCTGTTAACTTTAGAATGCCACTAAGAAACAAAAATATAGGTTTGGGTTTGTCTCTAAACTCAGATAAAATTGGTCCAACTAATTCATTTGATGCTAGCCTCATTTATGGATATAGAATCGATTTTGAGAAAGGAAGTTTAGGTGTTGGACTGAAAGGAACTATCAGAAACTATAAAATTGATTGGAACAAAACAGAAACGCTCAGACCTGGAGATGGAGTGACGGGTGCCAATGAAACGGTAGGTAACAATTTTAATGCTGGATTGGGTTTGTATTATTTTGCACCGAAATATTATGTAGGTATATCTGTACCTCGTTTAATCAAGAATGATATTTCTCAGATAGATTCTCCATTGGCAACTACGGATGATTTTAGTAAAGAGGAGTTTCATGCTTTTCTTATGGCTGGTGTTTTACTTGACATGAGTGATAACATTAAACTAAAGCCTGCGCTATTATTTAAGTACTCAAGATATGCACCTTTAGATTTAGATTTAAACATCAATGTAATTTTCTTTGAAAAATTATGGATAGGTTTAACTTATAGATTTGGAGGGTTTGATGAAGGAGATTTCGGAGAATCAATAGATTTTATTCTTCAATATCAAATTTCCAACCCTATTAAAATAGGAGTGGCCTATGATTATACACTTTCAAAAGTAAGAAATCATAATTCTGGTACTTATGAGTTGATGATGGAATATTGTTTTTCTCCAAGAGGAGCTAAGATTAATAATCCAAGATTCTTTTAAATTTTCAAAACTCCCTTTTGATATGAACTAAATGTTTAAAACAAAAGTGCTGTACAAATAAATTGTAAAATAAAAATCTAAAATCATGATTAATAAAATCAATATATCATTTTTTTTCATAGCGATGTTTATGCTTAACTTGTCCGCACAAAAAAAGAATCCTTATGCGAGTAAATTATATGATAATCTTGGCTACAAGGCTTCTATAAAGCAGTTTGAGAAGATAGATGATTTATCAATCGATCAAATGGCCAAAATAGCCAATAGTCACAGATTGAATCACGAAACTGTCGAAGCTGAAATGTGGTATCAGCGTGTAGTGCAAGGCAGCCCAGAGCCGATACATTGCCTACACTATGCACAAGCACTGCAAAGCAATAAAAAATATGACTTAGCGAAAAAGTATTTTGCTAAATACAATAGCATTGCTGATAAGAGTACTTCTTCAAATGGTCAAAACTACAAAACTGTTTTAGTAGCGGATGTTTCCAGAATAAAAACTATGGAGGCGACTATAAAAAATGAAAGGAGTTTAAATTCTAACAAGCTTGATTTTAGCCCTAGTTACTTCGAGGACGGAATCGTTTTTATATCGAACAGAGAAGTTTTTAAAAATGCAAATAAGAATGTATTTAAAGATGTATGGACAAGCGATAATTTTATGTCCATGTTCTATGCTCCAGCTTCTGATGATGATAACTTCAAAGCAGTAGAGGTGTTTTCTTTAGACCTCACTACTCAGTATCACGAAGGACCCGTTTCATTTAATGAAGCAGGGGATAGAATATTCTTTACTAGAAATGACTATTTAAAAGGTAAAACAAAAATAAGCAAAGATGGTGTGTTGAAATTAGAAGTATATACTGCTTCCAAAGAAGGAGATACTTGGTCAAAGCCAAAATCACTTCCTTTTAATCAGCATGAATATGACGAAACGCATCCTTCGATTTCTAAAGACGAAAAAACGCTTTATTTTGCATCTAATAGACCAGGTGGATTTGGTGGTATGGATATCTACAAAAGTGAATTGAAAGGCGGAGCTTGGGGAGAACCAATTAATCTGGGCCCTGAAGTTAATACCTCAGAAAATGAAATGTTTCCATACATACATACAGACAATACACTATTTTTTGCTTCTAATGGACTAGAAGGTTTAGGAGGTTTAGATATTTTTTCTACTAAGAGCATTAATAATTCCCAATGGATGAAAGCTAAGAATATCGGAGCTCCATTTAACTCTTCTAAAGATGATTTTGGATATATCTGCAATGACGACATGACGGAGGGGTTTCTAACATCTGCTAGAGATGGGGGTTTAGGAAAAGATGATATTTATTCATTTAAGCGTGAAGCGCCACTTTCCGATGCAGTGATCTGTGTATATGAAGAAGCTACGGGGCAGCGTATTACCAATGCTACAGTGGAATTAGTAGAAAAGAATAGTGGATCATCTAAAGAGACTACGTTTATAACGGATATGGACGGTATGGCTACAGTTAGTTATCGACCAAATTCAAGCTATGAGGTAATCGCTACGGTGAATGGTTTCGAAGTAGTAACTGATAATCTTGCGAAATTTATTTCTAATGACAACATGGCTACTGATGAAGCGTGTATTCCAATGAAAAAAATGAGTTGTGCGAACTTACTCGGTACGGTTAAAACTACTGATATGAGAGAGCCGATTGCAAATGCTTCCATAGTAATGCTTAATTCCTGCACTAATAAAGAAATGACAATTAAGTCTAACAGCGTGGGTAAATTTGATTTTAGTTGCATAGATCCTTCTTGTACATATACCATCAATCACGAAAAGTCTGGTTTTATGAAAGTTGAAAATCCAAAAGTATTGGAACTGAAAGATTGGAATAATAAGAACACTTTAAATGTAGACTTAGTACTTTCTCCAGTTGCTGTAGCGAGTAATTCGCCAACGACTTTTGCGTCTGGAAACACTACCGTTTCTGAAAGTGTAACGGCAGTAGATACTAGAAGAAATTTTGAGATAAAGAATATATTTTATGATTTCAATAAGTCATATATCAGAAGCGATGCCTCATCAGAATTGGATAAAGTGGTCACTTTATTGCAGTTGAATCCTTCAATTAGTTTGGAGTTAGGATCACATACTGATTCTAGAGGTCGAGCTTCTTACAATCTAAATCTTTCCCAGAATAGAGCAAATGAAGCGGTGAATTACCTTGTAAATAAAGGTATTAGTCGTAACAGATTATCGGCTGTGGGATACGGTGAGACCATGATAAAAAATCAGTGTTTAAATTATATTGAATGTTCTGAAGAACAGCACCAATACAATAGAAGAACTGAAATAAAAGTTATTGGAGACAGAGCCTCTGAGTTCAATATTATTTATATCGACAATCAACCTACAATTATTAATCGTGCTGATGCGAATCGCAAATTTATTTGGGAGTAGACAATTCGTTTTTTATCTGATATAGTTCTTATTATTATTTCCTTTATGGGATATTTTATTTTGCGTGAAATTGCATTTTTATGCGATTTTGCGCAAAATACGTTTAAAGCCATTTTTTTTCTTTGGGCGATCCCCGTGAAAAGTATGGGGCCGAGCTAAGCAGCGGTGGGCGTTCGCTCCCGTCCCGATAAGTAAAGACGTTGCGGTGCAACGTCTTTACGTATCGGGACGGCCTCCTACCATCGCCGCGCTTACTATCTCTATCGTAAAAAGGAGAATCCTTGAGGCTATGAAATTTACTTTCTTTAAAGAATGGATGTTTTATATATTTGTGTAGCATCGCCATTTATATTCTTCTACTTTCATAATAAAAATTCATGCATCACAACTACCTTCAAAGCAGCCTTAAACAGTTTGAATACTACAAAGCACTCGGCGAGAGAACTTTCGATCAATTAAGCGAAGAAGAATTGCTGTGGCAATACAATCCAGAGAGTAATTCCATTGCGATTACTGTCAACCATCTCTGGGGGAATATGAAATCAAGGTGGACTGATTTCCTTACCAGTGATGGAGAAAAAGAATGGCGAAACCGAGAACTTGAATTTGAGACAGTCATCAAAACTAAGGCGGAATTAATTGACAAATGGGAGGAAGGCTGGGCTTGTCTTTTCACTGCACTCCATGCCGTAAACAAAGATAATTTCGATACCACCATTTACATCCGCAACCAATCTCACAGCATTACAGAAGCTGTCAATCGACAAATGATGCACTACGCTTATCACGTTGGACAGATTGTTTATATTGGTCGGATGATCAAGGGTGAAGATTGGAAAAGCTTATCTATCCCGAAAGGAAAAAGCATCGCATTCAATCGAGATAAGTTCTCTAAGGGTAAGCATGATGGGCATTTTACGGATGATTTGGAGTAGAGTGGAGTCACGAGGCTAGGGAAATTGGTTCATGTTTTATCCAGTTATTTTATATATTAAGTATTAAACAAAGACATACCACATCTTGAAGTAAAGTGTTCGCTGTTTACATGCTTTATTCACGATGAGATATTTATTTACATTTTTGGAAAAGTCAGGTTATGTATATAGTTTAGTGCGATAACCTGAACTTTTTGATGAATAGGTCAGGCTATAAACTAGCTAGATGTAATTTGGTTTAATTCTTTATTTAAATTTTTCTTTTGCTTCTAAATTTCTTGTTTGGATGGCCCGCATTGGACCCCAGTCCATTTGTCCTTGTATTCTCTTGGTCCGGTTCTTTTTTCTATATATACCTTTAGGCCCCTGCCCCTAGTGCCGACCCTCTTCATGCAAGTTGTTTTTGTTAGATCCTAACTTCTGGATCCTTACATTTATTCTTTTCTATCTTTAGTTCTCTTTGTATTTCTAAGTTTACTTTTGGATCCGAAGTTCTGGTTGGCACTTGGGAGTTTTGCCTATAAGGCAAATAATCACTTTATTTAAGTATCTGACGAATTACCGATAATTATAATTATCGGATAAATTACCGATATATTTGATTATCGGATAAATTACCGATATATTGCTATTGTTACTAAAATAAAAATTGAGATGAATGATTTATTAATTGGTGTAATCACAGGAGATATTGTAAATTCGAGAAAACTATCTCCTTCTATTTGGTTAAAGAAAATAAAGAAAGTTTTAAAGAGAAATAAAATAGTTGCAAGAAAATGGGAAATATTTCAAGGAGATATGTTTCAAATTGTAATTGCTCCGGAATTAGCTCTAGTAACTGCAATTGAAATAAAGTCTACTATAAAAGAAGAAAAAGATATTGATGTAAGGATTGCGATCGGATTAGGAACTCAAAACTATGAAGCTAAGAAAGTTACTGAATCAAATGGTGAAGCTTTTGTAAATTCTGGAATCAGTTTTGAAAATCTAAAAAAAAATAAATTGTCAATTCAAACACCGTGGGATGAATTTAATGAGGAGTGGAATGTTATTTTTCAAATTGCTTCTTTAACAATGGATAATTGGGCGCCAATGACTGCAATAATCTTCAATGCAGCATTGACAAATCCAAAGTTAACTCAAAGCGAACTGGCAAAAAAATTAAAAAGAACACAAAGCACAATTAGTGAAGGCTTAGGTAGAGCGGGATATGATGAAATCGTCCAATTATTGGATCTTTATGAAAAACATGTAAGACAAAAAATAAATTAAGATGATTCTACTTGTAAAGCTTTTGATTGCACACTTAATTGGAGATTTTGTTCTTCAACCAAATAGTTGGATAGAAGATAAAGAGGCAAAAAAAGGAAAATCAATAAAATTGTATTACCACGTTTTGATCCATACTGTGTTAACTGGATTAATATTGTTAGATTATACACTCCTTCCGATTGCATTAATTATTGGCGGTACTCATTTTGTAATAGATCTTTGCAAATTGTCCATGCAAAATCAATCGAATAAAAGAATGGCGTTTACAGCTGATCAGCTTGCACATCTATTAATAATACTTATCCTTTCAAATTATTATGAGCCAATATTACATACAATTCAAATGGATGGTGCTAAAAACCAATTGTATTTGATAGTATTGGCTGTACTTCTATTAGTACCGGTTTCTTCTAAAACAATAATAATTCTCATATCAAAATGGTCGCCAAAAATAGGTGACGGGGAAGAGGATTCCCTAAAAGATGCTGGTCAATATATAGGAATACTTGAAAGATTATTCGTTTTTGGATTTGTTATTTTAGGTCAAATCCAAGCAGTAGGATTTTTACTAGCAGCAAAGTCAGTTTTTCGATTTGGAGACTTAAAAGATCCTACCGATAGAAAGTTAACAGAATATATTCTGATAGGAACATTATTAAGTTTTGGTATAGCTATTTTAATCGGCTATACATATTTGTACTTAGATAAGAATATAAAATAAACAGCACCTAACAATTTGATGATGAGATCAGACTTCCTTCGGTCGTCCGCTCCATATCACAGAGCCGTTACATTAAAACTACCCACCATATATGTCTGAACTGAAAAAGCACATCATCGAAAATTTTGGGTTTGCTAAAAGTGAATTTGATAATATACAAGACTTCTTTCAGCCAATAAATATTATGAAAGGTGAATTTTTCTTGAAGGAGGGGCAATATGTAAAACACCTGGGATTTGTCGAGAAAGGAATCCTTCGTGAATTTTTATATGTGAATGAGAAGGAGATGACAAAATGGTTTTCTACGAGTGGTTATTTCGCAGTTGATTTATCAGGATTTTTATTCGATCAAAAATCTAAAGTGAACTATCAAGCTATTACAGAAGTAGAGCTTTTGATACTGTCAAAGGATAACTATGATAAAATTTCGGACAAAATAAAAAGGTGGGACAAATTGGAAAAAATGTTTTTAGCTAATTGTTTTTCAGTTTTAGAAAACAGGGTTATATCCCATTTGGCATTGAACGCAGAAGAGCGGTATAATCAATTATTTGCTTTCAATCCTCAGATCTTCAATGAAGCACCTTTGAACCAAA
>ENA-ORXM01005266-ORXM01005266.1-marine-metagenome-genome-assembly--contig:-NODE-5266-length-10414-cov-2.813776_pt1 | contig 10414 bp, 7 predicted proteins | sample MGYA00237867_ERZ511480 | MGnify/ENA primary metagenome ERZ511480 (study PRJEB26309, sample SAMN06266103) | marine metagenome | isolation source: Algal blade | place: United Kingdom:Sidmouth, United... | reverse complement strand
AAGAAAAAACTCTGGAAAATACCTTTGTTGCAAATGACACTTTGCTTCAGCAAATTTTGAAACATCCAGACGTAGAGCAAGCAACCAATCGCATGGAAACCTTCGCTTTGGCCGCTTCTCAAAAATACACCAAAGGTTGTATGTTAGTTGGTATTCAACCACAAAAAGAACTCGCCATCACTCGGTTGAATGAAAAAATGGCGGATGGAGAATACCTCCTGCCTGATGACAAAATGGTTTTGTTGTCCACTGGTTTGGCCGATTATCTCAAACTCAAAACAGGAGATACATTGGTGTTGATCGGACAAGGATATCGCGGGGTGAGCGCTGCCGGAAAATATCCAATTAAGGGATTAATCAAATTGGCCTCACCCGAATTGAATAAACGAATGGTTTACCTTCCAATCAAATTGTCACAAGACCTGCTTGGAGCTGAAGGCCGATCAACAGCGATGGTTTTAAAACTGGAAAATATTAATCAGGCAACATCTGTTGCACATGATCTGAGTACTAAACTCCCAGGCTATGAAGTCATGGGTTGGAAAAAGCTATTACCAGAACTAAACCAAATGATAGAAGGAGAGCGAGCAGAGAATGTCATTTTTCTGGGGATACTTTACCTACTAATTTCTTTCGGAATTTTCGGAACGATACTGATGATGCTCATGGAACGTCAATTCGAATTTGGTGTATTGGTGGCGGTGGGGATGCGCAAATTGAAACTCTCAACAGTCATTGTGATGGAAAATATTTTCATTTCAGTCTTGGGAGCATTACTTGGAACTTTATTAAGCATACCGGTGATCTTGTATTTTTACAAATACCCCATTCAGGTCACCGGCGCTTTAAAAGAAACTTATGAAAACTTTGGATTTGAACCGGTATTCTATTTCTCCATTGAGCCCTGGATCTTTTATTCTCAAATGATGGTCGTTGCCTGTATTGCGCTGGTTTTGTCGCTATATCCGCTGTTCTCATTGCTTCGTTTAGATCCCGTGACTGCCATGCGAAAATAATAAATCATGATAGCTAAAATTGCCTGGAAAAATATTTGGAGAAACCGACTTCGCAGTCTGATTGTTATCATTTCTGTTATACTCGGATTGTGGGCTGGTACCTTCCTGTTGGCATATGTTTTTGGTATTATGGATCAACGATTGGAGGATGCCATCGGTCACGAAATTTCACATCTTCAATTTCATCAACCCGATTTTTTAATCGATAATGATCCACAATATTCTATTCAAAACAGCCAGCAAATACTAAATGATTTAGCTCAAAATGAAGAAGTGGAGGCTGCCACAGGTCGGGTGCTCGCTTTTGGAATGGTAGCTGCGGCCACTACAAGTTCTGGCGGTAAGTTTATTGGAATTGAACCGGAACAGGAACAAGCTATTGCCCAACTTGCCAGCACCATCATAGAAGGTGAATACCTAAAAGATGGCGACAAAAATAAAGTCGTTATCGGTAAAAAACTAGCAGATAAATTAAATGTAAAAATTCGTTCTAAGGTGGTCCTTACTTTTCAGGATAGCGAACACAATATTGTAGCTGGCGCATTTCGAGTTAAAGGCATTTTTAAAAGTTATAACACTAGCCTGGAAGAAAATAACCTCTACGTTTCACGCTCTGATCTTGACCAACTTTTGAATGTCAATGGAGAAGTACATGAGATAGCCGTCCTGTTACATCAATCTGATTTGGTTCCATCTTTTGTAAGTGGAATGCAACGTAAGCATGAAGACCTGAGTGTTCGGACCTGGAAACAAATCGCTCCGGAATTGGCGCTCATGGTGGATTCGATTGATCAATATCTGATCATTTTTTTAGTCATCATTTTATTGGCGCTTTCATTCGGTATCGTCAATACCATGCTGATGGCGGTATTGGAGCGGGGGCGCGAAATAGGCGTGTTGATGGCTGTTGGAATGAACAAGTTTCGCCTCTTTGCCATGATTTTTTTAGAAACTTTTTTCATTGTAGGAATGGCAGCTCCATTGGGTTTGTTATTGGCTTATGGAAGCATCAGTTATCTTGAATCAGTAGGGATGGACCTTTCCAATTTGTATGCGGATAGTTATGGTTCCTTAGGTTTTAAAACAATTATTCATCCCCATTTAGAAGGATATTATTATTTACGAATATTATTAATGGTGACCATCACCGCTTTGTTGTCAGCCATTTATCCGGCCTATACTGCACTGCGACTTGATCCGGTAAAGGCCATTAGAAAAATATAATTATGGAAAAGCACGATCATACAAATTGCATCATCCACACCGAAAATCTGACTAAGGTTTACAACGGTGGAGCCGTGCCCGTGCGAGCGGTCAACAATGTTCATTTGCATATTGAACGAGGCGAGTTTACAGCTCTGGTGGGGCCTTCTGGTTCGGGAAAAACGACGCTGCTCAACCTCATCGGTGGTTTAGACACACCTACTTCCGGCAACGTGTGGGTGCAAGATGTTAACCTCGCTAACTTAAGTAAAAATGAACTAATCGATTTCCGGTTGAACAATATCGGTTTTGTATTTCAGGCGTACAACTTGATTCCAGTACTGACGGCCAGAGAGAATATTGAGTTTGTTATGCTTTTGCAAAAACAATCAAAAGAAGATCGGGATAAGCGCGTCATTCAATTGTTGGAAGAAACGGGTTTGCTTGAAAAAGCAGATCAACGTCCCAACAAACTTTCGGGTGGCCAGCAACAACGGGTAGCGGTGGCACGTGCCCTTGCTTCAATGCCGCAGTTCGTTTTGGCCGATGAGCCTACCGCTAATCTTGATTCAAAAACTGCCGCCAATTTGTTAGACATGATGGCCCGACTAAATCGAGAAGAAAATATGACCTTTATTTTTTCGACTCATGATCAAAGAGTCATTGACCGGGCACGTAGAGTTATTACTTTGGTTGATGGTGAGATTGCTTCCGACGTTTTACAGGAACAGAATGCAGTGCAAATATGAATCGCTGGCTATGGATCGGCTTTGTTCTGACTTGTCTTTTTGTCACCAACTTAGAGGCGCAGGAAGAGAAAAAACGAAAATGGCAAGTCACTGGCTATGTGAGTGATATGGCTACTTTTGATTGGAGCAGCGATTCCCTTGTTGTGGACAATCTGATTCATAACCGCATTAATTTCAAATGGTTTCCTACCAGTAATTTTAATTTGTTTCTCGATTTGCGAACGCGTTTGTTCATGGGGAAAAGGGTAGGGGCTCCTTATTTTGCAGAAGCAGTTGATTTGAATAATGACTATTTCGATCTTTCGGTTCATTTTCCAAAAAACAAAAACTGGCTCGTCCACAGTATGTTGGATCGGGCTTATATCGAATGGTACAAAAATGATTGGGAAGTTCGCTTAGGTCGCCAGCGTATTAATTGGGGCATTAATCTGGTTTGGAACCCAAATGATTTATTCAACGTCTATTCCTTTTTCGATATCGATTATATTGAACGCCCCGGCAGCGATGCCCTTCGTATCAAAAAATATATTGGCTTTGCTTCTAGCCTCGAATTAGCTGCAAACATGGCAGATGACTTTGATGAAATGGTGCTGGCCAGTATGTTCCGATGGAATAAATGGAACTACGACTTCCAGGTAATTGCGGCCAAAGCAAAAGAGGATATAGCGCTTGGGCTAGGCTGGGCCGGCAACTTAGGGAAGGCCGGATTTAAAGGCGAAGCAACCTTTTTCCAACCCTACAAAAAAGACGCAAAACTCAACGAAATGTTGTTGGCAGTACTCTCAGCAGATTACGCTTTCAAAAACACGCTTTATGTTCAACTAGCTGTTCTTTATAATACCGATGGTTCGGATGAATTGGGAATTACAGGCTTAGGTTTTTCTAATGCTGAATCGTTGACGACCCGTAACCTTTCCCCTTTCCCATTTTCGGTTTTTGCACAAACAACCTATCAATTACATCCCTTACTAAATGGCGGCCTCTCCATTATTTATTTTCCTGGCAGTCGAAACGCTTTGTTTCTAAACCCCAATCTGACTTATTCTTTAAAAGAAAATTGGGACTTGAGTCTAATCCTTCAATGGTATTATGATGACTTTTTTGGTGAATATGAAGCTTTTGGTCGATTGGTTTATCTGCGGGGGAAGTGGAGTTTTTAGGTGATGTTTTGGTTCAATGTTTGATCTCTCAATTGATTTTCATTTCATGCCGAGCTTAGCTAAATTTCTAAATTGTCTCAATAGTCCCTGTTTTCTTTTATATGGATAGTATGTGTGTAAAGATGGCAGCCTGTAAGGCTGCGATTCCTTAACTAGGGGCATTCGCCCCTAGTTAAGGACGTTCTTTTTTGCAGCCTGTAGGGCTGCGATTCCATTCGACCTTCATTGTAAGAAACAATTTATTTAGCACCAAATAAAAAAAATTAAAGCATAAGAATCGACAGGCATTATCCAATCACTAGGACCAGTTTTTGGATAATTTAAATAAGGTGTGTACATGGTCTTCCACACAATTTGTTCTTAAGGAAGGGCAGTCATAGGCATTTAATGTGCCGACTATATAGGCGTTAAGTTCTTCTCTGATCTCTTTTTTGATGAATGGATATCTTCCTTTCGTTCCGAAAATTAGATGGATGTAAAGTTGTGATAACGATTGTCCCATAGTTGTGAAATGTAATGTTTTGAATCGCAGCCCTACAGGCTGCTGAAGACGTGGTTTTAGATACTAGGGGCGATGCCCCTAGTTTTGGAATCATAGCCCTACAGGCTATTTTGGTTCGGTTGAAGTTATTAAAAAATTATGATAGTTCTAATCTATTTGAATGTATAACAAATTGGGACATTCTCTTCTGGTGTTGGAAAGACACCCTAGTCGTTGCGCACCTAAATAATCATACTCATTAAATCGAACCCAAGATGCCCACAACCCACTCACCTTAGATGATAAACATCATTCCCACCAATAATAAAAATCAATTATTACATATTAAAACGAATGTAATTTGGACTTTGAAATGAGTGCTAAATTCCTTGTTTTATCAATGCAGAAGATAAAACACCTCATCCGAACAATTACAAAAAAATAAAATCAAGAACAATGGACAAACTAACCAAAAATAAAATTCATCGCTTACAGTATTTAGACTTTATTGGAAATATCCTTTCCGATTTAAAGGAATTGAAGAAACAAAAAAGACAATTTGATTTCAATAAATTAATGGAAAAAGCATTGCCAAATGTCAAACGATACTTCAGCTTGCACTTAGCTCGTGCCCTGAAGGATAAGTCTGTTCCAGAAGGCAAATACAAAGTTGCTGACTTGGTGGATGAACTTTATATCATGGCCTACGACCACATCCATGAGGTAAAAGAAGACAAATATTTATACGGTTGGTTATTCAAAAAGGCTGAGGAACTGATGGAAGATATCGTCATAGAGGAAGATTTCGATCAGGCTTTTTATGAAAATATTGACAATTATTCCAAACTGGAATGGGACGAAATGGAGGAGCAATTCAGTACCGACGGTGACGGAGATTTGGTTATGGAAGAAGAACTAGATGACCTTTCTTATCCCAAAAATGAATATACCCTAAAAGATGTTTTTATAGAAGACAACCAGGAGGTCTTGATCGAGAAAATTAATAAAGAATTGAATGAAGAAAAAATTAAACGCACCGTAAACGTGGTATTGAGTCGCCTGCCATTAATGTTGCGAACGATATTTGACCTATCTGCTATCTATAAATTTGAGCTACATGAAATTGCGGAGATTAAAAAATTAGAACTGCATGAAGTAGAAAAAGGATTGGCAGAAGTCAGAGAATATTTACGCAAAAGTTTGCGAGCAAATTTATTGCTGAACACTGGATTTGAATCATAATGCACTGGTGCCTTGCGTCTACTCGTTGTTTTTGTCTTCTAATCCAGCTACGACACCTTTGGCGACTTATTACACAAACCCTGATATAAATAACAAAATAATGATAATAGCATGGATTTTTTTCATAGCAGTTGTAGTCGTGACCTTGTGGTATTTCAATCAGGAAGGTGTTAGAGCATTACTATGGGAGAAGGAAGAAGCGCCTATTGATATCTTGAAAAAACGATTTGCAAATGGCGAGATCAACGAAGAGGAATTTGAAGAAGGTAAATCGATGCTTTAGGCCGCATCCCTTAGCGTAAGAAACAGTTACAAAAAAAATAAAATGAATTCAATCATTCAAAAATCCATTGTAAATAAAAATATAGAGTCAGAAGCTAAAAACATCTGGATAACCAAAGCTTCAGGAGAGCGGGCTATTTTTTCAAAAAAGAAATTACGTAACTCCTTAGAGAAATCAGGTGCAAATGAAAAAAATATCCAAACTGTCATTTCTGAAATTGAAAAATTATTACATCCGGGAATGCACACCAAAGAAATATACAAGAAAGCATTTGCCTTGTTGCGGAAAACTTCGAGGCCAACGGCGGCGCGGTATAAGCTAAAAAGAGCCATCATGCAGCTGGGCCCCTCCGGCTTTCCTTTTGAACAATATATAGCTGAAGTTTTTAGATGTGACGGTTATAGAGTGAGTGTAGGAGAATTTGTAAAAGGGCATTGCATCACACACGAGGTAGATATCATTGCTAAAAAAAAGAACCAACGATTTGTTATTGAATGCAAATTTCATAGCGATAGCAATCGAATTTGCGATGTGAAAATTCCGCTTTACATCAATTCCCGTTTTTTGGATATGAAAAAAGAACGAAATAAAACAAATGGACACGATTCACCACCTTATCAGGGATGGATCGTTACCAATACTCGATTTTCAAAAGATGCAATGCAGTATGGAACCTGTGCTGGGCTATATTTACTAGGTTGGAATTATCCCAGATCTGGTAGCCTGAAAGAACGAATTGATTTGGCCGGGGTGCATCCCATTACTTGTATGACTACAATGACTGGAAAGGAAAAGCAACGATTGTTAAAGAAAATGGTGGTACTCGCCAAAGACCTGTGTCATGATAGAAAGATATTGTTGGATATTGGAATTAGCGAATTGAGAGCGAAGCGAATAATGGAGGAGGCTAGAGGTTTATGTGGGGTTTGAAATAGTTGTGGGCTTTTCAATTTTGAATGTAAGAATTTTGAATAGCTCTCTTAACGCGGTAGCTCGCGATCAAGTGTCATTCAAAATTCTTACATTCAAAATTACTAACCTACAAGACTCTACATCTGAATAATGTCAAAAGAAAAACATAAAACAACATTTATGCAAAATGAAAAAATAAACATCCAATTCCTCGGAGGAGCAGGAACCGTCACCGGATCAAAATACCTGGTCGAAGCATTAGGGAAAAAGATCATGATAGATTGCGGATTATTTCAGGGTATAAAAAAATTGCGCTTACTCAACTGGGATTCTCTGCCCATTGACCCCGCTGAAATTGATGTGGTCTTGTTGACACATGCCCACCTGGATCATACAGGATACTTACCCAGGTTGGTCAAGTCAGGATTTAAAAAAAGTATTTGGGGTACAGCACCCACCATTGATATCACGGAAATTATTCTAAAGGATAGTGCAAAAATAAATGAAGAAGAAGCCGAGCAGGCCAATAAAGGAGGCTTCTCCAAACACAGTCCAGCCAAGCCACTATACAATTTGAAAGATGCGCAAAGAGCCATTCAACATCTCAAAAAAATAGAAAGCAATAAATGGATTTCACTTTTTGAAAATATCAAAGTACGCTTTCAATACAATGGTCATATTCTTGGTGCAACTTTCATTGAATTAGATATAGCTGGAAAACTGCTGGTTTTTTCCGGAGACATAGGCAGGAAGGACGACCTGCTATTATCTCCCCCAAGCCAACCTGGAAAAGCAGATATTTTATTTGTCGAAAGCACCTATGGCGACCGCTTACATCCTATTGATAAAGTGGAAAACCTGATACATGACATCGTACATGATGTATGGGAGGACAAAGGCACTTTGATTATCCCAAGTTTTGCTGTCGAACGTACTCAGACTTTAATGTATCTCTTTTGGCAACTCCGTAAAAAAGGACGAATGCCAGATATCCCCATCTACATGGACAGTCCTATGGGGGACAATGTACTAGATGTTTTTTATAACACTTCCGGTTGGCATAAGCTGACAAAAAAAGAGTGTACAGAAATGTGTGAGTACATTCATATAGTTGAATCCTATAAGGAAACCTGGGAAATAATAGATAAAAAAAGGTCGAAAATTATTATCGCTGGTAGTGGAATGGTTTCTGGTGGACGAGTGCTTACCTATCTTACCAAATACATTGACAATCCAAAAACAAGACTCCTACTAGTGGGTTTCCAGGCAGAAGGTACAAGGGGAAGGCAACTGCTAAATGGTATTCATGAAGTGAAAATCTATGGGAAATATTATCCGGTTGAAGCACAAGTTTTAAATATCCAAAGTCTTTCCGCTCATGCTGATCAAGCCGAATTACTCAACTGGATGGGAGCCATTAAAAATACGCCCGAGCATGTATTTATCGTACATGGTGAAGCGCAGGCGAGTGATGTGCTAAGAGTGAAAATCAAAGATAAATTTGGTTGGGAATGCTCGATTCCGGAATTAAATTCGATGGTGAGTTTTGATTTGGTTACAAAGGCAGAAGGTGTTTAGATGGCGCTTTATCATTTTTTACGCCGAGAGGTTAAAAACCTTCGGCTCGACGTCGGCAGTATCGCAATGGTCGAGCCTCACGCTTTGGGCGTGATAACCTCTTGGCGTTGCTAGACGCGAAAAAGAAACTGGTGTTAATCTCTATCGGGTATTGCTAAGCATAAACCTTCTACTCACAAGTTTCCGATCCACCACCTGCACACTCATGAAATAAAGACCGTTTTCAAAACCAGCCAGGCTAATCTCTATCGGAGAGCCTGGGATTTCATCAATCGTTTGTTCCATGGCTTTTCTTCCAAAGGCATCGTAGATTTGTATTGTTCCACTTTGTCCAACTAGTTTTGACAGGTTGACAAAAACTCTATCGGTTGCCGGATTGGGTGACAACTCAAATTGATTCGGGTCGAGTGCTTGACGAGTTGATTTAATATCGGACCAGAGCAATGTTTTCTCACTTATTGTCATCGGACTGCTAATGCTGTTACTAACCATCAGCGTATAATCTTCCACTTCACCAAATGGAAATACCTCGCAAGGCATCGCATAGCTACCTCGCTTCATGGCTACTCGCATACGGGTCGCGCCATTCATTGCATCACTTGGAATATCAATAAAACCATCCAACGTTTTAGAGTCAGTACCATTAGGTGGCTTACTCAAAATACCTGCAAAAGCCACTTCCGAAGGTTCATCAAACGCATTGTTCTGGTTGTAATCAATCCATACTTTCCAGTATTCATCATAGGTGGTGTAGCTATAACTGGTTTCCAGACTTAACGGATAACTATTTTCTGTTTCCACAAAAGCAGTCATCGCAGTGAAGTCACTATATATGGATTTTCCGGAAGGATTATCAATGCTTGCAAAAGTAAGTCGACTCATCCAGTCATGCCAGGGGAAGTCTGCATAGGATTCGCAGTAGTCTGCGGGCGCGCAGTTGTTAATGATCTCAGTTGGATTGCTACAGAAATTGGGATTGTTGTAAATATTAACATTACCTACGACACCATTATTACTTAGCAAAGAATAAATTCCGCAGCAATCAGAAAGAGCAGGATTGTCGTAAATCCAAAGATTATCGCTAATAGTATTTATCTCAGAAATTCCATCGAGATTTAAGAGCGATCCGTTGTGTTCAATTCGGAGGCTTGCTCCAAGCGTATGTAGTATGGGCGAAATATCAAAGCTGATGAGTGAAGGGTTAAGACGAATTGACAGATCACCCCCAATAGAGTTGTATGAAGAAAAACCGGTGATATTTGTTAGATTGTCATTGTGGCTCATCCACAAACCTGCTCCTGTTGAAACTAGTGATGAGATACCATTTATTTCCGGTAGAGCATTGTTGTTAAGAATAGCCAAAGTTTGTCCAACAGAAACCAGAGCTGATAAACCACTCACATCTGACAGGGCATCATTTTCCTCAATAAAGAAATCGAAGCCTACTGTAGAGAGTGTAGAAAGGCCATCCAGATTGCTCAACACGGCATTATCACTTACCCGTAAATTCAAAGGAATTGATGTCAGACTTGAAAGCCCGTCAATTTGTGTCAACGCATCATTGTTGATGAGGTACAGCCATGCACCTACAGAAGTAAGTCCTGAAAGCCCGTCAATGTTTTGTAAGGCATCATTTCGCTCAATAGCGAGTTCTTCTCCTACACTTGTTACAGATGAAAGGCCGTTAATATTGAGAAGCATATCATTATTATCGATTCCCAGAAAATCGGCAACATCGATCAGACCGGACAATCCATCTAAGTTTTCGAGTGCATCGTTTTGGAATATCC
>ENA-ORXM01005264-ORXM01005264.1-marine-metagenome-genome-assembly--contig:-NODE-5264-length-10417-cov-2.818472_pt1 | contig 10417 bp, 14 predicted proteins | sample MGYA00237867_ERZ511480 | MGnify/ENA primary metagenome ERZ511480 (study PRJEB26309, sample SAMN06266103) | marine metagenome | isolation source: Algal blade | place: United Kingdom:Sidmouth, United... | reverse complement strand
CGAGAGACGGGACGGTGACGCCGCTTCCGGCGTCCACTCCACGGGCTTCGAACGCCTCGCGCAGCAGGTGGATTCCGAGCACGGGGTCGACCTCACCGGGGTCCAGGTCGAACGTCCAGGATTCCTCGCCGTGAGTCGGGCCGGCCATGGCGAGCGAGATCGCATCCTCCAAGCCGTACAGGCGGCGCGCGATCATCGCCCGGTTGGCCCAGGGGCACGCCCGGGCGGCAGCCAGCCGATAGCGATCCGCCTCGACGGGATAGCCGTCCCGGCCGTCACGGGTGATGCGTGTGTCGACGTAGTCGGTGTCGCGGCGGTAGGCGCCGGTGTCGTCGGCGTAGCTGGTCTCGGATCCCATGAGGCTGTGATACCCGCGATGGGCTGCGGTGAATCGCATCGAGCTCAGCGATACACATCGTTCAGGAACTCGTGTGTGTCGTGACGGGGTGCGGACGAACATCGACATCGACGACGACCTGCTCGCCGCAGCTCAGGAGATGGCGGGGACGCCGACCAAGAAGGCAACGGTCGAAGCCGCGCTCGCTGAGTTCGTGCGTCGACGTGACCGCGCACGATTGGCCGAGTTGTTCGGTTCGATCGAGTGGCACGGCGACCTGGCGGAGTCGAGAACGGACTGACCGGTGATCGTGATCGACACCTCGGTGTGGATCGACTACTTCGCCGGGCGCAGCGATCGGGTCCACGTCGCGGCGCTCGTCGATCTGGTCGAGCGCGACGCAGTCATCGCTCTGACCGACGTGATCCTGACCGAGATCCTGCAGGGCCTCGGCGACGAGCGGTCGGTGCGCACGGTCGAAGCCCGTTTCGAACCGTTCGAGGTCCGCCGCCTCGAAGCGCTGGACGACTTCCGAGCGGCGGCAGCGCTGTATCGGAACGCTCGCCGGAGAGGGCGGACGATCCGCAAGACACTGGACTGTCTCATCGCCGCCGTCTGCATCCGCGAGGGTGCGGCCATCCTGCACAACGATCGGGACTTCGACCAGCTCTCAGAAGTCAGCGACCTGCAGGTGTATCCAGTCGGGGAGAGCACGATCGGCTGACGGCTCGCTGTCCACCGCGCGAGACCGACAGCTCGGCGCGTGGAGCGTGGGGTGTCAGCAGTTGATGGCGGCGGACATCGCTGCGCACACTTCGTGCCAGCGGGTCGCCGAGAGCGTGGAGATGTGCTCCGTACACCGGCGGGGATCGACCAGTTCGGGCGTGTCGAGTTGCAGCACGCATGGCTTGGGAACACCGTCGTCGACGTCGAGGTGGACCTCGCTCACGAGTCCTCGTACCCGCGTCGATGCGGGTGCGACGAGGATGCGTGGGAGACGTGCCACCGCCTCGGGCCGGTTCAGTACCAGCGCCGGTCGACGGCTGGCCCCGTCGAGGTCGACCCACCACAGCTCGGCCCAGCCGGGTCGGCGCGGAGGGGTCACCACGGGTCGCGCTCGTGACCGGCTCGCTGTGGGGCAAGCCGATGTGGGGCACCTGGTGGGTGTGGGACGGGCGACTGACCTCCGAGCTGCTGCTGCTCTTCCTGTACCTCGGTTACATGGCGTTGCGCGGCGCCTTCGAGCAGCCGCGCACGGCCGAGAAGGCGGCCGCCATCCTGGCCGTGGTCGGGGTGGTCAACATTCCCGTGATCCATTTCTCGGTGGAATGGTGGAACACGCTGCACCAGCCCGCGACGATCACCAAGCTCGACAAGCCGTCCATGCACCCGTCCATGTTGCGCCCGCTGCTCTTGATGGTGCTGGCGTTCCAGCTGCTCTTCTTCGTGAACCTCGCCACCCGCGTCCGCAGCGGGATCCTCCGGCGCGAGGCGCGCGCGGCCTGGGTCGCCGAACTCGCGGCCGGGAAGGGAAGCGACAACGGCGGCGGTACGGACAGGGCAGACCGGAACGGCAGCGAGCGCGCGTCGGCACACGTCGGTGGCGCCGCGGCGTCAGGGGCGAGCGAGCATGGCTGACTTCCTTCACATGGGCGGCTACGCAGCCTACGTCTGGAGCTCGTTCGGGCTGACGCTGCTCGTGCTCGGGGGCATCGTGGCGGGCTCGATGATCGAGCTGCGTCGCGTGCGCGCCGAGACCTTCCGCCGGGCACGCACCACGCGCCGGAGCCGCCGATGACGCCGCGTCGTCGTCAGCGCCTGGTCCTCGTCGGTCTGATGATCTGCGCCGCAGGGGCGGCCGTCGCCTTCGGTCTGAACGCGTTCCGTCAGAACATCATGCTGTTCCACGCACCGACCGACGTCGCTGCCGGTGTGGTCGAGTCCGGTCGCCGCTTCCGTATCGGCGGCATGGTCGTGGACGGCAGCGTCGAGCGCGGCGGGGAGACCGGCAACGGCGAGCTTGACGTGCGTTTCCTGGTCACCGACACCCGGGAGACCGTGCCGATCGTGTTCGCCGGGATTCTGCCGGACCTGTTCCGCGAGGGGCAGGGCGTCGTCGCCATGGGCGCCCTCGACGAGTCGGGCACCTTCGTCGCGAGCGAGGTGCTGGCCAAGCACGACGAGAACTACATGCCGGTCGAGGTCGCCGACGCGCTGGAGAAGGCCGGTCAGATGCCGGGCTCCGACGCGCTGTTCGAGGCCACGACCACCGTCGTCGATCCGTAAGATCCACCGCCGCCCGCGCGGCTTCGCCCGGCGCACGAGAGCCTCACGATGATCCCCGAACTCGGACACTTCTCCCTGATACTCGCGCTGTGCGCCGCCGTGGTGATGGGCAGCATGCCGCTGCTGGGGAGTTTCAGCGGCCACCGCGGGTGGATGGCGTTCGCCAGGCCCGCCACCTATGCACACCTGTTCTTCACGAGCCTTGCCTACGCCTGCCTCACCTGGGCCTTCATCGCGCACGACTTCAGCGTGCTGTACGTCGCCAACACCTCGAACACCTCGCTGCCGTTCGTGTACCGCATCGCCGGCGTCTGGGGTGGACACGAAGGCTCCATTCTCTTCTGGTGCTTCATCCACGCGGTGTGGGCAGGCGCGGTGGCCGTCTTCGGCCGTTCCATCCCGGCCGTGCTGCTCGCCCGGGTACTTGCGGTCCTCGGGCTGGTGGCCGTCGGTTTCCTGCTGTTCGTGCTGCTGACGTCCAACCCCTTCGAACGCCTGTTTCCGGTGCCGATCGACGGCGCCTCGCTGAACCCGCTGCTGCAGGACCCGGGCATGGCGATCCATCCCCCGATGCTCTACATGGGCTACGTCGGATTCGCGGTCGCCTTCGCCTTCGCGGTCGCGGCACTGCTCGGTGGGCAGCTCGACGCGGCCACCCTGCGGTTCATGCGCCCGTGGACGAACATCGCGTGGATGTTCCTGACCATCGGCATCTCGCTCGGCAGCTTCTGGGCCTACTACGAGCTCGGCTGGGGCGGCTGGTGGTTCTGGGATCCGGTGGAGAACGCCTCGTTCATGCCGTGGCTCGTCGGCACGGCACTGATCCACTCGCTGGCCGCCTCCGAGAAGCGCGGCGTGTTCAAGGCCTGGACGGTGCTGCTCGCGGTGCTCGCGTTCTCGCTGTCCCTGCTCGGCACCTTTCTCGTCCGCTCGGGCGTGCTGACGTCGGTTCACTCGTTCGCCGCCGACCCGACGCGCGGTCTCTACATCCTCCTGTTCCTCGGCGTCGTCGTCGGGGGATCGCTGCTGCTGTACGCCTTCCGTGCGCACCGGTTGAAGAGCACGGCGTCCTTCGCGCTGGTTTCCCGCGAATCGGGGCTGCTGCTGAACAACGTGCTGCTCGTCGTCGCCTGCGCAGCTGTCCTCCTCGGCACGCTGTACCCGCTGTTCCTCGACGCGCTCGACATGGGCAAGATCTCGGTCGGCCCGCAGTACTTCGACGCGGTGTTCGTGCCGCTCATGCTGCCGATCGTCGCGACGGTGGGCATCGGGGCGATGCTGAACTGGAAGTCCGACCGTCTCGAAGGCCGCCGTGGCGTGCTGATCGCCCTCGCCCTCGCCGCGCTCCTCGGCGGGGCGCTGCTCGCGCTTCGCTTCGAGCCCTATCGCCTGACCGCGCTCGCCGCCTTCGCGCTCGGACTCTGGGTCGCCGGCGGCGTGCTCTACGGCATCCTCCACCGCGTGCGCAACAAGCGGCGACGACTGTCGGCGGTGCTCCAGGCGCCGGCGGCGTTCTGGGGCATGAGCCTGGCCCATCTCGGCATCGCCGTGTTCACGCTCGGCGTCGCGCTGACCTCGATCTACACCGTCGAGCAGACCGTGCGCATGGCCGTCGGTGACGAGCACGTCATCGGCGAGCGCACGTTCCGCTTCGCGAGCCTCGAGGAGACGCGGGGACCGAACTACCGCGCCGTGGTCGCGACCTTCGACATCACCGAGGGCGGGCGAGCGGTGGAACCGGTGCGTGCCGAGAAGCGCTTCTACGACGTGCGCCGCGACACCATGACCGAGGCGGGAATCGACGCGGGGCTCGCCCGCGATCTGTTCATCGCGCTCGGCGAGCCGCTCGAGGACGGGGCGGCGTGGAGCGTGAGGTTGCAGGTCAAGCCGCTGATCCGCTGGATCTGGCTCGGCACCGTGCTGATGGCGCTCGGCGGGCTGGTCGCCGCGCTCGACCGGCGCTATCGCAAGGTGGCCGTGCGTAGCGATACCGTGCCGGCCTCCGGGCGCGCCGGGGGCCGCTCCGCCGGACACGATGGCCGAGGCGAGCCGGGTGCGGGCGATGGCCGAGGCGGGTCGTCGGGCGGTGCGCTCGCGCCGACGCCGCAGGCGCCGACGAAGGATCAGTGATGCTCAAGCTGCTGCCGCTCGCGGTCTTCGTGGCCCTCGCCCTCTTTCTGTGGAAGGGGCTCTCGCTCGATCCCGGAGAGCTCCCCTCGCCGCTGATCGATCGTCCGGCACCGGCGTTCAGCATAGCGACGCTGCCCGCGGCGGAGGCGGCATCGGCGCCCGACTTCGACAGCGAAGCGATGGCCGGTCGAGTCTGGCTGCTCAACGTATGGGCGAGCTGGTGCGCTCCCTGCGCGCAGGAGCACCCGCAGCTCGTCGCCCTCGCCGATACCCGCGACGTGCCGATCGTCGGGCTAAACTACAAGGACGACCCCGCCGACGCACGTGCCTGGCTGGCCCGCTACGGCGACATCTTCGACGCGGTCCTGTCCGATGCCGATGGCACCGTCGGGCTCGACTGGGGAGTCTACGGCGTGCCCGAGACGTTCCTCATCGACGCGGCCGGTCAGGTTCGCTACAAGCACGTCGGACCGATCCTGCCCGAGGACCTCGACGAGAAGATCCTGCCCATCCTCGACGATCTGGTCGCCGGCGCCGCCACCGGAGCGAGAGACTCGTGAGGCTCGTGCGGTCGGTGCTCGCCGGCATGGTGCTCCTCTCGGCGGCCGGCGGTGCGCGTGCGGCCGAGTCGGTGCTCACGTTCGAGAACGCGGCCGAGGAGGCGCGCTACACGGCGTTGCTCGAGGAGTACCGCTGTCTCAAGTGTCAGAACCAGAGCATCGCCGACTCCCCCGCCTCGCTCGCGGTCGATCTGCGGCGGGAGATCTACGAGCGGGTCGTCGCCGGCGAGCCGAAGTCGGCGATCGACGAGTATCTCGTCGCTCGCTACGGCGACTTCGTGCTCTATCGCCCACGTCTGACGGCGGCGACGGTGCTGCTCTGGGTCGGACCCTTCGTGCTGCTCGGCGTCGCGCTGTGCGGAGCGGTGTTGGTCGGGCGCCGAAGCGGGCGCGGAGCGAAGGCGCCGAGTGGGGATGCGCTGTCCGAGGCGCGGCGGTTGCTCGACGATCCTCCCACGCGCTGAGCCCTCCGTCGGACCCGCGGGTGAGCCCGCCGTGTGACGCGGGTCGCAAGCGCGAGCAGAAACTCGCCGCAATGGCCGCGGCGTTCGATCGCGGAGGGTACGGTACCCGGAGACGCGTGCTAGGTTGATACCCGATAGCGGCGCGCCGCGGGACCGGCGGTGAGGAGCGAGGAGGCATGTCGACGGTGGAAGGAGAGGCGATGCGAGCGGCAACCGGGGGAGGACGGGACGGCACGGCGGCGTCCGCCTTCCTGCCGATCGAGGACTTTCTCGCCATCGTCGGCGGCAGGGTCCGGCATCACCGCACGTCGGTGCGCATGTCCCGCCGCTTGCTCGCCGAGCGCTCCGGCGTCTCGGAGCGCTACCTCGCGCAGCTCGAGTGTGGCCAGGGCAACATGTCGATCGCGTTGCTCCGCAAGGTCGCGCTCGCGCTGGAGCTCCCCCTTCCCGAGCTCGTGGCCGAGGAGCAGGTCGATCCCCTCAGAAGAAGCTCACGATGATGTTGGTGCGGGCCTCCTCGCCGGCTCCGACCGCGGCGCGTTCCTCGTCGTCGCGAAAGCGATGGATGACGATCCCCGGGCGGTGCGTCGCCCAGGGGTCGTCGGCACCCTCGTCGCCGGAGCGCGCGTAGCGCACGTAGTCGTCCATGCCGATCAGACGCGGCATGCCGGATGTCTCGGCGTGCTGTTGGTAGAACGTGTCCACCTCCTCGAAGCCGTCCCCGGTCTCGAACAGGACGATTCTCAGTCCGTTCTCCCCGCCCACGCGATAGCGCGTGCCGTCGGGGTAGATCGGATACGGGATCTCGCGCTCGCCCAGCAGCGCCTCGAGCGTGCTCTCGTCCCCGAGCGTGTCGGAGGGGAGGGCGGTGGCGTCCGGTCGGGCGAGCGCCGTCTCGTCGGTATCCGCGGGTGCGCCGAGCGGTTCGGTCGCCGCCGGCTCCTCGGCGGGAATCGCCGCCACGTCCGTCGCGGCCACTGCATCGTCGGGGGACGCCGCCGTGCCGTCGGTCACGCTCGCCTCCTCGGATGGCAGCGAGGCGTCGGTCGCGGCGATCGTCTCGTCGGCGACCGTCGCACCCTCGTCGATCACGGGGATCTCCTCGTCCGGGGTCGAAGGGGTGTCCGCCGGAGGCTTGTCGCAACCGGCGAGCGTGACCAGGAGTGCGGCGTACAGGGCTGAAAGCGGGGACAGCAAGCGGCTCATGCGGGGCTCCCGACGGTGTTCGCGTACCTGCCTCAGAAGATAGACCACGTGTCGCGGGCTGCAGGGATCAGTGCTCGGCCATCACCTCAGCGAGGGGGCCGAGGGCGTGCCCGTCGTCGAGGAGCGCCGCGCGGAGCTCGCGCGCCGTGGCCAGTGCGTGGGCGTTGTCCCCATGCACGCACACGCTGTGGAAGGCGCAGGGCAGGACCTCCCCCTCGCGCGTGACGATGCCTTCCGCGGCGATCATCGCCCGTACCTGTCGGATGCACGCGGCACTGGTCTCGAGCACCGCACCGGGCTCGCGTCGCGGAACGAGTGTGCCGCGTGGGGTGTAGGCGCGATCGGCGAACACCTCCAGCGCGAGCGGAAGGCCCGCCGCGCCGCCGGCGGCGGCGAGCTCGGAGAGCACCGGTGCCAGGAGCACGAGATCGGGGCGGACGGCGGCGACGGCACCGGCGACGGTATCGGCGAGCGCCCTCTCCTCGCAGGCGAGGTTGTTCAGCGCGCCGTGCGGCTTGACATGAGTCAGACGCACGCCGTGCGCGCGGCCGATCGCCTCGAGCGCGCCGATCTGGTACTGCACGGCGGCGACGAGCTCGGCCTCGCCGAGTCGCATCTCCCGCCGTCCGAACCCCTGAAGGTCGGGAAATCCCGGATGTGCCCCGATGCCGACGCCGCGCTCCCGCGCCATGGCGACGGTCCGGCTCATGACCAGCGGATCGCCGGCGTGAAAGCCACAGGCGACGTTGGCCGAGTCGACGACGCCGAGCAGTCCGGCATCGTCGCCCATCGGCCACGGACCGAACGATTCGCCGAGATCGGCGTTCAGGTTCAGACGCATGTGCTCACTCCTCCGCATCGGGATCGCCGCCGGTCACGCCATCGACGAGGTTGTGGGCCAGCAGGCGCGCGGTATCGGGTCGCGTCGCCGGTGCCGGACGGACGCTGCCGATGTGCTCGGCGAGCGCTCGGGCCGCCTCGCGCGCGACGGCGATACCCTCCTCCACGCCGACGCGGGCGAGACGGAAGCGGGTACCGGGGCGGTGCAGGGCGAGGAGCGGGAGATCGGCGGACAGTACCGTCGCGATCTTCGGGTAACCCCCCGCGGTGTGGGCGTCGGCGAGCATGACGATCGGTTGGCCGCTGCCGGGTACCTGCACCGAGCCCGGCACGATCGCGTCCGAGACGATGTCGCGTGCCGAGGCGTCGCGGTGCTCGAGTGCCGGACCCTCGAGTCGCGCGCCCATGCGATCGGCCTCGGCCGACAGCGTCCAGACGGTATCGAAGAAGGCGCCGATCGTCTTCTCCTCGAACGCCTCGTGCTGAGGGCCCGGGACGGCGCGCAGCACGGGGGTGGATTCGTCCTCGCGCGAGGCGCGATCGGAGGACTCGGCCGGCACGCTTCGGTGCTCGCGCTCGCGCGCGAGCGCCGCCGTGCTGGCGCCACTCGGTGCGCCGAAGGGCTCGCAGGCGAGCTCCGGCGCGTCGGGATCACCCGCGAGCGGCAGCCAGTCGCCGCTGGCGAGCGCCCGTCCGTCGATGCCGCCGAGCGCGGCCTTGGCGTAGGTCGAGGCACTGCCCAGCCGGCTCGGAATGTCGAGCCCCCGGATCGCGAGCACGGCCAGCCGAGCGGCGCCGGTGTCGCGAAGCGCGATCTCCGCACCGGGCGGCAGGCGGTGGCCACGCCACGGCGCGAGCGGTCGGCGTACGCCGTCGCTGACGAGCACCACCTCGGCCCGACCGACATGCGCGACCAACAGCGACTCGGCTCCGACGCGCAAGCGGAGCCCGCCCTCGAAGCACTCGATGACCGGGGCCTCCGGCCGGTTGCCGACCAGCACGTTGGCGATCGTCATCCAGGCCGGCACGAGCACCCCGGCGCGCGGCACCCCGATGCGCCGCAGACCGATTCGGCCGCGATCCTGAATCGTCGACAGCGGCCCGCCGGCCAGCACTTCGATCATCGTTCGCGGAACGTTGCGGGGTCGAGCGCACCGGAGGCCACCGCCTTCGACAGTGCGGCGTGCTCGTCGGCGTCGACCCGTCGGAAACGCACGGTGTCGGCGGCGCGGAGCAGTGCCGGCACCTCCCGTGCGGCGTCGAACAGCGGCACCGGGCTGTGCCCGATCAAGTGCCAGCCACCGGGGCTCTCCCACGGATAGACGGCGCTCAGGGCGTTGGCGACGGCGACGCTGCCGGCGGGCACGCGGAGTCTCGGCGTCTCGCGTCGCGGGCGGCGGAGTAGGGGGTCGATGTCGCCGAGGAAGGCGAACCCCGGCTGGAAGCCGAGCATGTAGACCGCCAGAGGTACGCTCTCGTGGCGCTCGATCAGTGCCTCCTCGGAGATGCCGGCGCTCGAGGCGAGCTCCGCGAGGTCCGGACCATGCTCACCGCCGTAGCGAACCGGTAGCGACCATTCGCGCGGCGCGGTGCCGGAGTCGGGCGCGGTCTCGGGGGTGGGGCCGGCGAGGGCCTCCAGCAGGGCCGCGGGTGTCGTCTCGAGCGGGTCGAACACGAGCGCGAGGGAGCGGAACGTCGGTACCGTCTCGAGAAGTCCCGTCAACCGTCCGGCCCCGTGGTGCGCGCGGACGTGTCGATCGAGCGCGCTGACGCGCTCGAGCAGATCGCGCTCGATGGTCTCGCCGAACTCGAGCACGAGCGCGGTGTCGCCCGCGTCGAGATGCCGGGCGCCGGCGAGCGGGCCGCTCCTCGGGAGTGTGGCGCTCAGAACGTCATCGCCCGTTCGGGTGCGCGTTCCAGCACCGCCGCGAGCGCGCGAAAGTGCTTCTCGGCGCTGGCGGCGAGATCGCGCTGTGTCTGTGCGGCGGTCTCGGCCACGATCGTCTCGGACAGGCGCTTGAGCGGCGCGCCCGTCTGCAGCGCCAGCACCTGCTGACGGCAAGCTCGCTCGAGGTAGTAGAGATCGTCGAAGGCGAGCGCCACCGAGGGGCCGCCGACGACGACCCCGTGATTGGCCAGGAAGACGATATCGATATCGGGTCGGGTGGCGGCCCGGCGCGCGAGCCGCTCCCCTTCGGCATCGTCATGCGCGAGACCGCCGAATTCCGGTTCACGTTCCATTCGGCCGTGGAAGCGACAAGCGGTCTGATGGGCCATCGCGAGCTCGCCGGCCTCTCCGTCGAGCATCGTCAGCACCGTCGCCCAAGGCATGTGGGTGTGGAAGAGCGCGACGTGACGGGGGTTCGCGCGGTGACCGGCGACATGGATGAAGCGCGCCGTGTCCTCGACCTCGCCCTCCCCCTCCAGTACCCGTCCGTCCCCGTCGATGACGAGCAGGGAGTCGGCCGTGATCGACGACCAATGGAGGCCGTAGGGGTTGATCAGATAGCGCTCGGTATCGCCCTCGAGCCGCACCGAGAGGTGGTTGCAGATGCCCTCGTGGAATCCGAAGCGTTCGGCGAGGCGGAACGCGA
>ENA-ORXM01005263-ORXM01005263.1-marine-metagenome-genome-assembly--contig:-NODE-5263-length-10418-cov-3.205396_pt1 | contig 10418 bp, 4 predicted proteins | sample MGYA00237867_ERZ511480 | MGnify/ENA primary metagenome ERZ511480 (study PRJEB26309, sample SAMN06266103) | marine metagenome | isolation source: Algal blade | place: United Kingdom:Sidmouth, United... | reverse complement strand
GATATGGACAACCCAAATCCGGCCTGATCGGAACGATTGCGCGGCGCACATTTTTAATCGGGTCAACCGCGATTGCGGGCGGCGCGGCCTTCGGGGTTTGGGCTTATAAAACGCCTTATGGCAATCCCTTGGACGCCGGGCTGGGTGAGGGCGAGGCCGCGCTGACGCCTTATGTAAAAATCGATCAAGAGGGCGTGACAATAATCACCCCGCGCGCGGAAATGGGCCAAGGCGTTCACACCACGCTGGCGGCATTAGTTGCCGAAGAGCTTGATGTGAATTTGGATGATGTGCGTGTTGAGCACGGCCCTGCCTCGAAAGCTTATTTTAATGATGGCGTAACCGAGGAAGCCGTGCCTTTTGCAGCGACGGATCATTCTGAGCAAGCGGAGCGGGTGCGCGGCGCAGTCAAAAAGCTTGGCAAATTACTGGGCATGCAAATTACGGGCGGCTCCAGTTCTATTCCTGATGGATATATCAAAATGAGGACCGCAGGCGCGGCGGCGCGGGCGGCCCTCATCGGCGCGGCGGCGAAAAAGTGGGGCGTGGATGGAGATACGCTCAGCACGGAAAATGGCGCAGTTGTGTCGCCGGACGGTAAGCGCCTAAAATACACTGAATTAGCGGTCGCGGCAGCAGATATAAAACTGCCCAAAGCGCCAACGTTAAAACCGCGCTCTGAGTGGAAAGTTTTGGGCAAGTCTTTGCCGCGTATCGATATGGTCGGAAAATCCACGGGCACGGCGCAATTTGCAATCGATGTGCGCTTTCCCGACATGCTTTATGCTGCGGTCAAGATGGGGCCTTATATGCTCTGCCCGATCACAGGGCATGACGCATCCGAGGCAGAGCGCATGCCGGGCGTAAAAAAGATCGTTCCGCTCAGCGACGGGGTGGCTGTGCTGGCGACCAATACGTGGAACGCGATGCAGGCGGCCAAGGCGGTTACCGTAGATTATGCCAGCCCAAATTATCCGCAGGATACGGCCGGGCATGAGGCTGCTATTGCCGCGAGCTTTGACAATGAGCCTGACGGTGAGACCCGCAATGATGGCAGTGTTGATGACGCGCTGGGTGAGGGCGATGTCATTGAGCGGGAATATTTTGTGCCTTATCTGGCCCATGCCACGATGGAGCCGATGAACGCCGTAGTTTTGCTCAAAGACGGGCGACTTGATATTTGGGTCGGCAATCAGCTCCCGACGCAGATTCTCGCAGAAGCGAAAAAGCATCTCGGAATGAAACCGGACAATGTTTATGTCCACACGACGCTGATGGGCGGGGCCTTTGGACGCCGCGCGGAAATGGACTACATCATCCAAGCTTTGCATATCGCCAAAGCGGTTGAGGGCACGCCGATTAAGCTGACATGGTCGCGCGAAGACGATATGCGCCACGATGCTTATCGCCCCATGGCGATGGCGCGTTTTAAGGGCAAGGTCGAAGACGGCAAAGCCGTTGCGCTGGACGCGAAATATGCCGCGCCTTCCGTTCTGGAGTCGCAAATGGGCCGTATGGGCACGTCTGTTCCGGGGCCTGATGCCACGATCGTGCAAAGCACATGGGATCAGCCCTACGGCATTCCCAATTTCAGGGTGCGCGGCTATCGGCCTGAGGTAATGCTGCCGCTCGGCTCATGGCGCTCTGTGGGCGCGTCGCAAAATGCGTTTTTCCAAGAATCCATGATTGACGAGATGGCAAAAGCCGCCGGGGTTGACCCGTATAAATTTCGCAAAGATATGATGACGGATAGCGCGAGTAAGGCTGTGCTGACCCGCGTCGCCAATATGGCGAAATGGGGCACCTCTCTGCCGGCTAACCGTGCACGCGGTATTGCCTTTTGTCTGTCTTTCGGCGTGCCGGCGGCGCAAGTCATCGAGATTGAGCAAACGGAAAATGGCATTAAAATCGACAAAGCCTGGGCCGCAGTTGATGTTGGCATTGCGCTCGACCCCCGAAATATCGAAGCGCAGGTTCAGGGCGGGCTGAATTTCGGTTTGGCCGCCGCCATGACAGGAGAGATTACAGTCAAGGACGGCGCTGTTCAGCAAGGTAATTTCCACGACTATGATTCTATCCGTATGTATCAAGCCCCGTCTATTGAGGTCGCGATATTAGAGAGCGGTAAGAAGATCCGCGGAATTGGCGAGCCCGGCACGCCGCCCGCTGCGCCTGCGCTGGCTAATGCGATATTTGCTCTGACTGGGCAGCGCATCCGGCGGCTGCCGCTGCGCAACACCGTAGATTTTATTTAGGGAGGTGAAGATGAAACGTATTTTTGCGCTGACGCTATCAGGCTTTGCTCTCGCTTTCGCCCCTGCCGCAATATCGCAAACGGCGGATGGCAATGAAGAGGGTCTTGCGGCGTGGTCAAAAATCCACGACGTCTTCTCGCATCCGCGCTGCGCAAGCTGTCATGTCGCTGATGGACGTCCGATGTGGATGGGCAATGGCGATACGAAACCGGTCAAGCATCCCATGTTCGTCGGCGGCGATCCGGATAATCACACAGGGCAGCCCGGCGCGATGTGCAGCACATGCCACGCCCCTGTAAACACACAGATCGAAGGCGGCCCGCCCGGCGCAGAGGTCTGGCTGCTCGCGCCCAAAGAAATGGCATGGTTCGGCAAAAGCTCGGCCCAGATTTGCGAGCAAATCAAAGATCCCGAGCGAAATGGCGGAAAGACGCTCGAGGACGTCGCAAGTCATATTAAGAATGATGAGCTTGTGCATTCCGGATGGAAGCCTGCTCCGGGCCGCGACGCGGCGCCATATTCTGTTGAGGCGACCTATGAGTATTTCAATGAATGGATAGCGGCCGGCGCGCCCTGTCCTGCGGGAGAGTAGGATGAACGCGCGATTGGAATCCAAATATGAATGGGCGGGCCTGTTTTTAATTATATCGGGTCTGCTCCATTTGCCGATCCCGATATGGGCCGGATTTGGCGGGTTTGGTATACAAATGGCGGTGACAGGCGTGATTTGGATTCTCTTGGGTCTGGGCCTGCGCAGACATATTCGCGGCCTGCCTTATATCGCATTTCTTTGCATGACGGTCGGCTTGGTTTATGTCTTGGCCACGCTCGGCAGCGGCCCCGTACCGTCATGGCTGTGGGCTCTTATTGGCGTCGTTGATCTGTTTGCGGCGCTGACATTGTTCCGTTTGATTTGGTCCAGATATCGCAAATAGGCGCGTGCGAATCTTCTTCACGGTACAAAGATGCGTCAAAGTCCCATCCAGTGTGGTGAAAAATAAGTCATCAGAAACATTATTTAGGCGTTTTGCGGCGACTCAGACCTCGGCCCGTGTCTAAATTGCAACAGTTTAATATAAAGTGATATTGGTACTACCAATTATTCCAAATCGGTAGACAATACAGGTTGACACTCTCTATAAATTTCGGTCTTTTCATCTGCAATAATAATTAGAATATCACATTCACAAATAGGGGAACGTTTATGTTCAAGACGAATTCGAGTCTAAATGCGAGTCGCGGTAAGGCTACATTAGTCAAATCATCGCTTTTAATGAGTGCAGGCTTGTCAATATTGATGATCGCCATGCCAGCCTCTGCGCAAACAACTGATATCATCTCTGATGAGGTTGTTGCGACTGGTACGCGCCAAACCATTCAAGACTCGATTTCGCTGAAACGGGAAAGTGTTCAGATCGTCGATGGTCTATCTGCTGAGGAAATTGGCGACATTCCGGCCTTGTCAATTGGTGAAGCGCTCGAGACACTCACCGGCGTGGCGTCCCATCGTGAGAATGGCGGCGCGACAGAGGTTTCTATTCGCGGGCTCGGGCCTTACCTTTCATCCACGGTCATCAATGGGCGCGCAGTGGGTAATGGATCAGGCGATCGCTCTGTAAACTTCTCTCAGTTCCCCTCCGAGCTTATGAGCAAGCTTGCAGTGTTTAAAACTCAAGATGCGAGCCAAATTGAAGGCGGCGTTGCCGGTCAAATCCAAATCGAAACGCTTAAGCCACTGGAATTTGGAAAGCGCCGGATCCAAGGTGAGATTAAAGGCAATGTGAATCCTGACCAACTTAACCAATCTGATACTCTGGTTGGCGATTTTGGCTATCGCGGCACGCTTAGCTATGTTGATCAATTCGAAGTCAATGGCCTTGGTGATATCGGCATATCTGTTGGCGGCCAATTAAGTGAAATCTCCCAGCCTGAAGCCGAGATTCGGTCAACATCGAACTTTGGCTCCTCAAGTTTTGCGTGTATCGTAAGGCCTAATCCTGCTGATGAGCTCGGTATCGGATTTACGAATAACCCAATCGAAAACAACCGGGACTGCGAAGACTTCCGCGCGCCAAATAGCCTAGGCGGCGACAACAACAACAATTCTGACGTCGTAACATCACTATTTCCTTCAGGCGATGATCGATTAGATGCGATTGACTTCAGCGCACCTTATGTTTTCGTACCTAGTCAGCGTCACTTCCGCCAAAATGATACGCGGGATTCGCGCGACTCCATATTCGGTGCCATACAATGGCAGCCTAATGATCGTTTGGATGTGAATATTGACGCGCAATTTTCCGAGCGGACACGCACCGAGCAGCGCAACGACCTGACATTTAACGGATGGAAGCGAAATGATAGCTCACTCGGCGGACTTCCAGGCTTTGACAGCAATCCAAGCTCTGTTGACCTTTTGGAGTTCAGAGAAAATGGCACGATCACTCGCGCCTTTACTGAAAACACGATCGAAGTTCAGGGCGGCGACTGGGAACAGGTTGAAACCTTTGAAGGTGTCGGCATCAATGGCGCATATGAAGTCAATGACCGCCTGACTGTTTCTGCCGATGTCGGCTGGTCGAAAGTTGAGCGGACTGAGCAGGCGATTGAATTCCGCCTTCAGTCAAACCTATCCCCGACAATCGAATATAACACATCCAGTGGTATTCCTTTATATACGCTGTATGATGACTCATTTGATGTGAATGATCATGATAATTACGTAGATCGCCTTCGCGTCAGAATTGATAATGATCTCTTCCGCCGCAATGAGTTTGTGGCTGGCCGCTTTGATGTGGATTATGACTTAAACACAAGCTTCTTCACGAGTGTCCAAGCTGGCGTGCGTTTTGCTGAGCAAGAATATTTCGATATCCCGGGCGGTTCGGACGAGCGTAACGGCTTGAACGGTAGAATTTCATTTGAAATTGAAGATGATGGCGAGTTTACCTTTAATGGCCGTGAAATTGTTGATGATGACTCCACCGATGATCAGGCTGCATTTTTTGTTGATATCATGGCCGGCGCAAACCAGGCGTGTCGTGCAGGTTTCTCGGAAACCGATTTCCTTGGATCAGTTCGCGGAAATGACAATCTTATCACGCGGGTCGATTCAGATGGAAATGTGATTGGGACTACAAATAGCTGGGGCGTATTTAACGCGACCTGTATTGCTGAGTTCTCTCTCGCAGCTTTGAATCCTATCATCGGTGATATTAATGCCTTGGGTCTTCTCATCGGCAGATCCAGTGGTGACCAGATCCCATTCAGTTCATTGTCAACGGCCTTCCCTGAATTGCGGCCAAACACGTCCAGAACAATTGATGTTCAAGAAGACACGCTCGCGCTCTATGCCATGGCGAATTATGAGACTGAATTGCAGGGTTTGCCTTTGCGCGGAAATGTCGGTCTTCGTGTTGTTCAAACAGAAGTGACGTCAAATAGCTTCCGTCAAGGCTATGCCATTACGGAAGATGATGGTGAATTTACTATTGCTGAGGCAGGAGATGCGATCCCGGTTAGCAATGTATCAGACTACACAACTTATCTGCCAAGCTTCACCGGCATTCTGGACCTTGCCGACGATAAAATTATCCGCATGGGTATATTCCGCGGTATATCACGGGCTGATCCGGCAGATATGGGCTTTAACCGCACGCTTTCTGTTCAAAATGATGTCGATGGTGAGCCCATTACAAACCGCAACGATTTGATTAACGGCGTATCTGCATCGGGTAGCCCGGCAATCGGGCCGTTAACATCCTGGAATTATGATCTTGGATATGAATGGTATCCTGATGAAGACTCGATCTTGGCGATTAGCGGTTATTACAAGCAATTTACCGGCGGATTTGAGAACGTTATTCAAAATGAAACCCTTACGGTTGACGGAGAGGACATCACGGTCCCGGTTAGCGGAATTCAAGATGTTAACGAAGAAGAGAGCGGCCTATTTGGTGTCGAGATTACAGCGGCGCACCGCTTTAGCTATCTTCCGGGTTATTGGAGTGGCTTAGGCTTCAAGGCTAGTTACAACTATACCACTTCGGATTTCGAATTCGAAGATAGCCTCTACGGTGACCGGTTCACACGCCAGCTTGATGGAACTTTGGTTCAAACTCATGAGGGCATCGTCGCGCCGGGCGGATTGCCAGGTCTGTCTGAGAATGTATTTAGCGGAACGCTATATTACCAGATTGGTGATCTTGATCTCTCCACGATCTACAAATATCGCGACAACTACTTCCAGCCTGCGGTTTCTAATGGCACGCGTCTGCGTTATGTCGGCGAAGTCGGGGTTCTCGAAGCGCGCGCCGCTTACAAAGTGAACGACAATATTCGTCTTTCGGTTGAAGCGATTAACCTTCTGAGTGAAGAGAAGCGTCAATATCAGTGGAACGAAGATAACCTCTACGAACTCAATGATTATGGCCCCCGCATATTCTTTGGTATTCGCGGCCGGTTCTAGGCTTCGAAATATAACGAATTAGAGATGCGGCCCGGTTTCACCGGGTCGCATTTTTTGTTCGGGTTTTCAGAAAAATTAAATTATTTGGAGCGGATCAGATAGCTTCCCGGAAAAACTCCAATTGCGCCTTGAATTGGTCTAACAACTTCGAGGGAGTTTTGTGGTCAATATATTTCTTCTAAAATCTGTAACATCAAGATGTATGTCTTGAAGATCTTACTGCAATGGCTCGAACATTTTATAATCAGTTCGCCGGGTTCGGTCGCCTCTGTATTAAGTCACTGAAATATCTATCAATAATCTCGAAAATATTCAAAATTTATTGAACGGGCCAATTGTGCAGACCCGGACATGATAGAAATCGATGAAACATTGCGCCCTGAGGGGAGAGGGTCTTAGGCGCATAAATTGGTATTACCAATAAAAATAAAAAAAAGCGAAATTGGACTTGCCGATTGGTTCGAATGGGATTGACATATGACAAAAAATAGGCCTTTGTGTAATTAATGGATTCTCTAAAATCCAATACATATGGGACTATATCACATAAGGAAGAATATTATGTCTAATCGCGATGCGGGATTACGATCCTCCAGAAATTTAAAAACATCATTACTCAAGACTTCAGTTCTCATTACGGCGGGCGTGTCCGTCCTTGCGCTTCCGCAAATTGCGAATGCCCAGACAGCCGGCGAAGAAGACCAAGTCGTAGCCGTCGGTATTCGTCAGTCCTTGTCAAATGCGCTTGTCGAGAAACGCCAAGCGACCAGCTTGGTCGAAATTATTCAGTCCGAAGATATCGGTAAGCTTCCGGATCAAAACCTTGCTGAGGTTCTGGAAAACATTACGGGTATTCAAATTACGCGTACTGCCGGCGTGGGTACAAATGTTCAAATCCGCGGTACTGATGATAATAACACGCTTATCAATGGCGTGCAGACTGTTGGCGCGGGCACAGGTCGTGCGGGTATCAGTTTCCAAGATGTTTCTGCCGGGATTATCTCCTCTGTTGAAGTGATTAAATCGCCAGAGGCCAGCACAATCGAAGGATCTGTCGGGGGTACGATCAACCTGCGAACGATTCGCCCGCTTGATCTCGAAGATCCGCTTGTTTTTGCTCGCGTTCAGGGCGAAAAAAGTAGCCTTTCAGCCGAGGACAGCTTCACGCCACGTCTCTCCGGAGCTTTAGGCAAGAAGTGGGAAAATGCATCCGGCCAGGAAATCGGTTTTGTTCTAAGCGGAAGCTACACTGAACAAGAAGCGACGTCTTTCCGTCCGCGCCTTGATAGAGACGGAAGTTTGGTTGAAAACCGCGATGCCGTCGTTGTGAGAAGCGGAAATGTTGAAGACCAACCGACCCGACGCCCTGTCGCGCAGGATTTTGACTTTCTGGGTATTCAATTCTTGAACCAAGAACTTGAAAATTTCGAATTTGATACAACAAATGTGGCCTTCACCGTTGAGGCGAAGCCGACAAACAATATTAAAGTCTATTTCGATGCGATTTATAACGATCAAGAGCGCCGTCAAGACAGCACGCGGGTGCAAGCTTCCGGTGTCAGTAGTGTTCTGAATTTCAACCTGCCGACCGGGTTTGAAACAGTCAATTTTGGTACCCTTGGAGGCGTAAATTTGGGCAGTATCCAAGCTGCGGTTACAGGTACAATTCAGCCTAATCTGGCCGTCGATGATGACGATCCAAATCTGCGTTTTAACAGCGATACAGGTGCGCGCCTTACGGATAGCCGCATGTACAGAGTGGGGACAGATTGGGAAAAGGGGAATTTTTCAGGGACGTTGGAATATTCATCTTCAACATCTGAGACGACTAATCCAAATTTGAGTGCGCAGCTCAACTTTATTAACCCGAACCCTTTAACTCCTCTGGATGGGACGAGTAACGATAACAGTGTTCCTTTCATCTATGATCTAAGAGGTGACTCTTTGACATTTGGTGTTGATTTTGATTCTCCATTTGCGCCGACTGTTGCAGACCTAACTAATCCAAACAATGTTGTGCTGGACCAAGTCGATATTGGTCGCAGTTCGACTGAAAACTCCAATGATGCATTCCGCGCTGATGTGACTTATGATCTAAGCGAAAGCGCAATTGGTGATTTCATGACATCTATTGATGCAGGGTATCGTTACAATGAGAGAGAAACGTCTTTCGACCAGGTTACAAACCGCATTGGCGGATTTAGCCGTATTGTGAACAGTCCGAGCGGTGCTCTGTTCTCAGACCTCCTTGTTCGCGGCCCGGACAATTTTGGTGAAGCTGACGGACGCACTTTGGCTTTCCGTAACTTCATTATTGTTGATCCCGATCGCGCTTTTAACGATCAAGCCGGCACGATTAGAATCCTAGAGCAAGCGCTCTTGGCTCATGATCCGAACTACACACCAATTACCCTTGACCGTAATGATGCGGCGTCGTTCAGCATTGAAGAAACGACAGATGCCTTATATGTCCAAGGTAATTTTGAAGCCGGTATGTTCCGCGGTAATCTTGGTGTGCGCTATCTCGAGACAGAGGTTGCCTCCACGGGTAATACGATCGTTGGCGGCGTAAATACGCCGGTTGTCTCAACGGGTAGTTATGAGTTTTTCCTTCCGCGGGCCAATGTGGTCGCGGACGTGACGGATGACATCGTCCTGCGCGCGGGCTGGAGTAAAGATATTAATCGCCCAAGTTTGAGTGACATCACGACGTCGGTCAATTTCGGGACTAATGAAAACCAAGCTGTTAGTATCGGTAATCCGAATCTGCCACCAAGTGAAACAACGTCATTCGATGTGTCGGCGTCATGGTATTTTGCGCCGTCATCTGTTGTGAGTATTGGTTATTTCAACAAAGATCGTGACAGTCTTGTCGCATCCGTACTGGACAGTGCTGCAATTGATGCAAATGGTTTGCGTGACGCGAATCCGGCCTGCCCGGGCGGGGGTATTTTCAACCCTGCTGTTCAGCCAAATATTTTGGGTGATCCAAATACAACCGGATTGTGTGTTGATTTGGTCACGCGCGTTGCTGACCCGGCTACGGTTACACAACAAGGTATTGAAATGGCCTTCCAATATGACCTTTCCGGTTGGGAAGACAGAATGGGCGCCATGGGATGGGCATCCGGTTTTGGTGTTCAGGCCAACTATACGATCCAAGAAAATGAGGGTGGTTCTATACCTTATACATCAGCGCGTCGTGGTACGGATGTGTTTAATGCCATCAACGGCATCTATAATGATGCTGACTTCGTTACTGTCGAAGCGTTGACAGGCCTGAACGATTTCTCAGAAAACGCCTACAACATTACGGGTTACTATGAGAAATATGGTCTGTCGGCTCGCTTGCGTTATACATGGCGTGAAGCCTTCCGGACGCTCGATACTGCTGCGGGCGCGAGCCTGAACAGTACGCTGGGTTTCCCGGTCGTTACCGCAGACAGAGGACAGCTCAACGGTAGCGTCACATATGATGTGACAGATAATTTCGTTGTCAGCCTTGAAGCTGTGAATATTGGGGAAGAGAAAATCCTACAATATTGTGTCAATGATGGCGCATTGCTTTGTGCAGAAGGCATCACAGATCGCCGCGTTGTTATCGGAGCCAGCTTCCGCTACTAGAAAGTTGAAAATAAAATCCTTAAAAGGCGCCTCACTCATGTGGGGCGCCTTTTTTGTGCTTAATACATTGT
>ENA-ORXM01005262-ORXM01005262.1-marine-metagenome-genome-assembly--contig:-NODE-5262-length-10420-cov-2.556995_pt1 | contig 10420 bp, 7 predicted proteins | sample MGYA00237867_ERZ511480 | MGnify/ENA primary metagenome ERZ511480 (study PRJEB26309, sample SAMN06266103) | marine metagenome | isolation source: Algal blade | place: United Kingdom:Sidmouth, United... | reverse complement strand
CATTAGCATCTGTTGTCGTTACCATATAAGTACCTGCGCTTAAGTTAGAGATAGTTGCAGTATTTCCACCATTGTTCCAAGCATAAGTGTAAGGTGGAGTTCCATCAACTGGAGACGCTGTTGCAGAGCCGTCCATACCACCACAAGAAGCCTCAGTACTGGAAGTATTCACATTTAGCGCTCCACTTGTAGAAACAGTTACCGAAGCAGTCGCCGTACAACCTGCTGCATCCGTTACCGTTACCGTATAAGTACCAGCGTCAAGATTTGACGTTACGCTCATTGTTGCGCCGTTGCTCCACAAGAAAGTATAAGGTGCAGTTCCATCAAATGCCATCACAATTGCAGTTCCGCCATCTTGGCTACCACAAGCTGCATCAATTCCCATTGAAGTCAATGTCAAATCTGGCGAACCACCAACATTCGCCGTACCAACTGCCGCACATCCGTCTGCATCTGTCACAGTCACACTGTAATCACCTGGTGCTAAACCAGCAATCATATTATCCGTGCTACCTGTACTCCATATAATTGAATAAGGCGCAGTTCCTCCTGATGGTGCAACACTTGCCGTACCATCTGCTGAACCACAAGCCGAAGCAGGTGTAGTTGTCAATCCTAAATCAATATTACCTGCAGTTACGATAGCAAAATCTTGAATTTCTTGACAGCCATTTGCATCCGTTACTACGACCATGTAGTTGCCCGGAGGCAGGTTATCTACGGTTGGTCCACTTTGTCCACCACTCCAAGTGTATTGGTATGGAGGCGTTCCACCTGTTGCTACGGCTGTAGCAGAACCCGTTCCGCCAACTCCACAATCAGGATTGGTAACGGTTACCATAATGTCGATTTGCGAAGGTGCGCCAACGGTCGTTGTACCAGAAGTTACACAGCCATTCACGTCCGTAATGGTAACGGAGTAAGTTCCCAATGGTACAGATTCCAAAATTGGCGTAGTAGCACCAGTATTCCATAAGTAAGTATAAGGTCCTGTTCCACCAGAAACGTTTGCCGTAATACTTGCATCACAAGCATCAAAACAAAGTAAGGTAGTAGTCGCCATTACATCAACAGTTAATTCTTCCGCTATGGTGATGCAACTTACTCCTTGACATCCATTGTCATCAGTGATTGTCAAGCATCGTAAACCAGCCATCAATCCTGTTGCGTTAGCAGTCGTTTGACCGTCATCCCACAGGTAGGTATAGCCACCAGAACCGCCTGTTGCATTGGCAGAAACGTTGCCGTTGCTAGCACAAACATCATCTATGCTCAATCCACCGTCAATTGCAGCAGGGTCGTTTAGAGTGATTGAACCAGTCGCCATTTCATTATTGGCATCTGTTACGGTCACCGAGTAATCACCCGCTGAAAGTCCGCTGATGGTTTGTCCGCTAAAGCCATTGCTATAGCTGTAAGTAAGTGGGGCAACGCCGCCATTCGTATTAGTCGTAATAGCACCATTTCCGAATCCATTACAGGTTGGGTCAGTGCCATCTAAAGTTACCGATAATTGAGCAAAGGTGCAGAAAGTCATACACATCAGTGCCAATAGGGTAAGGAGTCTTGTTCTTAGCATGTTTAAAAATTTACAGTTATTGTAGAAAAAATATTTATTCATAGTTATAGGTATTATAAAATGTTTGTAATTAAAGTCGCTTAGGAACGCGAAATAAATAACCTACGACTTTTGATAGGATATTTATTTTTTTCGCATTCCTTATTTTAGAATGTTGTTTATACTTTTTAAATAATAAAATTTACTATCTCTATCTCATTAAATTTGAGCTTTCAAAGTAGAAATCACAATTCAATGCAGACTAGAATAGATGCAAAAAAGAAATCAATCTCCCTTGCGGAATAAAATGATGGAAATAATTTAACACATAATTTTATTCAATTCCTTTTTTTTACAAAAAGAATTGAATTAAACCTTGAGCAAGACTCAACTATAAGTTTATTAAAATAAGTTGTGTAGTGAAACCAGATTAAAATCTGATAGTTGTTAGGTCAGTTTTCAGGAAAAATGATTCCTAAATATGTTTAAAAGGAGCAGTTTAAATATTGAAATTTTTAATATACAATATTATTAATCAGTGTCTTATACTTTATAAATCCTATTTATATGCTCAAAGGTAAAGGAAAAATTGAATTTTTCAAATAAACCGATACATTTTATTTGACAATAAAAGAGGAGAAAAGTCACGTTATTTACATTTTATTAATTTCCGATTGGGCTTTCTTGTTCTAAAATAAAAAACTCAATAGATTTCGGCGAAAAATTAGTTCCTCGAATCTCTTTCGGTTCTTTGACTAGGGTGAGCGGAACAGTATTATTTCCCGCATTACGGGCGATGCCTTGAAAGTCTGCTTCGAGCAAAAAACTATCTGCGGTGATTTGATTAAATTTAGACAACCCTACCACAAACTGCACTTGTACTTTGGCTGGAAATATACGAATGCTATCGGGTTGATTTTTTAAAGTAACGGGTACGAAAACGGAATTTTCGGTAAATTCTTCGACCGCAATATCAACCTGCACCGTTTCTGGTTTCAAAAATATTTCCCCTTTTTCTGGTGCTTTTAATCGGACTTCCTGCGTAAAATTTTCCTTTAAATTAGCCGCTTCCACCAAATTTGTTTTCCAATGTGTCAATCCTTCTACCAAAGAAAATGGCCCACTAACTAAGACAGAATCAGGCGTTAAAATCACAGAATCCAAATAATCATAGCCTTGTTGAAACGAAGGAAAGCCATCAAAAAACACTGGTAATTTCTTTTCAAATCGCTCCTCATAATCCAAGACAATATAGTCTTTCCCCAGATTGCGCTGCGACAAACTACTCACATCTTTAACCTCTAATAACGCAAATAATTTTTCATTAATCCGCTTCACCATTTGTTCTCGCTCAATCGTGGAACTGGGAAAGGTATTCAAATCAAAGGTCACTTTTGGGCGTTCCGAAATAAAGAAATCGTACATCAAATTCCAGCCCGTGCCTTCTACTTCCGCTTCAAATTCTTTGGGTGGCATTTCTGAAAATGCTTTTCCCTCTGGCAAATCGTATTCAATCTCAACGACTCGTTCCGTTGTATATATCTTGGACATTTTCACTACAAACCAAAATACCGCCGCAATAATGATACAAAAAATCAGTATCGCCCGGTCTTTATGAATGGTGATTTCTCTTTCTTTTCCTTTAAATAATTTGATGGTATCCATGGAAAAACGGTTTACGGTGGACGGCACACGGTGGACGGGTGTGGCGAGATTTGATAATTGCTTTGTTTTTAAAAACGAAGATTAATGGTTTTTTGACAAATTTGAGATTGATCAATAATCGACGAAAAGCAAAATGATAATCTATTTCATTATTAGATAGTCTTTAAACTGTAAAGAACAAAAAATTTAACGCTGATTAGACTGATATAACTGATTCAAATAGGTCTAATGACGGCATCAGACCTATTTGAATCAGTTAAATCAGCGTCAGAAATTTGTTTCATTTTGATTTATCAAAAACTTTATACCACATTTAATTTTCTAAAAAACAACCACTCCTTTCGCATTCTTCCCTGCCAATAAATCATCAAACGCCGTCTCTAACTCCTCCAGTTGATAGGATTGAGTAATCATTTTATCCAGTTTCAAATCTCCTTTTTTATACAATTGCAGCAATTTTGGAAAATCAATTTGCGGGCGACATTTCCCGTAAAGGGGATTGATGTAAATTTTATCCCATTCAAATAGCCGCATATCAATGGTAATTTCTTCCTCAATACCACTCACTTGCACAGCCGTTCCAGCATTGCGAATCATCGCCAAGGGAGCAGCACCCAGGGCAGGAATCGCCGTACATTCAAAGGCATAATCTGCACCGCGACCACCGAGCAATTCTTTAATTTTTTCAGCAACTTTGGTCAATCCGACATCGTTTTTATCAGCTAAAACTGTGTCGGTTGCGCCAAATTGTTTCGCCAATTCCAGTTTGTGAGGATTGATGTCCACCGCGAAAATGCGCCCTGCACCTGATATTTCGCAAGCATTTAAGACATTCAAACCCACGCCGCCACAGCCCAAAACGACAACCGAACTTCCCGCTTGCAATTGCGCCGAATTGACCACCGAACCGTAGCCCGTCATTACGCCACAACTGATGATGGCTGCCGCTGAAAAGTTTAAATTGTCTGCATCGACTTTCACCAAAGCGGAGGTTTTGACCAGTGCATATTCGCTCAACGTTCCCAAATTAAAGGAGCGTTCAATCGCTTTGCCCTGCCATTTTGAACCTTCCAAATGAGCATGTCCAGGCGTATGTCCGTTTCCACCTGCGACGACAGGCGAGTTGTTTTCACAAATATGCTGATTGCCTTCTTGGCATTGAAAACAAGTCATACACGGCGTTGCCCAATTTAAAATAACGGCATCACCAACGGCAAAATCGGTGACAGCACTCCCGATTTTTTCGACGATTCCTGCGCCTTCGTGTCCCATCACAATGGGTTTTCCCCACGATAAGGAATCATAATCGGTGTGACAAAGCCCGGCGGCTTTCATTTTTACCAGTACTTCATCGGCTTTGGGTTCAGCAAGACTGACATTTTCAATAACGAAAGTGCCATCACCAACGGCAATGGCACTTTTGGATAATATGGACATATTTTTATTTTATTAAAAGATAACTGTTTACCACCCCCGACCCCTAAAGGGGAGTACATTCGTTCCTATTTTAAAATTTCGTAAAATAATAATTTCAAAACTTTATTTGGAAATTAATATAAAAACGTAATCGCTCCCCTTTAGGGGCTGGGGGTGGCAAATAGTTATATTAAAAGATTAGCAGGTTTGAAAATGACGGAAGGGTTCGCCAGTTTTATTTTATCAATTTTTTGACCGCCTTTGATGAATTTTCCACCCAGAACGTAGGCTTTTCCATTGTTTACGGCATCCACCGCTAACAATTTATCATCTTGAAAATACCATACAGAAAAGCAATTTTCTTTATCCAATTCTTTTCGTACCAGCACTTGTTGATAGCCCGCAGCCAGTCCGACCATTTGCAATTTAATGTCATATTGGTCAGACCAAAACCAAGGAATCGTATCGTAAACGGGTGCTTTGCCACAAATCGCAGCGGCTGCAACTTTGGCTTGATCCACCGCATTTTGCACCGATTCTAAGCGAATAAAACGTTCATAATGTGGATTAAAATGAAAAGTACAATCACCAATGGCATAAATATTTTCATCATTGGTGCGGGTGGTTTCATCTACTCGAATACCGTTTTCAATCGTCAATCCTGCGGCGGCGGCGAGTGCGGTATTTACGCGAATGCCCACGCCGACGACAATCATATCTGCGATAAAGCGCGAGCCGTCCGCACAGACAATTTCGTTGTGTTCAGCGGTCGTTTCGATGGCGACGACGTTTTTATTGGTCAAAATTTGCACCCCATTTTGGGTATGCAATTTTTGAAAAAAATCGGACATTTCGGGCGCAGTTACTCTGGCCAAAATACGGGTTTCGCGTTCCAAAACGGTTACGGTTGTCCCTAATTTTTTTAAAGAAGCCGCTGTTTCCAAACCAATATAACCGCCACCAATAACGACGACCCGCTTGTTTTTACTTTTCAAAATAGTCGTCCGAATGTGGATAGCATCCGCCGCCGTTCGCATCGGAAACAGATTTTTGGCGGTTTGAATGCCCAGAATAGGCGGAATAATCGGACTCGCTCCCGTCGCAATGACCAATTTATCGTAAGGTTGTTGGTCACCATTTTCCAAACTAATCGTCTTGGCTGCCCGATTAATAGCGGTTATAGTAGTACCCAAATGCAAAGCAATATTTTCCTGTTCGTAGTTCTCGGCTGCCTTCAGTAAATTTTGCTCCATCCCTTCCTCGCTTGTCAAGTAGGCTTTGGAAAGGGGCGGACGATGATACGGCAACATCGGGTCGGTATCGAAGAGCAAAATCTCACCTTCCCAGCCCATTCTCCGCAGCACAAACGCGAAATTTACCCCAGCGTGGCTTGCTCCAATGACGGCGCAAATCTGTTTTTTAGTTGAATATTCAGACATAAAAAAGGGAAGATTTAATTGGCAACTTTTAAAGTAATTCCGTCAAGCTCATCACTAATTTGCAACTGACAACACAAGCGGCTATAATCGTTCGTCTGGTCGTCAAATTCTAACATATCGCTTTCAATTTCGCTTTGTTCTCCCACTTTGTCCATGTCTTGCGGCGCAACGTGTACGTGGCAAGTGGCGCAGGAACAGACGCCGCCACAGTCTCCGTCAATGCCTTGGATGTTATTTTGGACGGCGAGTTCCATGACTGAACCAGATTGTCCTTCTACTGTAAATGTTTCGTTGTCTTGAGTAATGAAAGTTATTTTTGCCATTGTTTTATTTTTTTTTAGGAGTCAGGGGCGAGGAGTCAGGTGTCAGATAGCGCCGTTTTAATTAACAAATCTTCGCTTTTTTATCCTTTAAAACTTAGATTAGTATTGTGCTGCCTGACACCTGACTCCTCGCCCCTGACTCCTGATTATTTTACGAATTAAACCGAACCACCAATTTATCAAAACCAACCTTGCGTCGAAAATCTCCCCATTCTTCTATATTATCTTTATGGTCTTGAATATCAATAGATTGTACTTTTTCTGCCAAAGTCGTCAGCAGCGTTTTCAAAATCTGTCGGGCGTGAGTTGCGCCCAAACAATTGTGATGACTAAAGCCAAATGCAACGTGCGGATTAACTTTTCGGTCAAGCACGACCTCGTTTGGATTTTCAAAAACCGCTGCGTCCCGATTGGCGGAAGCCCAGCACAAGGAAATGCGACTATCAGCTTTCACGGCGTGTTCACAAACTTGAGTGTCCGTTGTCGCTACCCGCCCCATGTGGGTAAGTGGGGAAAAATAACGCACCAATTCTTCTACCGCTTTGCCCGTAATTTCAGGTTCTTGGCGCAAGCGTTTCAGTGATTCTGGATGTTCAGCGAAGTAAGCGATGGAATTGGTCACAGCATTAATAACCGTATCTCGTCCGCCCGCAAAGGTCAAAATCATGACTCCTTTGACTTCTTCTTTGGTCAATTTTCGCCCCTCATATTCCGCTGCCAATAACATGGAGTACAAATCTTCTCCTGGGTTTTCTATCGCTTTGTCAATTTGTGCGTCAATATAATCGTACAAAATCGCCGCCTTAGAACCATCCAAAGCCGTGTCTTCACTCCGAAAAACGTGCGTTCCCCAACCAATCCAAACTTCTGCTTCTTCATAAGGAATATTCAGCAAAAGGGTCAAGGCGCGAGATTGCAAAGGCAGAGAAAATTCGCTGATGACTTCGACGCTATCACTTGCCAAAACTTCGTCCACAATTGCCCCGATTTGCTCTGTCAATTTGGCTGTATAATCAGCTTCTAATGGTCGCTTGAACCATGCTTCCACCAATTGGCGGTAGGCTTTGTGTTCTGGCGGGTCTACTTCAAATGGGATTTGTCGCGTCTCCCGAATGTGAACTTCCGATGGGACAACAATGCGGCCAGGTGCTGCGCCCGATTGGAAAGTTTGCCAATTGTGGGCACATTTACGGACATTTTTGTGTCCCAACACCATTTGTACGGGGTCGTTTTGGTCGTCTATTTCGCTGATGCCTTTTGTTAATCGGGCTTGCTCAAATGGGTCGGGGAGTTCGCTTTTTTTTGATTTATTCATAATATAAATTTAAAGGTATTGGGTACCTACTAATTTCCGAATCGGCGTTCGTATAAATTTTTATTTAATTCCTTCGCTGCTTTCACCATCGGCGTGTATGGCACATCCGTAATTCTTACAAAACCAACGTTATAATTTTCGCCATCGTGCGCTCGTCCCGAAGTGGGAGAGTCCAAATATTGAAACCAGTGTGCGCCGACGAAATAGGGATTGTCAATCACCGTTTGCATATATTTTTTATACATTCGGGCGCGGTCTTGTTGGTCGGTAGCGTGTATCAAACCGGGGTGAAACAAGCCAGAATCCGATGAACCCATATGGAACTCACCGATAACACTGGGTCGGTCAATGTCTTCCAAAAATTTCCAATCTTTCACACCAATCGCTTCTTCATAGTAATTATAGCTAAAAACATCCACATATTTTTTGGCAGCATCTCGCACTTCCTGACCCATTCCCCACGAAGCAAAACGGCAACCCATGTACAAATGATTGGGTAGCACTTCGGTCAGTGCATCGTGGACAGTTTGAAAATATTGAGTGGCGTAGGCTTCCAGCAGCATCGAAAAATCGGCAACCATTTCGTCGCTGAATGTTGCTTTATTTTTATAATCAATGCCTTTTTCTAAAGTAGCCCAATTGTCAATTTCTGTTTTCCAACTGACGTTTAAAGCAGCAATATCGTTGTATTTTTCTTTTAGCAATGTGATAAATTCCGCTTTAATGGGGCTGTTTTTAGCTTCTAATTCCAATGCGTGCAGCACAATTCCGTATTCTGTTTTGACGCTGCCAGGCATTCCCCAACTTTTTTCATTGTCAATAAAAATGCCGATACACCAAGGATTATCTTGCACTTCTTCCGCTACCACCTTTACGGTCACGCCCACTCGTCGAGTAAACTCAGGGTCAAAAACATCGGGCATCGGTCCCCAATAATCCATACCAGATTTGACGGTTTTAAAATCGCCGATAATCCAGCCGTTGGCGAAATAGGGCATTCGATTTATTTTATAAAAATTGGTATCTACCCAGTTTCCGAAAGAAGTGAATCCCCAATTTAGAAAGCGGTCAAGGGTTACGTCGAGCCATTTTTCCAAATGCGCATCTTCGGTCGGTTCGCCGTAGCGTCGTTCCAAATTGGCTTGATAATGACTGAAGGTTTCGCCGTGTGCAAATGGGCCGATGAATTGCTCGCGGCGGTAGCTGTAATTATTGGCCAGCGAGTCGTCATAAGTGGGCAAATCAAGAAACATTTTATGGCGTTCAGGATAGGCGATGTAAGCGGTTTCGGTAACTTCCTTGTCCAATTTGACCATGCCACGCGAATCTTCGGGGGTCACATCTTCGGGGTCACGGTAGCGGACTTTATCGTTTTTGTAATCTACGCCTGTGAAGCTCGTGGTGTTGGCCATTCTCACATTGGCAAGTCCGGTGGAGAAAAATAGGTAGCCTTCTGGGTCAATCAACGCCCATTTTTCGCCCATTTTTTTAGTGCGAAAAAAGCCTGTTCCTTCCATCTTTGGGCCGTCCGACCAGCCGCCAAATTTTCCACGTCCAGCCATCGTTCCTTCGGTTTCGAGTTGTTGTAATTCTGCATCGGCGAGGTTTTTCAATTCTTCGTTGGAGGTAATTTTTTCGGCAAAATCCATTTTCGCATTTTGTCCATATTTATCAATAATGCCCACCAGATAATCTTTGGCAATCGCGGGACTTTCTACCAAACGCACATTGTCTAAAATGAGCGATTTTTCCGCAATTGGGTGCGCAATTCTAAAATGAATGGACGATATTTTAGAGAAATCTATTTCATATTTCAAACCAATTACTTTCATCTGCACGGATTCCTGCCTCCACGGATTGGGGTCGTCGCGCAGCCCCGTTTCTTTATTGACATATTCTCCCGATAGTTCAAAGAAGTAGTTTTTTGTCTGCCCAACTGGCACGACCGCCGACCGTCGAATGTGTTCCCCATTGTCATTAAAAACCGTCACATACAACTGCACAGAATAGACTTCCGTCAAATTGGTCGCATCAAAAACCAGACAAAAATTATTGAACTGGCTGGCATCAATTGGCGTGTCGGGTTTATACTCAATGCCAGGTGATTTTTCGTCGCGCTCAAAGGCTAATTTTAGGGCTTGACTGCCGTTGGTTACGCCATTATCGGTGACTAATTGAGCCGCCACTTTTTCTGCACGAATGGTTTTGAGCAGCGTTTTTTCTTCAAAATCAAGCAGCATTATTTGCTGTTGGTTACTCCAAATACCTCCCGTTTCGGTAGGTTGATTGATGAAAAAAGCAGAGATGCCCAATAGACAAAGGACGGTGATGAAGAGTGATAAAATTGGTTTGATTTTCATATTTGATGTACGTTGACTTCAGGATAATTTTGAAAGCCAATGATAGGGGATGAGGTGGAAAAAAGGAAGGGAATGGACTTGACTAAAACTGGACAGGTCGGTTTTTTAGGGGGAATCTTAAACAAAATTGGGGGTTTGTTAAATCAATTGTCGGAAGTCGAAAAATAGGTGGTATAAATCAATTTTTTGATTAGCTTGCCTTTGGTGAGAGGAAAAGTAACTGTGTTTAAATGAATCCAAAATAGGGAAAAACTCTAATTCATCTGGATTTGATAAGGTCTTAATATTTGAATTATTTTGAAAATAATGATTGACTTTTTCGAGGTTTTCAATTTCACTTT
>ENA-ORXM01005261-ORXM01005261.1-marine-metagenome-genome-assembly--contig:-NODE-5261-length-10421-cov-4.099671_pt1 | contig 10421 bp, 10 predicted proteins | sample MGYA00237867_ERZ511480 | MGnify/ENA primary metagenome ERZ511480 (study PRJEB26309, sample SAMN06266103) | marine metagenome | isolation source: Algal blade | place: United Kingdom:Sidmouth, United... | reverse complement strand
GGGTATTCCGGGTGAATACAGATCGATCACACCTAGTAACGAATTCCGTTCCATGTATTTTAAAGATACAAGTCCCGATGACTTTCAGATCGCGCAAGAATTATACTTGTTAAATACCGAACCACTAAGGATGTAATTTAAGCTCGAATTTAAGAATACAATGCTAGTTTGCTGCAGCTTTAAAGAAAGCAAGGCTCAGTAGATTGGAAGACAATTTATTCAAATGCAAAACCATTTGAAATAACACCCACATCAATAGTATTCAATAAATCACCTGATTGATCAATAGCTAGATCAGAACAACCCGAAGGAACTTCAAAGGACTTGCTAATTGTGGTCCCGTTTTCTAAAGCTGTTTCTTCTCCATGTCTATCATAATAACTTAAAGAACCAGAACCATTTGTTAATGGCCCTTCATTGACAATGAAAAAGCCATTTTGAAAAGCAAATTCAGTGTTGCCTATCTTTAAACCAACCTCATCATCAGAGCATGAAAGTATGCAAACGAAACTCAATGCAATAAAGAAGTAGAAATACTTCGGGGTCATAAATGTCATTTTGTCTATTTAGAATGGCACAAATAGAAAAATAAAACCCCCTCAAAAGTCTACTTTATAGTAAGTTTGGATACTATCGCAAGAGCGTTACATCTCCAGATTCGGTTACAGGATCTTGCCCCGGTATCTGAGTGGTTATAATAAAAATATATACATCCGTAGGGGCCTCTTTACCATTTACTAAGCCATCCCATCCAACAGTATTATTGTCATTGTCATAAACTGAATTTCCCCAACGATCATAAATTCTAAAATCAATTACTTGAACATTTCCTTTTCGAATCGCATGAAATATTCTTCGCTCCGGAATATTGCTTGAAGGGGCAAAGATATTGGGATAATCTACCCGAGCAGGCTCTACATTGACTGACTTCATGATGCGATCTTCACATCCATTCTCTGTTAATACAGTCGCTGTATAAACATTACTTCCTCCATCATCAGCTATCGTTATCGTTACTGGATTTCCAGTTCCTACCACTTCACCCGTTCTATCTGTCCAGGTAATGTCAAAATTATTCGATAATTGAGGTCCTATCTCAAAAACAACCATATCTCCTTCTGCAAAGTCACAGGTATCTGGCTCTGTCGTTAAGCTTAGGTTTGGAGGTAATTGAAAAAGCTGAACGGTTGCTTGATCGGTTGCCGAGAAACAACCAAATTGATCTGTATAAGTGACTGTAAACGTGACATTTGTAGCAGGCGTAAAAGTAAAAGACGCTTCATTATTGGTAAACCCTCCATACGTCCAATCATAACTTCCTCCTGGAGCTAGCCCATTAGCACTGACAAATAACTCTTCTCCTGGACATATTCCATCAGGCAGGTCTCCTATATTTACTGTTACTTCTGGACGTGCTACAAAAGTCTGCTCACTGCTTGTCGGTGGACAAATATTTCCTCCAGTTGTAACTGTTACAAAATAGGTAGTTGTTTGGATTGGGTTGACTAATGGATCTTGAGAATTCACATCCAACGTGAGATCTGTAGGATCAGAATCCCAAGAATAAAGTACATTAGGATCAGGTGTTGCCAATAGATTAAATGGCTCTCCTGGACAAAAAACCGGCTCTGACCAAACTACCTCAGAAGGTGTAAATACGGTTGTTTTGATCATACCCATAGCCGGACACATACCATCTATAGTAGCAGTAAAAGCAAAGGTTGTCGTTTGAGTTGGATTCGCCATTGGTCCTTCACAGTCATCACAACTCAAAAAATCCACTCCTGACATCCATTCCCACTCGATAAGATCAGGGTCAACTGGCATTCCATCTTGTGTTACTATGACCTGAAGCTGAGTACTTTCTCCAATGCAGATCGTATCTTCTACGTAAGTGAATTCCAAGACCGGAATAACAAGTACTTCAACCAATGATGTATCAACACAACCACCATTTGTTGTGACCCTTGTATATTCCTTCGTTTCACTTGCAATTATCACCATTTGAAATAATGAGTCAGAAGTTTGATAATCTTGAGAATCATTCGGGTCCCATACTGAAAGAATATTAGGGAAACTAGCTTGTTCGTAAAGTGGAAAGGTAGAAAGTAATACAGTATCTCCCTCACAAACTGGTACCATACTTGGCATCAAGGTCAATTGTGATGGCAGAGAATCTACTTGAACAACTACGGAATCGGTATACTCACAGCTATTAGACGTAGCTGTCAAAAAATAAGTGGTTACATCTCCCGGACTAACCGTAATATTATTCATATTTGAGATAAATGGACCTTCCGAAGAAGTCCAACTTAAACTTGATGAAGGAGGAGTAACCATAGGAGACAGTGTTGTTTCTTCCCCCAAACAAATAAATACAGTATCCGCTTCAAACTCAATATCATTTGGAATCATATTTACCATAATGTCCACAGGCTCCAAACAAGAAGCGGTCAAAGTATAAGTCCCTGATTGTGTTACAAAAAGCTCTGCATTTGGAGCTGTTGGATCAGTAATATTATCAATTGGCGTCCATTCATAATTGACCCTGTTGATTTGAGGGTTCATACCAAGAACTACGAAATCATTTTCGCAGGCATCTATGCTTGGTGGCACATTGAGAGCAGGGGGATTTAATGGAAAGATAGTAACGCTATCTCTTGAAGCCAAATCACAGTTTTCGTTCATTGCCTCAATCACATAGGTAGTTGCTACTGTTGGTGCCACAGATACCAAATTGTTTGACGACACAACCACCCCACCCTGAGACCAATTGTATGTTTCACCAGTTATAGCAGGAACTTCAAGTAAAAAAGATTCTCCCAGACAAATATCTATTCGATCCTCAGGATAGTCCACAATCGGACCCAAACCAGAAAAAATAGTAATATTCATGGTATCAGTCAGACCACAACTAGGAATCCCTACAACTACTTCATAGGTATTAGCACCTGCTGTTGTAGTTGAAACACTTGCTGTATTCCCGTTTCCAGTTTGACTGATATTTAAACCTCCTGAATTCAAAACGCTATATATTCCTAATCCAAGGTCTGGACCAAATTCTAATAGTAATGGCCCATTTTGTTGACAAATGGATTGATCCGGTCCAATGTCTAAGCTAAAAATATCTATGAAGATGCTCACAGTCTCTATTTCGTTAAATTTATACAGCGTTGCTGTGTAAGTAGTGGGCATGGTCGGTGTAGCTAGGGTACTCAAGCTATTTGGTGCGCTTAAAGTAGCCGATGGAAACCAACTTACTGAATCAATATCTGTGGCATCAATGATCATCAATGATGAGGCACCCGGACAAATGGTTGCATCTCCTTGAATTATCTGAAAATCAATTTGTGCTGTTAATATTGAGCTAAATATCAGAGAAACAATAATAGACAGGCAATATCTCATAAATAGTTATTTCACTTATTGGATAATAGGTTTATTCCGCCAAAAATAGGCATTTTATGTTATATATAGTTTATGTAACAATTCCTTATTTAACGGGTATTATACAATCTCTTCATTTTAGCTTAGAATGCTACCCTTTTCACCCAAAAATTGAAGTAAAACTTGGGCAACAAGCTGCTCCTAATGTAAGAAATTTTCATACAAATCAAGCTGAGCTTTCTTTTTTATCAAATATTCTTGTTTAATCCTTCCAACCCAAATTCCTCAACTGATCGCTGACATCCGACATCCGACATCGAAACTTTATCCCTTCTTAAACAATGCTGATATTTTATCGATGAATGGAATTTGAAAAAACGAGCTTTCTCCCATTGCTTTCGAAGTGATTAAAGCCGCCAATGGGGCCAAAACAATTATAGGAATCCAAGCTGCTAAAGCTGCATGAAACACATTAGACTCTGCCAATTTCTCACAGGCAAGAGTCAGTACAATAAAGACCACAAAAAACGCTACAGCTACCAACAATGGGTAGCCAAACCCTCCTTTTCTCACGATCGCTCCCATCGAACCTCCAATAAACAAAAAGATAATGCATATCATAGCGTAGGTCACTTTGGTGTGCATTATGAAAATATGCTTGACTTTTTTCTCTTGAAGAATCTCCAAAGACCTTTGTGAAGAACCTGAATTACTCAATATACTTCTAGCTCCAGTCTTGGCCCGATTAAACATTTGTTTTCTGTCATTTATTGGAAAGGTGTAAATAAAATTTCTTGCAGTATCTAGTTCATTTTCTGATAGTTGCAATATTTTTTTCAACTTGGGAGATTTTGGAGCCCTCTTTTCGACGGTAGCTTTGATGGAATCCATTCTAGCAGTTTGTGCCTTATTTTTAGCAATTTGTTCTGGACTTTGATTTTGAAGCTTTTTAGAATTAACCCGTTTGGGGGCTACTGGTCTTTTCTTAAACAATACTGTATCCCTTATCTTTTCATAATTATAATTTTGATACATGTTTTTATGCAAGCTATTAAATTTATCCTCGATCTTAATACCTAGCGAATCGATGGCAACCATGAGTTGATCCACACTCATAACTGATTGATGCGTTTTAAAAAGATCTTTGTCAGTCTCGCTAATATCAAACTGACTTAAATCAAATATCATTTTGTGCTCCTTAAATTTGGTTCGTACAAATGGATAAGTCTTGTCATTGGATTTAAAACTTCTAGCGGATTCCTGATTTCTCACCCCATCAAAAAGATTCATAATGAAGTATTTATTGTCTTCAGTCATATACATCTCTCCAGATGCAGCGGTCAATTGGCTCAGGCCTTGAGAGGAAGAATTTTTACTATCATAAATAATTACATCGTTAATGGTTTTGCCATCTTTTTCTTTCGATCCAATGTATATGGTATAACCCACAAAATCATCATTAAAAATACCCGCCTTTAAGCTTAAAGTCGGTTTCTGTTTCCGTATGTCATATAACCTTGATTTGAATTGAAGATTGGTAATTGGAATCAGATAATTAGAACATATAAAAGAAAATAAGCCTATCCCTGTTGCCACAAAAGCAAGCGGCATCAATATTCTTATCAAAGGTACACCTGCTGATTTGAAGGAAGCCAATTCATAGTTTTCTGCCATCCCTCCAAAGACCATCACTGCTGAGATCAACACCCCTAAAGGAAGCGCCAAAGGAAACAAAGAAACTATGAGATAAGAGATCAATTCCATGATAAGAAACAACCCTGCCCCCTTACCCATTATATCATCAATGTATACCCAAAGCGTCTGCATTGTAAGCACGAAAAGTGCAATCGCAAACGTGGCTATAAAAGGGCCAATAAAACTTTTTAAAAGGAGTGTGTCTAATTTCTTCACAAAATCTGAAGGTTGTTTATTTGTGTATTTCGTTGTTCGTATCTAAATGAAAATACCTCTGGGTTGTAACATTTTTTGATCATTTTATCGATCAAATTTAAACATAAGTAAATACTAGTAAAGAATTTAAAATATAATTGAAACACTAATTTATAAAACATAGAAACAATTAAACATAAAGGTGGAGGTGTCCTTCATCGTAATATTGCAATATTACTTTCAGAAGCACAATCAACCAGTATTAACAGGGTTTTCACACTATCATTATATAAATTTAGGTTTAAAAAAATGACCTTCATTGTAGTATTGCACATAGCCAATAAAAAAACGGCATAGATACTAATATCCATGCCGCCCTGAACTTAAAGTTCATTAAAAATCAGAAATAGTTGTATAACTATTTGCTAGGCCAAATTTCTTTCAAAAGCAGAATAAACAGAATAATTGCTCTTAAGAACCAATTTAGAGCGTTTTTCCATATTCCTTTTTTTGATTTTCGACTTCAATGCTTTCAAGAATTTGGTACAACACAACTTTCCGGATCCTTTTGGTTCGAATTTACTTTTCATAATACAGGTTTTGTGTTATTAGTTGTAAACAGTCATCATCGGGAATCACATAACGCAAATATAGTTTTTTTTATTAATGTTCAAAAAAAAATGGCATATAATTTATTTTACATTTGAATAATATAACCTATTTTTTATTTGCCTATTGTGCTATAACGCAAAATTAAATTTCAAGGTGCGATTTAATTGATTTCATCTATTGTTTTTTAGCCATCATTAAATAAAAACCGAATCTCAATAAGCATTTAAAACTGATTAATAAAAAATAGTATTATGATTTAATATGAGGAGGATAGCTAATGGAAGGAGCATTTTGATATAAATACGTTGAATTTAACTATTTTCATTCAGCCAATGGTCAAAAAAGCTAGTAACCTGCGGCTGATTTGTAACCTTTTAAATTTTCAATCGTCTTTTTCTCGAATGACTTTAGACAGTTTCAAAATTGAAATACTACCCTTAAAGGATAAACTTTATAGGTTTTCACTCAGAATATTGGGCAACCATGCTGAGGCGGAAGATGTTGTCCAAGAAGTAATGATCAAGATTTGGAAAGATCGAGAGAATTTAGGCAAGATCAAGAATCTTGAGGCCTGGTGTATGAGATTGACAAAAAACCTCTCTATAGATAAAACCAGAGGCAAACATTTCAACCTTAATGCTATACCGGATAATTTTGATATGGTCCAAATTTCAGCGGGTCCTCAAAAATTGGCAGAACTGAGCGATATCATGCAAAAAGTTAAAAAATTGATGAAAGAACTACCAGACATGCAAAGGATGGCCATGCAATTACGAGATGTCGAAGGAATGTCATACAAAGAAATTGCTGAAATATTGGAACTCCAATTAGACCAGGTAAAAGTCAACATTCACAGGGCTAGAAAATTTATTAGACATAAACTGATCAAAGAAGAATCTTATGGATTATAATCATATAAAATCTTTATTAGACAAATATTGGGAAGGAGATACAACGCTGCTAGAAGAAGCAGAACTCAAAATGTACTTCTCTAGCAATCAAGTTGATGAAAAACTTAAACCTTTCAAATCGCTTTTTCAGTTCTTTAGAGAAGAAAGAGAGGATGGTAGCACCATTGGTTTGGAGCAAAAGATACTTGATGAAATTCAAGGCACTGCTCCAAAGGCTAGAAAACTATCTGCTTGGCGGCCACTTTTAAAATATGCTGCTGTTTTAGTGTTTGCACTTTTTGGTGGCTACGCTTTGTATTATAACTCCATGAATTCAACTTCAACAGCATCCATTGTTTACGACGATAACCCACAAGAAGCTATTGAAGCTTACAATGAAGTCAAAGCTGCTTTGGCTTTGGTTTCTAACAAATTAGAAAAAGGTACAAGTACGGCAGCCCTTGGTTTAAATAAAACCAAAAACACTAACGGTATTTTTAAGATGCTTAAAGACTGAAGTCAATAATTAATAAACAGAATTAAAATTTAAAATAATGAGATATTTAATAATAACCTGCCTCTTGATCTTCAGCACCAACGTGTTTGCTCAAGATGATGCCATAGACAAGTACTTCGAAAAATATTTGGACGACGAGAATTTTACTTCCGTCTTTGTAAGCCCCAAAATGTTTCAAATGATCTCCAAGTTAGATCTGAATACTGTAGAAACTGATCCTGAAGCCAAAATGGCCATGGAAGTCATCAAAGATCTTAAAGGATTGCGTGTATTGACCACAGAAGTCAACCCTAGTGAAAGATACAAGGAAGCGTTGTCCATGTTAAATCAAAAAGAATACGAAACCTTGATGACCATCAGAGACGGCTCAGAAAACATCCGGTTTTGGGTAAAAGACGACGGAGACATCATCAATGAATTGCTACTTCTTGTCGGCGGTTCAGAAGAATTTGTACTTCTCAGCTTCACAGGAAATATTGACCTTGCAAAAATATCAGTTCTTGCCAATCAACTTGACATTAAAGGAGCTAAGTATTTGGATAAGATTGAAAATTAAGCCGCTTTAGTATAGTTAGGACTCTTGGATCAAAAGAGCCTTACTTCCAAAAAAAAGGTAAAATAGATCTTATGCTTTTTATCTAGTGCAACCTATAGCATTTCATCTTGTCATTAAAATTAGATGAAGTCAAAGTTATGTTTGCGAACCCATTAAACTAAACCACTTCTAAAATAATTTACTATGAAAAATTTCTTGCTAGCATTAATGCTGCTAGGATTCTTATGTCCAAAAATGACTAATGCCCAAACCAAGGCAATAAATACTTTTTATAAAAAACATAAAAAGGTGGAAGGTGCAAACCATATGAGTATCCCTGCTTTTGCCATAGATATTGCAGCAAGTATCGTGAAAATGTCAGCAGAAACAGAACAAGAAAGACAAGGAATTAGATTGTTGAAAAAAGTAAATAAAGTAAAACTATTAACTTTTGAAAACGGAGATCCTTACATGTCCCAAGAATTTAAACAGTTGAAATCAAACTTAAAAAAGGAGTCTTTTGACGAAATGCTATCAATGAGAGACGGAGGAACTAGGTTGGAATTTATGGTCAGGCCGCGCAAAGGAAAATTAAAGAACATTATTTTATACATAAAAGACGGCACTGAAGTAAGCATGATCAGCTTAAAAACCAAGATAAAGCTAAAGGACATCCAGCGTTTATTAAACTTGCTGGAATCAGAATATGACCTTCAACTGGATCTCCCACAAGAAATAAGAGAAGACAAAAATCCAACAGAACTTTTAAAAGCTTAAATAGAAATAATTGAAAAACTTTCATTGGTAGTTCAAATCCTTACAACCATCTATAAAATTTCATGTCTTTTAAATAAATCCCCATATTCAAGTAGTTAAATACATTTCGTGTTTATATATTAATTCCAATTTTGAGTCCTGGCGCTGTTCAGGACTTTTTTTTGTTCCGCTCTAGTTCTTGTTTGGTATTAAACTAATTCCCTATCTTTAAGGCGACCGTGCTGGCGAACCATTATATTTGAGAATGATAGCTTTCTCTCCACAGAAAGTGTAATAACAACACACCAGCATGGTCTTTTTCTTTTAATGTTCAATACCTAATCAACATGAGAATAGACCTGTCCCTCCTACTTGTTTTATTAATTTTTCAAAATTTTTCATTTGCACAGGATCCAGGAGCTACTTCTGCAGCAGTTAGATTGGCTGAAGCCGAAAAAAGAAAAATGCTCGCAGATAATTCAATCCTGAAAAATATCGAATTTAGATCTATAGGGCCTTCTGTTTTTAGTGGTAGAATTGTGGATGTTGCTGTCGACGAAAAGGATCCAAGTCATTTTTTTGCGGCATATGCCTCTGGTGGATTGTGGTGGACTGATAACAACGGAACTACTTTCGAACCATTGTTTCAAGAAGAGATCGTGATGACAATCGGAGACATCGCTGTCAATTGGCAGGACAGTATTATATGGATAGGGACAGGAGAAGTTAATTCTAGCCGCTCTTCTTATGCTGGTGTAGGTGTGTACAAAAGTATGGATTGGGGGAAGACATGGACGCACATTGGTTTGGAAGAAACACATCATACGGCAAGGATCATTTTACATCCAACAGATAAGAACACCGCTTGGGTAGCCTGCTTGGGTCACTTGTATTCTGCAAATGAAGAGAGAGGCGTTTTTAAAACTACTGACGGTGGGCAGAGCTGGTCCAAAACTTTATACGTTGATGAAAACTCAGGTGCTATTGATCTTTTAATAGATCCAGATGATCCAAACATTTTGTATGCCTCTACTTGGCATAGAGAAAGAAGGGCTTGGAATTTTGTTGAGTCCGGAAATGGTTCGGGAATTTATAAATCAAATAATGGAGGAGATGATTGGGAAAAACTTTCAAATGAAGGTTCTGGTTTTCCTACAGGAGAAGGTGTTGGTAGAATTGGGATTGCCCTGCACAAAACAAAAACTAAAACAACGCTGTATGCTTTGTTGGATAATTATGATAGACGACCGGAAGATAAGGAAAGAGATAAGGATGCTTTAACAAAAAGTGAGTTGAGAAATATGACCAAAGAAAACTTCTTAAAGTTACCCCAAAAAAAGATTGAAGGTTACTTGGAGGCGAATGGTTTTCCAGAAAAATATGACTATGATGCTATAAAGAAAATGTTGAAAAAAGATAAGATCAAAGTGTCTGCTCTAGTAGATTATACGGAAGACGCCAACAGCTTGCTTTTTGATACTCCAGTCATTGGTGCAGAGGTGTACAGGTCTGACGACCAAGGTAAGACTTGGTACAAAACCCATGAAGACTACTTGGATCAAGTGTACAATTCCTATGGTTACTATTTTGGACAAATTAGAGTTTCGCCGCATGATGCTGACAAGATCTATTTTGCAGGTGTGCCTGTGGTGCGATCTGATGATGGAGGAAAGACCTTCGAAAACATCAATGGCAAAAATGTACATGTTGATCACCATGCACTTTGGTGCAATCCAAACAGAGCCGGTCATATTATTTTAGGAAATGATGGCGGGATAAATATCTCCTATGATGATGGTTCAAGTTGGATCAAATGCAACTACCCTCCTGTAGG
>ENA-ORXM01005259-ORXM01005259.1-marine-metagenome-genome-assembly--contig:-NODE-5259-length-10422-cov-2.967811_pt1 | contig 10422 bp, 4 predicted proteins | sample MGYA00237867_ERZ511480 | MGnify/ENA primary metagenome ERZ511480 (study PRJEB26309, sample SAMN06266103) | marine metagenome | isolation source: Algal blade | place: United Kingdom:Sidmouth, United... | reverse complement strand
CCTAAATTTGTTTCTATCCAATTGTGATTTGTTCCATATCCAAGTCCAAAAGGTTGCCTTGTGACGAGCAAATACAAACTCCAATAAATAAAAATTGATGCTAATGAATAAACCATTTGCAACCACAATACCAACATCGTCAGCCGTGCCCAAATCTGATTGTTCTGTATTTCATCCCGTTTCATGCGGAAAAGTATCGGTTTCATTTTTTATTTCAAACTTCTATCCTAACTTTCTTGAATTAGGAACGCGAATTAAATAACTTTGCCACAAATTCAACAACTTTTGACTAAAAAAATAAACATCAAAAAAATCGCCCAACTCACGGGACACAATGCTTCTATTTTTGCCTTGACTGGTGGAAAAGATACGGCTCATTTTCGGTCGGGAGGGGGAGAAGGCTGGGTGGCAGAGTGGAATTTTAATGCACCAGAAAACGGTCAATTAATTGCTAAAGTAGAGTCACAAATTTTTTCTTTAACCAATCTGACCAACGAAAATCGCCTCGTTGCGGGCAATATGAATGGCGGCGCACATTGGGTGGATTTGGACAATCCTGATGCGACAAAAAATGTATTGGCGCATAAAAAAGGCATTTACGAATTTTTACAAATTGGTGATTTTTTATATTCCGCAGGTGGTGAAGGAATGTTGACAAAGTGGTCAGTTTCGGATAACAAAACGGTCGAAAGTATTCATTTATCCAATCAAAGTTTGCGCAGTTTGGCGTATGCTGAAAATCGGAAAGAAATTGCGGTGGGAGCGAGTGACAATCATATTTATCTACTGGATTCAGAGACACTTTCTTTGAAAAAAATGATAGCAAATGCCCACGAAAACTCTGTTTTTACGGTAAAGTATCACCCCAATAATCAGCATCTTCTATCAGGCGGTCGAGATGCACATTTAAACATTTGGGACTTGGAAAATGATTTTGAAAAAATATCTTCACAGCCAGCACATTGGTTTACAATTAACGCGATTGCTTTTCATCCAGACGGACAGCTTTTTGCTACGGGCAGCCGCGATAAAACCATTAAAATTTGGGATTCTGAAACGTTTGAACTGTTAAAGGTATTGGATACAATTCGCAACGGTTGCCATGTGAATTCGGTGAATGCGCTGTATTGGTCAAGTTTTAATAATTATCTGGTATCGGGTAGCGATGACCGGAGCTTGATTATTTGGGAAGTTGTGTAGTTGAGGAATTTCTTTACCTATTTTTCATGATTTTCTCCGCAAATTGCTGTGCATCTACACAATATTTGTCCTCTCCTTCTAATGTCCACTTGCCCGTTTTTTTAACGAAATGCCAAACAGTTTCCTCGACAACTTTTGCGTAGCCACCATAAGATTTTAGCATTTCTTGTACCTCTTCCATGTAGTAGGCCTCCTTGCTCAATTCCTCGTGTTTTACTCGTTCCCACTGCTTATTGATGCGTCTGGCATTCTCCCTGTTCTGCGGCTTGGTGTTTTTAAAAGCCATTAAATATAAAGAAAGTGCTTTCGCTTCTGGGGATGGTTTTTCTGCTTTGTTTTTCATGTTATTTATTGTGTGTTGAAATTAATGGGCAAATGTAGGTTAAAAATGTAAATTAGCTCCTGCTGCTTGATATTAACTCGCTGTCGAAAATTTTTGAATTTTCGATAGCGCAAGAAGATATGCGACACCAGACTCTAAAAAAAAGACCTATTCATTCCCCCAAAACCTTAATTGCCTTCCCTAATTTCTTCTCCAAAAAACCAATCCCAAATAAGATAATCTTTTTACCCGAACCCACATAAGGTTCATAATATTTTTTCTCTAAAATCTGTGCCAATGCTTTATTGGCCAATGTGTTAACCTGTTTGATACGTTTATTAGTGGCAAATTTGAATTCAAAAACATACACTTTATCCTGATGTTCAAAAATAGCGTCAATGCGTCCTTTATCGGTTTCTTTTTCTAAAATCATTTTGACACCAACTAAGCGCAATAGCATATAAATTAATGAATGATAATACGCTTCTTTTGGCAAATGTAGCCGAGCAGGAATATCGGCAAAAAAGCTCTGAATGATGTCAACAAACAAGTCAAATTGCTCATTGTATAAAGCATAGCGCAAGCGGATAGCTTCGGGCTGAATGGCAAATTCGCTTTTGTTGACAAAGGCTGCCATGAGAAAAATAGTGAAAGATAATTCGACTTCTCGGTTGGGATAGCCTAAATAATAAGTGGTGTAAAAACCGTCTATTTCTATTTTTTTAATAGTTAAATAACCCGTTTGAAATAGCAATGCTAATACTGGAATTTTAGTCGCATTTTGGGAATAACCAACCAAGTCACTCAAAAATTGATTGTCAAAATTTTCGGGCAATTGTTTTTGTTCTTTTATTAAATTCATCAAGAAAGTCGGCGTACCAGACGAAAACCAGTAATTTTCAAATTTAGGGTCATTAAAAAAATTGATAATGGAAAATGGGTTGTAAAGGCGATTGATGCCATCCCAAGAATAGCCATTATAGTAATTTTTTAAACCCGTTTTTAGCGTGTTTTCATCCATGACCATTTTTTGTTGAGCTATAGTAAAATATTCGCTAAAGTTATCCTCTAATTCTTTTTGAGAAAATCCAACAATTTCTGTATAATCCGAAGCCATAGAAATGTCTGTCAAATTATTCATTCCTGAAAAAACGCTAATTTTTGAAAAGCGACTTACGCCTGTCAACATCACAAAACGTAGATATTGGTCAAGTCCTTTTACGGTAGAATAAATAGCATGTAGAATTTTCCTGTTCTCCTCAAATTGAATAGGATTATTCAAAAAATCAACTAAGGGCTTATCGTATTCGTCCACCAGAATGACCACTTTGCCAAATTTAGTAAACAATGCTCGAATTAAATCAATAAAATAATCAGAAATAATTGCTGTATTTGTGACCGTAACTTGATAATCTGCTGCAATTCGTTTTAAAAGATTTAGAAAAGATTCTTCAAAAACTGATTTTCCATTTTTATAATCAACAAAAGAATAATCAATGTAAATGATTGGATATTTTTGCCAGTTTTGCTCTACCTTATCAATAAATAAGCCTTTAAATAACTCCTTTTTTCCTTCAAAATAAGATTTGAATGTTGATAGCATTAAGGATTTGCCGAAACGTCGAGGGCGGGATAAAAAATAATAAGTTCCAATTGAGGTTAACTTATGAATATATTTAGTTTTATCAACGTATAAGTCACCCGATTCACGTATCTTCTCAAACGTCTGAATGCTTAATGGCAGATTTTTCATATTGTTTTCGTTTGCACAAATTTAGACTTTTTTTTAATAAGCCCCATGATACCTCCTCAAAAACCACTCCCCACTCAACAAAGCCAAAAGTAAAAAGAAAATCCATTTCAAATTAATCATCGACCGTGTCTTCGTCGTCTGATAAATAACGGGCTTAATCGTATCCTTCGTCAAAACCGTTTCGCCCAATTTAGAAATCTGATTAGGATAAAACAATTCCCCACCAAATTGCTTACTCAACAAACGCAACATGCCGTGGTCTGCCGTCGTCTCATACACCTCCAATTGCACGGGTTGAACACTAAATTGTCCATTATAGTCCAGCGTTTGACCATTGTAAAAAGTCGTGCCACGGAAGGTGTAGCTGCCGACGGGAAGGATGCCCGCATTCAGCGTATAGCCGCTGGAGTTTTTATCAAATGTGAACGGAAATTCTTTACCATCGCCATCTTTTACCGACAAACTCACATCTGGTTCGTTAATCAATTCGTAACTTTCATTGTACAATTCTGCATCAAAAACAATGGATTCATTTTCTTTAAAAATGTTCTTGTCCATCGCAATGCGAAAGCGGCGTTTGTCTTCTTTTAAGGTTGCATATTGGAAAGTTTTGCCCATCAATTCACTGAAAATATCGTGGTTTTGATTTTGTAAATAATCAAACAATCGCCATCTCCACAAGCCTTCGCCTGCCAAAACGCTGATTTTTGTACCATTTTCTTCGCCCAAAACCAATAAAGGATATTTTGTTTCTACTTTTCCAATGCGCTGATATAACAGTGTTTGTGCATTGCCTTCTGCTTTAAATTCACCGAAAGGCGAGAGTAGCGGCGCAAATTTTGGCAAGTTCTGTTTCAAATCATCATCCAATTTGAAAAGTGAAAAATCCGTCGCAAACGTTCCTTGCACATCATTCGTATTTCGACCGTCGCCCTGAATCACCATCACCGGTTGCACGCCATTGAATCGGGTCAAATTCGTCTGCGTTCCCACAATAAACAATCGAGGAATCTTCTTCGTATTCAACGTATTCAAAATCGCGGAAATATCATTCGACTGACTCGGCAATTGATGCAACACCACAAAATCATAATTATCTACTTTCAAATTGGCATCCGTCGCAAAACCCGTTTTTACTTCGTAATTTTTATTCTTTTCCAACGTCCGTTTCAGGGCACCAATATCTGGATGCGGCGAATTAGCGAGCAACAAAATTTTCTGTCGCGCATCCAAAACATCCACAAAAATATCCTTCACATTGTTAGCCGTCGTGACTTCCCCATTGACGGCATTGACCGCAATTCTAAAACGCTGCACACCCGCACGGTCAGCATCTAAAATGATTTCTTCGGTCGTAAAAAAGTCGTTTTTATTAATCGCAATTGGTTTCGAACTCAACTTTCGCGCTACGCCATTTTCTATTTTTGAAACCGTCAAAGTCGTCGCATTGTCCACACAATTCTGTGCTGCAATATCGACTTGAATGCTAAATTTATCCCCCAAATACGCGATTTTATTATGAAAAACCCGTTTCAAAATCAAGTCCTTTTTTGGAATGGTATCCCCTAAAGCAATGGTAAAAATCGGCGCAGATAATTTCGTTCCTGTATAAATTGGGTTGCTACCTTCATTGTAAATTCCATCCGTTGCCAAGACAACTGCCCCCAAATTCTGGTTGCTATATAAATCATACACCTCCGTCAACATATCCGACAAATTACTCACTTTGTCTTCAAATTTATAATCAATGCCTTGCCGCACTTCATTTCCAAAACCATATTCGACGACCTCAAATTTCTCTGACAAAGAATTGGTCATCGCTTCTAAATCCGTTTGGTATTTGGTGCGGGCTGCCTCATCCATCTCCGCCGCGACGGATTCTGATAAATCTTGCGCAATTACCACAACTGGTTTTTTAGTCTCCGTCAACAACGATTTTAATAAGGGAGACAATAACAAAACTGCCAAAAACGTAACGGATAAAAAACGCAAAACGCCGAGAATGGCATTCCAATTCGTGGAAGATTCTTTGAAACTATCATCTTTATAATACAGCGTCGCTGCATACGCCAAGCCAAGCAAAGCGCAAAAAATCAGGTAGTACGTAGGGTATTGAAAACTTAAACTTTCCATTTCAGATGCTGGTTACTGGTGATTGGTTGGAATTGTCCATTGTAGGGGCGTACCCTTGTGGTCGCCCAATATTAGGTTTTGCAATTTATCCAAATTAATGGTTGGGCGACCACAAGGGTACGCCCCTACAATTCAATCAATTAAAACAAGAATTTGACCAAAAGATAATTTTGACCAAAAGGTTTGCAAAATAACGAAAACAGATGGGGAAGTTTTAAGTTTTACGATTAAAAATTAGTTAATAGAGGGATTTATAATTGTTTTTTGTAATGGGTAACGCTTTAATTAATAATAATCCTACCTTCCAAGCAGCATTTTTCCTTAAATTGTCCTCTCTAAAGAAAGTTAAGACAACAAAAACAACATTTTTTTTACGAATACCTATAAACTCTCACGCTTATGATGACTTTCCGATTCGTTGCGCTTGTATCCGCAATGCTATTCTCTCTAAACATTTCTGCGCAAACTGTTGCCATTACCTACAACAATTCCAATGAGATTACTGTCTGCGATACCGCTACTTTTACGGTAACGCTAACCAATAATTTATTGGATTCGGCAAAAATGATGGCACTCGAAGCTGTTTTGCCCGCAGGCATTACTTATTTTGAAAACAGTGTCACCAATGCTATGGAATCCAATATCGGCAATTTGAATGCACCCGTTTTTGCAGTCGAGAATATTGGGCCAGGCGATGTCGTCTCCGTCTCTTTTCAAGCCTTGACTGACTGCGAATTGATTGCCGCGATTGACGGCGGACAATTATTTACCAATACCTACAACATTGATTGGACGGGCGGCAGCAACACTGCGACCACAATTCCTTATGATATTGAAACGGCATTGTTGCAAATTTTAAGCATCACTGGTGAGGAATTTACGGGAACGAAAGGCGACGTTTTCACTCGCGTCATTGCCATTCAAAATACGCGTTTGGGCGCATTGTCAAAAATTACGTTTTCGGATAACCGAACAGGTGGGACAATTGACATTAGTACCGATTTAGGCATGGTTTCCACCAATACCGCAACGTCTTTTCAAATGATGTTGACGGCGGCAGATTTCATGACGATTGGTGATGGTGATGGATTGTTTGAATTAAATGAAGTGATTTTTGTTACGGAAACGGTGACGATTACGGATTGTGGTTTTGGAGCAAGTGATGTCAATTCAACGATTACGGTTAGTTGGGGATGTAATGATGAAATTTGTCAGCAGCAATTAACGGCTGCGCACATTACATTGATTCCGAGTTTGGATAATCCCAATTTGGTTTTTACGCCATTACCTTCGATTCCTGCTGATTTTTGCGGTAGTGAACCGTCAGTACAGCAACTCGAAGTTACCAATACTGGGCAACAACCTGCCACGAATATTGCTGTTATTTTAGGAAATCAAGATGCTTCCATTTCGGGCATTGACCCAACAACTGTAACGGTGGATAGTAGTGGTATTTTATTAGATATTGAGATTGTGCCTTCTACATCATTGGTATTCGAAGATTGTGGAACGGTAACGAATATTTTTGAACAGATTGATTTAATTATTTCTAATTTAGCACCTGGAGAAAGTTTTATTATCAGTTGGGAAGCCTACGTTTGTTCCGTAGATTGTGAGGACGGTGTGCCTAATTTTGAATATGAATTTGTTTATAAAAAATCGTGTCCTGCGGATGAATTGGTGGAAGGTGGCGGCACAAGTGCGGGCATTAATAATATCGCAGTCGCCAGTATTGTTACGTATGAAATTGGTGAAAATTTGATGGATGATGAGACGTACACTTTTACCTATAATTTGGTTTCCCCTGTTACGCAAGATTCCGCAGGATTACTTTTTGTAGAATATACTGTTCCGTGTGGCTTGAATTGGTCGCCTAATAATACGCTGACTTCGATGGCGTTGGGTGGCGTAGCAGCGATTGATTTTATGGAAGTAATAAATCCAAATGGAGGACCGAGTACGGTGACTTATACATATCCGTTGCCGCTTGGTGTGCTGGAAGCGAATACGGATTTTGACCTGATTTTTGACTGTGATTTGGAATGTATAGAAGTGCCAGAATGCGATACGGTTTTCAACACTTCTTGTATTTTTCAATGTGTCGGTATTGGTGCGCCAGGTTCGTTTGGGGTATTTGTAGAGACGTTGATTCAGTTGGATACGGCCAATACAAATGCTTGTGGAATCCGAGATTGCGATGATTTTGAGTTGACGTATGAATGTGAGGCGGATTCTATTTGTGAAATTCCAGTGGTCGGTTATTTAGATTACATCATGGATTTTAATCGGGTCAATTATGGAGAAGCAGACAATGACAATGACCGTTTTGAAGACGCGACGGGCGACCTTGATTTTAACCAAGTTCGACAAAATCGGGCGTTGGCGGGAGATACCTTAGACACCAGTCTGGCAGGTGCTGTTGTGATTGACATTCCGGGCGAAGACTTACGATATGGAGCGATTACCGTACAATTTGAAGCGCACACCGCTGATGCAGGCATCGAAGGATTCCCAGCGTTGAACCAAGCATTTAACCGTCTCTTAATGACGGAAGAACATGGTTTTAAACCCCTTCGTGCATCGGTGAAAATTGTGGATGCAAGTACGGGCGAAGTCTATAAATGTACCCTCGCTGAACCAACAATCATTGATACTATTGAGGTTGTTTTGGCTGTTCCAAATACCCGTCCAGAACAAATCGAAGATGTTGTATTGTTAAATACGCACACTTATGATATTTCTCCTGCTACCATGGCTGCTTTAGGTTGCAATATTCCCGCTGATTTTACGTACAGTCAGGGAGATTCAGTTATTTTTAGTTCTAAACATCGGGTTATTTATAACGTCATTAGTCCTGCAAATTTACCCGAAGCTGTTAATCTGCGAACAGGAACTTCCGTTGGGTTTTTCAACAATCCAAATGAATTACAACCTGACCCGTTTGTTTGTAATTGTCAGGCAGTACCCTGGCAATTGTCAGGTTACCGTTTTTCTTTATCCAATGGTTTTGTCAATGTTCCACCGTGCGGGCCATCGGATATGCCAGGCGGGCCGCGTTTTGATTTATTATTAGGTGCGGGTAATTTTTTCCCTTTTGAATTTAGAAATTTAGCCAAACTCGTCACTTGGGAATACACCGTTGACCCAATTGCTACCTTGCTGGAATCTGAGTTGACTTTTTTACAATATCAACAAGGCCCAACGCTATTTAATTTAGAAGAATTGAACCCGACGACTTCGGGGAATACCACCTATAATTTTGATTTATTAGAATATCAAATGCCAGCGTTGGATGAAGGCTTCACGATGCGTTTTCGACATTTGTGGGAATTGCCTTGTACACAGGACTCCCCTTTGCCCTTGACGATTCATGCGGTCATTGAAATTCCTGAGTCACTACCAGAGTCGGGTACAACAATTGATACGATGCAGACCAACGCAGGGACAATTAACCCGATTCGTCCTGCTTTATTTTTGCAGCCCGACAACTTCAATTACACCAGTTTTGACAATACTGCAATTTGGGATTTCATTATGACGAGTTTTCCAACAGCCTTTCCAGAAGGTGCGCCGAATGTGTGGTTTTATCCAAGTTCTCCCAATGGTTTGGTGACTGATTTTGTCTTGACAAATATTAGCACGGGCATGGTTGTTCCGTTGACAAATGGGTTATATCAATTAGGCGATTTTCCTATAAATTTTGCACAAGAATATCAATTGACCGCAACCAATAATAGCTGTGACCAAGCGACGGTTAATTTGAATTTTGGTTGGAATTGCGAACCTTTCACCAGTTTAAATGATACACCTTGCCATAGTGAAATCGTAGAGGTTTTTGTCTCCTCACCGCCTGGTGAATTAGAAATGGATGTTGTGAGTCCAATTGGGCCATTCGATTTATGTGAAGAAATTCCATACCATACTATTGAAATTTTTAATGCACAATTGGGCGCAGTTTATAATGTAAATTTGGATGCAATCTTGCCGCCAGGGATTATTTTAGTGCCAGGTTCGAGTGAAATGGCGTATCCAACTGGCACGGCTTTTCAGCCAATTGCTGACCCAACTTTAAACGGTGGAATTTACAATTACGACCTTTCGCAACTGAATTCAGATATTGAAAATGGTGGATTACAAGGCTTTCAAAATACGCCCGAACATTCTGCCAGTATCCGATTTTTAGTAACAACGGAATGTGGTTTTGTGTCCAGTTCCTTCATGGAATTTACGGCAACAGCCACCCAGAACCCATCGACACTGGGATGGGGAAAAAGAGCAGACAGGCAACAAACCACTGACCGACCGATCCACCAGATGGTGGCCGGCCTGGTTCGTCGGCAGGGTTGCCCGGCTATGATTGACTATGGCCTGACGACCGGCAGGCCGGCAGATGTCCAGCCATTAAGACCGCCAGCGAGCGAAAAGACTTCGTCTCTTCCGGCTGCCTTAAGCTTACCGACGCCCCTGCCCGAACTCATACCGGTCGCGCAGGTCAGCAAAACCGGCCGTTTGGCTGGAATCTCACTGGCCCGCTTCTCGAGTTCTTCGAGCGGGATATTCTTTGCGTCGCGCATGTGCCCATTGGCAAACTCAGCAGCGGGCCGCACATCAACCACAACCGGCTGTTTGTCGTTAATCAGCCGGGTAGCACCCAACACATCCAGGCTGGCGGCGCCCGATGCCCGTCCCGCCAGTGCTGGCCATAACAACATCGTGCCCGAAACGAGCGCGATGGCAATTAGAAATATATTTTCAGTGACGAACGCCACGGCAATGCCTCCAGAATCGCGAGATTATAGAATGCGCGCACAAGGAATACTGATGACACACAAAATTGTTTTACTACGCCACGGCCAAAGCCAGTGGAATCTCGAAAACCGCTTCACCGGCTGGTGGGATGTCGATCTGACCGACAAGGGCGTGGAAGAAGCCAAGGCCGCTGGCGCGCTGCTGAAGGAAAAGGGCGTGATGCCCACTACCTGCTTCACAAGCCTTCAGACCCGCGCCATCAAAA
>ENA-ORXM01005256-ORXM01005256.1-marine-metagenome-genome-assembly--contig:-NODE-5256-length-10426-cov-3.104841_pt1 | contig 10426 bp, 7 predicted proteins | sample MGYA00237867_ERZ511480 | MGnify/ENA primary metagenome ERZ511480 (study PRJEB26309, sample SAMN06266103) | marine metagenome | isolation source: Algal blade | place: United Kingdom:Sidmouth, United... | reverse complement strand
ATTGATTTGGTTGATTTATTATTAAATTATTAATTATTGATACATTTATTGTATCGCTTTAATACTAGGTAGAAAACTTAAAACCTTGTAGTTGATTAATTATTAAGTTGATTAATTATTGGTACTTAGACTCTAATCAACTAATAATTAATAATCAATCAACTAATCACTCACCCATTAATAATATTCCACACTTTCTGGGAAGTAACAGGCATTTCTACATCATGAATACCATACTCTTTTAAAGCATCCATCACCGCATTGACAACGGCTGGCGTTGATCCAATACAACCTGCTTCTCCTGCGCCTTTTACCCCTAATGGATTATGGGGACATGGAGTAACAGTTCTATCAATTTCAAAAGAGGGTAAGTCATCTGCTCTTGGCATTACATAATCCATATAAGTACCATTAATCAATTGACCACTTTCATCATAAATTGCTCCCTCACAGAAGGCTTGTCCAATTCCTTGGGCTAAACCACCATGAATTTGACCATCTACAATCATGGGGTTCATGACATTACCAACATCATCACAAGCGACAAATCGTTGTAACGTTACTTTGCCCGTTTCCGAATCAACTTCAACAACAGCAATATGGGTTCCGAAAGGATATGTAAAATTGGTTGGGTCATAGAAACTTGAGAAATCAAGTCCTGGTTCAACACCTTCTGGGTAATCATGTGGCACATAAGCAGTTAATGAAACATCACCGAAAGAAATAGACTTATCTGTTCCTTTTACAGTCCATTTGCCTTCTGCGTATTCCAAATCTTCTTCGGCAGCTTCCAGTTTGTGTGCGGCTATTTTAGCACCTTTTTCTAGTACTTTTTCTATACTCTTTATAATTGCGCTTCCACCAACGGCTAAACTTCTTGAACCGTAAGTTCCCATTCCGAAAGCCACTTGGTCGGTATCACCATGTACGACATCTACATCATCCATTGGTATTCCTAATTTATCAGCTACAAATTGCGCGAATACGGTTTCATGCCCTTGTCCGTGGGAGTGTGCTCCTGTAAATACAGATACTTTTCCTGTGGGTTGTACACGTACATGACCAACTTCATAGAGTCCAGCTCTTGCTCCTAAGGCTCCTACAACGGCTGATGGTGCAATTCCGCATCCTTCTATATAGGTAGAGAAACCGACGCCTAATAGTTTCCCATTCTTACGCGCTTCGGCTTGTTCTTTTCTAAAATCTTCATAGCCCAACATTTCGAGTCCGCGTTTTAGCACTCCATGATAATTACCACTATCGTACTGCAAAGCCACTTGTGTTTGATACCCTGGTTCTGTTGTTCCATTAAAAGGAGGAATGAAGTTTTTTAGACGCAATTCTGTAGGGTCGATATTCATTTCTTTGGCTGCCTTTGAAACGATTCGTTCTAAAAGATATGTGGCTTCTGGTCTTCCCGCACCGCGATAGGCATCAACGGCAACCGTATGTGTAAATGGTGCGACTACGTTCAAATGAATTAGCGGAGTGGTATATACTCCCTGAAAAAGCGTGCCATGCAAATAGGTCGGAACGGCAGGTGCAAACGTAGAAAGATACGCGCCCATAGCACAAAATTCATCTGTGAGGTGCGCTACTATTTTTCCGTCTTTATCAAAGCCCATTTTGGAATGTACGATATGGTCACGCCCATGTGCATCGGTCAAAAAGGCTTCTGTTCTATCGGATGTCCATTTTATAGGTCTTCCAATTTCCTTGGATGCCCAAGTCAATAATGCTCCTTCGGTATAGTGATAGATTTTACTTCCGAATCCACCACCAACATCATAGGACAATACTCTAACTTTATGCTCGGGAATTCCCAGAACAAAAGCACAAAGCAGTAAGCGAATCAAATGCGGATTCTGTGTACTCGTGTATAAAGTCCATTTGTCGTCATTTACATTGTAATCAGCAATATAACTTCGGGGCTCTATAGCATTCGGGGCTACGCGATGGTTTTTATAAGTCATCTCGGTTACGTGATGGGCACTTGCCAAAGCAGCTTCTACCTCCGCTCTATCATTACCGATACACCAATCAAACGCTGCATTATCTTCCCATTGGTCGTGTACTTTAGGAGCACCGGGCTCCATCGCTTTCTTAGGGCAGGTGACTGCCGGTAAAGCTTCGTACTTTACCTGAACCAATTCAGCGGCATCTCTAGCTAATTCTAAAGTTTCAGCAATCACAATAGCAACCGCCTCACCTACATGCAATATTTTATCTTTTGCCAAAAGTGGATGTAAGGGCTCACGCATCGTCTCACCATTCTTGAAATCGACCTGCCATCCGCATGGAACTCCAAAAGCTCCACAGGGATCACTTCCGGTATAAACCGCCACCACGCCCTCTGCTTTTTCAGCTGCGGAGGTATCTACACTTAACACTTTAGCATGGGCATACGGACTTCGAACAAAAGCCGAATGGGCCATTCCCATAAGCTTGATATCGTCGGTATATTTTCCAGCTCCTTTAAGAAACCGATTGTCTTCTCGTCTTTTTACGGGTTTTCCTATATACGTTTCCATAACTTATGCATTTATTTTTTCAGCGGCATGCTGTATCGATTTGACAATATTGTGATAGCCCGTGCAACGGCAAAAGTTGCCTTCCAACCCATGCCTTATTTCTTCTTCGGATGGATTCGGATTGTTTTTCAGTATGTCCGCAGCAGTCATCACCATACCTGGAGTGCAGAATCCGCATTGCAATCCGTGATGCTCTTTAAAAGCTTCTTGAATGGGATGCATTTCGCTTCCATTGGCCATACCTTCTATCGTTTTGATTTCGCTGCCATCCACTTGAACTGCTAACAAGGTACAAGCTTTTACTGCTGCCCCGTCAACGTGAACTGTACACGCGCCACATCCGCTGGTATCACAGCCGATATGTGTACCCGTGAGATTCAAATTTTCCCTTAGGTATTGGGCAAGACTAATTCTCGGTTCAACGTCATGGGAGTGCGTTTTACCATTAATTGTTACTGAAATTTGCATATGTAATACGATTTAAAATGTTCTCGAAAACTGAATACTCAACTTTTCGAAATATGAAAAGCGAGCCATTGAAGATAAAAAGAAGTGATGATATTTCATCAAAATAATCAATGTATTTTTTATCTATTCTATTAATTTTAGCAAAAAAATTACATAAATCATAAAATTATATTACATATACTGCCTATTTAATATGTTTCGTTTCTTGCGAAGTTGCTGCAAAACTTGTTTCAAGCTTTCTAAATTATGTGCGGAGGCAAGCACATCAATATACGGTAGTGCCATTTTCATTCCAATAACCTCTGGTGAAAAATCGAGACTTCCGGCCAAAGGATTCAACCAAATCACTTTCTTTGATTTTTTGTAAATCGCTTTCATCGCTTCTTTCATAACTTCCGGTTCGCCCGTATCCCACCCATCGGATAAAATCAAAACGATAGTTTTTTTATCAAGCATACCATGGCCGTAATTTTGTGTGAAGTCTTGAAGACATGAACCAATTGTAGTTCCACCGGACCAATGCGGTACGCGTTCTGAAATTATTTGAAAAGCTTTGTCAAACTGGTTGTTGTTCAATATTTCGCTTACCTTATGTAAAGCCGTACTAAAGACTAACGTCTCTATTTTATCATAGGCATTCTGAAAAGCATAAATAAGGTGAATAAAAAACCGACTGTATAAATCCATCGAACGGCTGACATCGCACAAAAGCACGAGTTTCAGTTTGCGGTCCTTCTTTTGAGAGAAAATGAGTTGTTGAATGTCACCTCCCTTTCGCATGTTAGTTCGAATGGTTTGTTTCAAATCTAAATGTTGATGTCTTTTCGATGCCTTGCGAAGTCGGCTCTTTTGATGTGCCAGCTTGCTGGCCAATTTTTGTAGTACACGCATCATCAGGTGTATCTCTTCTTCACTTAAGTCGAGAAAATCCTTTTTAGTAAGGACTTCCAAATCACTAAAAGCAGACACTTCTTTTTCTTCTTCGGATGGTGTTAAGTTCAACCAATCTTTTAAAGCATCGAATTGTGCTTGCTTTGTTTTCTTCTCTGGTCGTTTTTTTTCTTCTGGGAGTTCTTTGACCTTGGAATCGGTGGCTTTTTTTAGTTGCTCTCTGAATTCGTGATAATACTCGTCAAATTTAGAATATTGATGTTGGCTTTTGGTAAGGACAGACTTCAATGCTTCACGAAAATAGTCTTCGGAATTTATAGATAAATAGCAAATTGCTTTTAGGGCGTCGGCTTCATCGGCAGCGGTGATACTGAAACTCTTTTTTCTTAAGAAGCGGCAAAGCAAAACTATGTTTGCTGATAGTTCAGTTTGATAGGTTACTGTAGTTTTCACGCTTACCCGATTCTAGATGTTACCCCAGTTCTTTCTAACAGCTCCGAAAGCGAATCATGTGTATGCCGCATATCTTGCCAGTCCTTCAGCACAACACCCAACGTATCTTCAACTATTTGTTTATCTAAATGTTTTAAGTGCATACTAACCAAGGCTCTGGCCCAATCGATTGTTTCAGAAATGCCGGGCGTTTTCTCCAGCTTCATTGCTCGTAGCTCCTTCATAAACGAGCAAATTTGTACGCTCAATTCTTGGTCAATTTCAGGAACTTTAGACTTTACAATTGCGAGTTCCTTTTCGAAAGTGGGATAATCAATCCATAGATATAAACATCTTCTTCGTAGGGCCTCTGAAAGTTCTCGAGTTCTATTGCCGGTTAGGATTATTTGTGGTTTACTTGTTGCTTTAATCGTTCCAATTTCTGGGATGGTTACCTGCCAATCAGAGAGCACTTCCAACAGAAAACTTTCAAATTCCTCGTCAGCTCTATCAATTTCATCAATTAACAAAACTGTTTTTTCAGGATTTGTAATCGCATTCAAAACGGGTCTCTTCAATAAGAACTTATCTGAGAAAATAGTTTCTTCAAGAGTTTTTTCATCTTGCCCCTTACTCTCTTGCATCTTTAGATAAAGTAATTGATGCTGATAATTCCATTCATACAGAGCGTGAGTACTATCGAGGCCTTCATAACATTGTAGACGGATTAGCTCCGATTTTAACGCTTTTGCCATTACCTTGGCAATCTCAGTCTTACCAACTCCTGCCGGACCTTCCACCAGTACAGGCTTTTCTAGTTTCATAGCTAGAAATATGGACATGGCAATAGCCCCATCATCAATATAGCCTTGCTCTTGAAGCATTTTACGAATTTCTTGGAGTTCTTGAGTGTTCATAGCTATTCTATTCTTACTAGGGATTAAGATACCTAAAATGAATTGCTGTGGCAAATTTGTATGGATACTTAAACGCAAAGGGCACAAGGGTTTCGCAAGAGTCGCTTGGAGATTTCAGTTTCTGGGTTCTTTGTGCCTTTTGCGCCTTGATAGCGAGTCTTGCGCTTAAGGCCCTTTAGAGATTATCCAACTGATTACTACTCTTATCATCACTAATCGTCCAAAAGAACCCAACTACGAAGAAAGCATCAGCAGTTGGACGAATCGCTCGACGGTCGAAGATACCATCCAAATTGGGCGTATCTGCATATTGATAGCCGTTTACGTTTTTAAATCCTGTAATATTACTTACAGAAAAAAACAATATTTTTTGTTGTGAAATCAAATAGGCCCAATTCACGTTCAGACTGTTGAAGGATTTTGTTTTTTCCGCCAAGAATTCTGGCGTATTTGGATTATCATAAGGCCTACCTGAGCTATAATTGTATGAAACCCCGATCTGTGAACGCCAATCTTCTACCCAATATTTTGTTACTAAAGAGAGCCCATGAGTAGGTGCAAAATTCGGAGTGGCCCTTTCTTGAAAATTTCTAAAATCTCGTTTCGTATTTAAATAGGAATAGGATGCCCAGTAATCAAGGTTTTTAATGCTTTTATTATCTCGCCAGAACAGATCTATGCCTGTAGCATAGCCACTTCCTAAATTGTTGAATTCTGAATTAAATTGCGGTATTTCGGTATCAAATTTTACCAGCTTATCATAATCCTTATAAAAGGCTTCTGCACGAAAGGTTTTTCCGTCGGATAGATACTGATAGTTCAAAATATAGTGCGACGTCTTTTCAAAATTCAAACGCTGGTCGAATTTTAAAGATTCATTCAAAGGATTTTGGTAAAAATTGCCATAAGCTAGGGAGAATTGCCCCTTATCACTACTCTTATACGCCACAGAAACTCTCGGAGCGATATTAGAATCATCTAAAAAACTAGAATACTCGCCGCGAACACCAAGCTTCATAGCAAACTTGTTACTAAAGAAAATATCGGCTTCTGCAAACCCTGAGCTTAAATTATCACTAAAACCGGAATCAAACGAAAACCCATCAGGAGTCATAAAATTTTCTTGATAATCGGTTATGAAGTGCTCTACGCCCATATTTAACTGAAAACGACTACTGAAATTCTTCTTTATTTTAAATTTTAGATGACCTGCCGTTTCATTGGCATCTATGTCATTGGCCTGAAAACGGATATCATTTCTATCAGAGGAAATACTTGCACCAGCTGTCATGGTCCATTCTTTATCAAAAAAATGTTTGTATGTACTGTTCGCATAAAGATTACTATTTTTCAATCTGAAATTTACAAAATTGTCAAAATTGATATCCTCTTGGTCCAAATCTAGATTTGATTGATTGAAGCCTGTGTAAAACTTGAACATACCCTTTTCGGTCTTGCTTCTGTAAACTGCTTCCCCTGAAAAAGATTCATAAGGTTTGTTCCAACGTGCTCCCTGCTCATTGGGAATCAGCCATTGATAGGGTGCTAAATTAATATACTGTGCATTAAAACTAAGTGATTTGTTATCCCAAATTTCAGTTCGACCTAGACCTGCTCCCACAGAAAGAATCGAAATATCTGTTTTTTCCTGATCGGGTTCGTCGGTGGTATTCAATAATAGTACACTTGAGAGCGCTTGTCCGTATTCAGCAGAATATCCACCAGTACTAAACGTAATACCCTTAAATAGAAATGGCGAAAAACGACCTCTAGTTGGAATATTGTTCGCTGTAGCAAGAAAAGGTTGAAAAACACGGAGACCGTCAATAAACACCTGTGTTTCACCTGCCTGACCCCCGCGGACGAATAGGCGTCCATCTTCACTCACGTTTGATGTACCTGGTAGTGTTTGCAATGCTCCCACAAAGTCACCAGCAGCGCCAGCAGTTGTAACAATGTCTAAGGGTTTTAGAACCGATACTTTAGAATTGTCCCCTGCTTGAAAACTTCCTGCAGTTAAAGTCACTCCTGTTAATTGATTGATAGCTTCGAGTAGTTCAATATTTAAATCTTTGAAATACGAAACATCGCCCGCTTGCATATATGTATCAAATGAAATCATAGAAACAATCAGATTTTGCGTTCCAGTTTCGGAAGTTTCAAAACTAAATTTTCCGTTTGTATCGGAAGAGGTGCCATCGTAGGTTCCTTCCAAATAAACGTTCGCACCTTCTATAGGGCTTTTCCCATCTGTAATAGTTCCAGAAATTGTTGTTTGTGCTATGGTTAATAAGGAACAAAAAAGAAGTGTGATTGTTGTGATTGTTATTTTCATGACTGTTCGTTTTTTGATGCCACAAAAATGGAGACAAAATCGAGACCGTAGAAAATCATATGACTGAACTGTTCATTTTTTGGACTGAATTGAAATCATGAATTTAAGATTACAATTCAGCAGTAAAAAATGACACTTCGGTAAGAAGCATTTAAAAACTTGTTGGTTTCATCGCATCTTTGAGGCATCAATAACAAATTAAACTATTAATCAACAGATTTCCGACTTCTCGGTAATCCTATTAAAACTTATTAAAAATGAAAAAATTAGCACTATTATTAGGATTCGCACTTATCGCATTCACAACTACAGCGCAAAACACAGAAGGCGCCACAGTAACCGTTATTATAGAAAACGTACTTTCGGATGGTGGTACCATTATAGGAGGTCTGCATAATTCAGACACTTTTATGAAAGGAGCCGGCGTTGCAAATGCAATGGAACCGGCAATAAAAGGTGAAGTAACCCTAACTTTTGAAAATGTTAAACCAGGCACATTTGCCATTATGGTTATGCATGATGCCAATGACAATAAACAAATGGATATGGAGGCGAATGGAATGCCTAAAGAGAGTTATGGAACTTCTGGTGAAATGAATATGTTTGGTCCCCCAAACTTTGAAACTGCTAAGTTTGAAGTTACTGATGCTGACCAAGAAATAAGAATCAGGTTTTAAGATAACATTCATCAATCAAAAAGTAATATAAAGCACGCTGTATAGCGTGCTTTTTCATCTGTTAACATTTTATAACGAATGCGATTTTCAAAGAGAAAATCATCTAAAAAGAATAAACGTCGCTACTACTGCATATTTGACCTTCGTAACTTTTTTCCTTCAAATATTAAGAAAAAAATAACAGCTAGAGTCGTTTTTCATGGGGTATATTAATTAGATTTAACCAATTAAAACCAATCTGCCATGACAAAAAAGAGACTCCTTTATATTGGAATTCCCATTGTGCTTTTACTCCTAGGTTATTTCTTCTTTAGTTCAGATGCGGAAGAAAACACTTCAATTACAGCAGAGGTAATTAAAGGTGAATTTTTAAATGAGGTAATTATTTCTGGAGAAGCGCAATCTACGAGCCTAAAAAATATCGATGGTCCTGCCAATCTTCGAAAGTTTAGATTAAATAATATCAAAATACAAGATTTAATTCCTGAAGGTACAGTTGTAAAAGCAGGAGATTATGTAGGAAGATTAGACCCATCAGCCGTAAATGAGCAAATTATTGATGCGCGACTTAGTTTAGAAAGTGCTGAGTCAAAATACTTACAGGAACAATTAGATACCACCTTAACATTAAAACAGGAAAGAACGGCAATAAAGGATATTCAATTCAATATTCAAGAAGATGAGCTAGAACTTACCCAATCGATATACGAATCACCTACCACCATAAAACAGCTAGAAATAAAAATTGAAAGAGCCACCAGAGATTTAAAAGAAAAAAAAGAAGATTATTCCATTAAAAAACGAAAGGCCATTGCTAAAATGGTTGAAGTAGGTACTGAAGTATCTAAAATACGGACCAAAGTAGATGATTTAATGGCCCTTCAGGCCTCGTTTACTATTCATTCAGATGCCAGCGGAATGGTTACCTATGCTAAAAATTGGGATGGTAGTAAAAAGAAGGTCGGTTCAGATATAAATGCTTGGGATTTAACCATTGCAACGCTTCCAGATTTGACCAAAATGGAATCAAAAACCTACTCCAACGAAGTTGATATTCGAAAAATTAAAGAAGAACAGGAGGTATCTGTCGGTTTTGATGCCTTTCCTGATATTACTATGAATGGTATAGTGACAACAGTTGCTAATGTTGGTGAAAATAAGCGAGGTTCAGATATCAAACTCTTTCAGGTGCTTATAAAGCTCAAAGATTCGAATGCAAATATTCGGCCGGGTATGACGACTTCAAATCGCATATTAATTCAAAAAAAGGAAGATGTTCTGATGATTCCTTTAGAGGCAGTATTCTCAAAAGACTCTATTAGTTATGTGTATACTGACTCTGGATTTTCAATTAGTAAAAAGCAAATAGAATTAGGAGAATCTAACGAAGATGTAATTATTGTCACCAAGGGTTTAAAAGAAAAAGACATTGTTTATTTGAGCAAGCCAGAAGGTCTTGATGATAAAGCTATTGCACAAGTAAATTAGTCTTCACCTATGATCGACAAGATACTTCTAGAGACTGTAAAATCAAATATTACAGAAGCCGTTCGGGTGATTTTGGCAAATAAGGTCCGAACGCTGTTAACTGCCTTGGGTATTATTTTTGGCGTTGCTGCCGTAATCACGATGCTAGCTATAGGTAAAGGAGCGGAACGTGAAATTCTTGCTCAACTAGATTTGGTCGGAGTTAATAATATTCTCATTACTCCAATACCCGATGACCCCGATGAAAATGAAACTGAGGAAGAAGAAGAATCAGGTGCCACAGAAACGATTCGTTTTTCCAAAGGATTGGATTTATTAGATGTGTCGAGCATTAAAAAAAACATTCCTACTGTAAGGCAATTGAGTCCTGAAATTATCATGGAAACGTACATGATAAAAAAGGGAAGACAAAGTGCTGTCAAGCTCATAGGTGTAACAAATTCCTTTTTTGAAACTTCAAATGTTCACATCGGGCAAGGAGAAAATTTTACAGAATCACAAGCGATTAATGCCCAACCCGTCTGTATCATTGGTGAAAAAGTAGCGAAAAAATTATTTACTGGTGAAAGTGCCATTGGTAAGCAGATAAAGGTCAAAGATGTTTGGCTCAAGGTTATCGGTATTATAGAAGAAAAGTTGATTTCAGAAACTGCACAAGAAAATTTAGGTATTCGCGATTTAAATCAA
>ENA-ORXM01005253-ORXM01005253.1-marine-metagenome-genome-assembly--contig:-NODE-5253-length-10440-cov-3.070346_pt1 | contig 10440 bp, 2 predicted proteins | sample MGYA00237867_ERZ511480 | MGnify/ENA primary metagenome ERZ511480 (study PRJEB26309, sample SAMN06266103) | marine metagenome | isolation source: Algal blade | place: United Kingdom:Sidmouth, United... | reverse complement strand
ACCGGGATCCGGGGCTTGATTGTCAACGATAGTATGCGAATGTGAAAATTGTCCCGTTAATATGGAAGCTCTACTTGGCGAGCATAATGAAGTAGTAACAAACGTGTTCGGCAAATAAGCCCCTTCTGAAGCTAATTTATCCATATTCGGCGTTTCCAACCACGGTACTTTTCCTGTAAAACCCATGTAATCATAGCGATGATCATCTGTTAAAATAAAAATAACATTTCTAGGTTTTTTCTTTTTGCTGGGTTTTGGTTTCGTATTTGCAGAAATCAATCCGACAAAGCAGAAACAAAAAATAAAAAGATAAAGAGTTTTTAAAACTTTCATTGAAACGGTTTTTAGTAGCTGAGATCAACAAGAAAAATACGTATTTCTTATGAAACAAAATTCAACTAATTTGTAAAAGTATTTAGGTTTTTAGTTTTTTCGCTCTTGCTCCATGAACCACTCATACAAGGCTTCGGTTTTGTAAGCCTGAATCCATGAATTATGCCCCACTCCAGGATATCGCGTAAATTTGACATCATACCCCATACCTTGTAGTCGATCTACCATCGTCTCTGATTCAGATATAGGTATGGATTTATCTTCTTCTCCATGAAATACCCAAATGGGCATTTGCTTATCAATCCAAGCAGCGTAGGGTACTGGCGTCATTCCGCATACTACAGCCATGGCAGCAAATTTATCAGGATATTGTACTACCATCTCCCAAGCCGCTCCTCCACCTCTACTCAGCCCTGTTAAATAAATACGGTTTTTATCAATACGGTTTGTTGAAACAATACTATCCAATAATTGATTTACGGCGCGTGTGTTCCACCACTTTTTTTGATATGGATTTTGAGGTGCTAGAATAAGAAATGGAAATTGCCTTCCCTCCACAATCATCTTTGGCGGCCCATTGCGCTTAATTGCAACAAGACTGTCGCCAGATTCACCTCCACCATGTAGAAATAATAAAATAGGGTATTCTTCTTCGATATTAACCTCATAATCCTCCGGATAGTACAAGTAATAACTAAGCTTTTCTGAAGTTACGGTCAGCATTTCAGCATCGATCAAATTTGGCGATGTTTGTGCGACACAACTTTGAAAAAAGAAAACAATACTCAATAGGAAAAGAAATTTTCTCATGAAAGGCAGCTAAACTAATTTAAAAATCAAGATACAAAAAAAGGCATCCACAAAGGATGCCTTTATACTAATTATGCTGACTCTTATCTATAAAGGGTAAAGTGACCCACGTAGCGAATCTTACTTTTATCGTTTGCGTTAATCACATACCAATAATCGCCAGAGGGTAATGGATCGCCGGTATCGGCATATTTACCATCCCAGCTTTCCACCTGTCCTAATTCTTTTACAACACGACCATAGCGATCATAAATTTTAACTTCAATATTAGGAAAAAACTCTCGGTTCTCAGGTGCCCATACATCATTGTTATTATCACCATCAGGTGTAAAGAAGTTTGGAATATCTAACATCCCTGTGAATTCAAATGGTATGGTAACTACAGCTACACAACCACCTTCATCTCTAACCTCGATATTAACTACGGTACTTTCATTCGTTATATATATAGTTTCAGTACCTGCCGATTCTCCCTGAAAAAAATATTCATAATTTCCATAACCGCCCTCTGCCATCGCAGTTACCTCATTTGGTCCTGTTTTGGTTGCGGTTAGTGTTAAAGGTTCATAAACTTCAGTCGTAAAGGTCACCGAATTAGTACAACCATTTTGGTGATAAATATATACGATATGATCACCTGCAGGTAAATCACCCCAAGTGTATTCAGTACTCGCATTAGCACTTATCGCATCGGTTGGATCAATGGGGTCTAAAGCAAACAACAATTCTGAAATTAGACTTCCATCAACCATATTTACTGTAGCTGTACTATTAGGAAAAATACCTTCGCAACCATAAACAACTTCAGGTTCTCCCGTAAGATCTACTCCGATTTCGATTGGAATTACGACATCTCCCGTACAGAAATTTGCATCTTGAATTATGACAATATAGGTTTCACCACCAATCAAATTATCAAAATATAAGTTATCATTGCGTTCAAACACTTCGCTGCCATCAGAATCTGGACCTATTAACTTTGTTTCATAGTAGGTAACAAAAGTTGATGAGTCAACAAAGGGTGTGCCACCAGATACTGATATAGTTGCGGTTCCATCAGCAAAACCAATACAAGTTTCAGGTGTTGTATCAACCAACGAAGCACTAACCACTTCTGGTTCTGTAACATCAATCATGGTCCTTTCAAAACAACCATTTTCATCTTGAATTAAAACCTCATAACTGCCAGCCGCCAATTCGTTAAAGGTATACATACCGGGGGTCGTTGGTTCGCTAAAAAACTCGTTAAAATCAGGGGCAATTGCAAATTGTATTAACCCCACACCGCCACTTGTAACTTCAAAAGTTATCGAACCATCCGCTTCCGCATTACAACTAACTGGAGTTGAGGTTTGAGTGTAAACAATTGGTTCTGGACGTACTATTTCAAATGGACCTGCAATATCACTACAAGTAGCTCCGCTTGTTACAGCAATATAATAGTCATCACCTTGTGGTAGTCCTTCAAAAGTTCCATTATCTTGAGGACCCCTAAAAACAGTAGCAGAGGCAGCTGGACTAAAAGCATCGACAGGATCACCATTATATAACGTAAATTGCTCCCCACCTACGCCGCCATTAATAAACGATTCAATTCGACCGTCAATCTCAGAGGCACAGGAAATGTCATCAGGTAAATTGGGTAATAAAGTAATTCCTGATGCATCAGTCATGGTAATACCATTCGTACGAACTGGTAAACATGTATTAGAAGCATTTTTCTTTCGCACATCAAATTGATATAAAATACCCGCACTACCCGGAATCAATGACGAAGCACTAGGGGGTAAATCAGCATATGTACCTACTTGAACCCCATTTTCAAAACCTACATATTCATAGGTAAATGAAGGATCAGGATTCTCAACAAACAAACGCATTTCTCCTAGACCACCACAACCTGGCACTCTAGTTTGAGCTAATTTTGGTTCGATAGGAGGCGGTGGATTTACAAAATACGGCACAGTCACAAAGGCACAATCATAACTAGAGGTTACTTCAATAGCATACCAGCCACCGCTAATAAAACCGCCGCTTGAACCAACAAACGTAGGTGTGTTTTGCAATCCACTCGATGATGTAATATCAGTATTATCATTACTGTTTAAATATAACAATCTGTAGGTATAACCTGCACCCGGAAATCCACCAGTTGCTCCTGCAGTAGCTGTGCTTGCATCACCAGTAGTAGGGTCGTAAGCCTCTAAAATTGCATTATTTCCATTTGGGCATTGCAATGCTAGTGGCTCTCGTATACCTGCATCAATTTGAGGTACAATAGGTAAGTTAATATCAAAAGTATCTGTACAACCTTCAATATCACGAACCTCTACACGATAATCACCACTAGATAAATTTTGAAACTCATGACTATTAGAGAATGCTACAATTTCAACATAGCCTGAACCGCTATCTTGAAGCAATCGATATTCATAAGGTGAGGTATCCCATCCACCAGTAGCAGTAGCTTCAATAATTCCTGTGTTATCATTACAACTAACATTTCCAACCGGAATTGCAGTTACTTCTAACAATCCATTCGGCGTTCTGATTGTAGCAACATTACTGTCTCCTGAACAAAATGGCATTGCCGTAGAAGTAATCTCTACGAAGAAATTACCACCTGAAAGTCCTACAATTGTCTCTGGGTTATTAGCAGTATCTAAATTACCTGTTGCCAAAGGTGTTGTTTTTCCAGGATCATTTCCGCTGTAAACAGTATAAGCGTATAATCCTATGTAGTCGGTTACTTCAATAGATAGTTCGCCATCGCTTCCACCAAAACATTGAACAGGTTTAGCCTCAGCTATAACTACTGTTGGTTGAATTGGGTCCACTACGGTATGAATAGGCATTGGGTAGGCACATCCATTTGGTAAATTATCTTGTACTTCAAACAGGTAATCACCTGAAGCTGGTAAGAATATATCTACATAGTTATTACCAGGTGTATTTGTAACCGGTGCTATAGCTATTGCTGAAACTGTGGTAACCGTAAAATCAGTCGTTCCTGCAACTTCAATACGAACTCGTTCAGGATCTCGACAATTTAAAGGATCTGTTTGAACGATTGTAGGAATAACATCCATAGGTGGATCAATCGTTACGGTAGCAGTAGTTTGACATCCGTTATCATCAATGGCATACACCGTAATGTTTTGTGTACTTCCGTTATCCACTATTTCGAAAGTATTGCTAGTTTGATAATTTTCAAATCCAGTAATACTATACCTATAATTTGTTGGTGTCCCTGCATTCGTGATTGTAGCTGTAACAATCGAAGAACTGAACCTATTTGCACCTGATTCACAGGTAAAAGGGGTTGCAGCAGCAGATATTGAAAAAACAGGAGGTTCAGTAATTACTAGCTCTCCAGATAAATCAGTACAGTTTCTTGCTGATACTACCTCACCTTCATAACTACCTGGAGAAAGATTAGGAAATGAACCAGAAGCATTATTAGTAATTAAAGCTCTAGTAGAAAAGTCTAACAAACGATAGTCTATTGGAGCGTCAGCATCAGTACCAGCCTGCAGTACAATATCGATACTTCCATCATTATTCCCATTACAAGTGATGTTTTCAGGTGTAGTTGGCGTTATGACCGGTAGGATAGCGGCATCTAGATTTATATTATCAACTAAGAAAGTACAATTAGAAATTCCATCGGTCACATCCCTATCGGTTACTAATACTTGATATGTTCCAGGGGCAATACCATTGAATACTGGGTTGTCAGACTGTACTGTTGGTCCTACACCAGCACCTAGATAATCTGTTCCAGTAAGTTCATAATCAAAATTACCACTACCGCCGTTGGGTGCTATGGTAATTACACCATCAGCATCATTACAGGTAGATTCTGTGCTAAATCCTCCTGAGGCAGAAATAAATTCGAATACTTCGGCAGTTCCTTGACTGGTACATCCATTGGCGTCAATGACATCAACCACATAGGTGCCGGGCGTGTTAACAACATACGTATGTTCCCAAAAAGTACCGTTATCTATTGGAAATTGAGAATCTCCTCCCAGAGTAAATCTCGGTGTATCTACAGATGATGGAACACGAACAATTATATCAAAAGATGGAGACGCCACGGCACATTGATTATCAACAGCAAATGTTGGTGTTGGTAATGCAGGGTCTAATGGAATAATTTCAGCTATTGCAAAAGAAGTACAGCCCAGAGCATCTTGCACATAAACATCATAGTTGCCAGCTGCGGCAAAAAAGGTAGTACTTGGCGTAAAATCCCCTGGATTTGGCGTTGCGCCAACTGCCATAAACGCAAAGGTATATGGTCCGCCACCGCCACCATTACCTTGTACGGTGATCGAACCATCCGCAGTACAATTTGCAGGGTTGGTCGCCAAGATATCTATGGAAGGTAAGTTTTGTAAAATAGTAACAGTAGCTGCATCATTACAGTTATCGGTAAGATCTGTTACAATAATTTGATAATTACCGGGTAGTGCTTCATAAGTACCTGAGTGAATAGGTGATACATTGGTTGGTGATTCTATGGTAACTCGTGTGCCGTCATCGGTATTTAACACTTCAACAATCAAATCACTATTTGGTAAAAAACCAGAAATATCATATGTGATTTGTCCAAAACGATTCGCGTCGCAATAACCGGCTGTAGTACTTGCTGTGACATCTAGGGTTGATGGACCGTCAACAGGAGGTATTTCTTCTAAATAGACACAACCAGTACCAACATCTGTAACCTCTACAGTATATGTTACTCCAAACTGCAAACCCGTAAAAGTGTGCCTTCTAGGAGGTATATTTGGAGTTACCGGAGCGGAAGGATCATTTTCTAATCGTATTAAGAAGGGACCAACTCCTCCAAATATTTCTACAGTATTACTAAAACCAGCTACATCACAAACAGGCGTTACTGGATCAGGAACAACAGTAAGGGTTGTTTGAACAACGGTAACGGTATCAGTATCTCTGCAACCCAAGGCATCTATAGTAACAATAGTATAAGTACCAGGCTCAAGGTTACCAAAGGTAGTAGTTGTACTAGCAGTAGGACCGGCTCTTGTTAGCTCTACACCAAATTGATCTTGTAATATATACGTGAAATTAGCTGTGCCACCAGCAACACCAGTCACCTCTATAGAACCTTCAACAACACCTGAACTACAAGTTGCCAAATTAGGTACTACAGTTGCATCAGGTGGAGGAGTTCCATCTAAGGGAATCAGAACAGAAGCTGCTAATGTCTCACAACCTCTTGAGTCGCGCACCAAATACGGGTATGTGTTTCCTGCAGTTAAATTCGAAAAAGTGGATTGTGTACCCCAACCCATATTATTGAAGTTTATTTCGTACCCTGGAACTCCGCTAGTTGCGTCAGGGGTAATTGTAACAATTCCATTATCAGTTTGCCCGCAACTTGCCGGTGTAACATCAACCGTAGCAGGGTCAATAGACTGAGGTGGATTAAGTGTTACTGGATTCGACTCTGCAATACAACCTTCATTATCTGATACCCTAAAAATATAATCACCAGGCACGTTCGTATCATATGTAAATGTATTTGCAGTAAAGGGAGTTGAAGCTCCAAAAGTTCCTCCATTGTCCGAACTTACTTCATATGATTTTGGGGTAGTACTCGCTAAATATCCGCCGGTTACCTGAACTGTTATTTGACCGTCAGCGCCACCACATGGTATTTCTCCTGTAATACTTGTGTTTACTCGTAATTGTGGTCTTACTGTTACGCTGATATCATCGGTACAACTATTTCCATCTACTACTTCGATAGTGTAGTTACCTGGACTAAGATTTGTAAACGTATTACTAGCTTGTAACGTTCCTCCATTAATTCGATATTCATGCGTTCCAATTGCTGCAGTACCCGCGGTAGAATTAACTACCATTGAAGCACCTGTTCCTGGAACATAGCAAAAGTCAGAAGCAACATTGTCCAATGAAATTGTCGGTGCATCAATCGGGCTTAGATCAAAGTTGAACGTATCTGAACATCCTTCAGCATCAACAGCAGTAAGCGTATATGTACCAGCTATGGAAAGATTACCAAATACAGGGCCAGCTTTAGGGCCAACTGTAGTACCACCTCCAGGATATACTAAGGTATATCTATTATTACCCCAGCCGCCAGTTGGTTGTGCCACTACCCTTCCTAAATTACCATTCGCACAACTCATAGCAGTTACATTTCCACTCAAGGCTAAGGGTGTTGCTGGTTCTTGTACAGTAAAGCTTGCGCTATCTGTACAACCCGTATCGACATCAGTAATTGTAATCGTATAGGTTGCTGGTCCTAGACCGGTAATTGCAACTTCTCCAGCATTTTGTGGAGCACTTTCACCACCACCATTGATATTGTAGGTATAGTTATTTGCAAATCCGTCAATTAAAAAGGCACCTGAACCGTCGGAGGCACCGGTACATATTTGTGTATCTCCTCCAGATTTCACTCTTGCTCGAATCGTACTAATAACTGCTGGTGAATATCCTTCAGTATACGTACAATTATTTGCATCAGTAATTTGAAAAATATAAGATTGTGTAGCATCAAGACCGACAAAGGTATCGCTTCCACCATTGTTTATTGTTGATGGGCTTATAATCGAATAATTGGTGATAGCAGCATTACTGGTTGGCACCAACTGCACATCCACAGTATTAGCTGCACAGTTACTATTGGTAGCAATAAAATCAATGTCGGTAGGAGGATCAACATCTAAAATAGTTATTGGGGTCAATTCTAAACGACAACCGCCTCCATCTTCAATCATAGGAGTATACATACCAGCTACCAAATTTGTGTATGACGTTGTAGCACTAAAATTTAATCCGTCTATACTAAAAGTATATCCGCTTCCAGATCCACCACTTGCTGCTCCGAAATCTATCTGACCTCCTACGGTACCTCCCGATCCATCACAAGTTAGATCATTAATTTTAGTAGCAGAGCCTGATATCACTCCTACTGTCGTAACGGTTACTGAAGGTAAAGTCATTGTACATTCAAAACCACCTTGTTGGTACCGCACTTCGATATTATTGTAAGTACCAGCGGGAACAGAAATAGACGGATTGGTATCCCATGGATCTCCCGTATTCACACGATACGATAAGTTATATCCATTAGCGTTGACTACATTAAAATTAATTCGAGCACCACCATTAGAACAAGTTCCATCAACACCAGTTGCATTTACATCTGGTGGAGAAAGGTTTTCAACGTTTGAAGAAGCTGAAATAGTACAACCGTTGCTATCTGTAATTACGAAATCATAGGTTCCTGCTGTTGTTACCGTGTAAGTTGTAGATCCTGTAAAAGATGGTTGTACAGGTCCGCCATTGACCGTGTACGTATATGGAGCTGCACCACCTGAAGTATTTAAGGTAATGTCGACACTTGTTATTGTTGAGCAGCCAAAACTACTATTTACTTCTGTGGATGCATCTAAAGCAGATAAACCATTACCTATTACTAAAGGATTACCGCTAGTATCCAAATCCTGACGTGGTGGGTCTATTCCGTTTAAGGGATCCCCAGTACATTGCTGGGTTTCCACCTGTACAATATAAGTACCAAAGCCTACTGCAGCAAATGTATAGTTATCTGCTGGTAAGAAAGCTGTAAACTCCTGAGCGGTTCCACTAGAATCAAGTAATGTATATTTATAAGGACCCGGTACGGAATTATTCACATTTACACTAATGCTACCGGTTTCTCCTGAACAAGCTGCATCAACGAAGGTCGCTTCGATGACCATATCTTGCTGTTCAATTACAATAGGTTCATAAGGATATTCGCAAGCACCTGGTGTATTCTGAAGTCTTGCTTTTACATTGTAAGTACCTGGAGTTAAATTATTAAAAATAGGTCCTTGCCATGGACCAAAACCACTACCACTATCAATACTGAATTCATAAGCACTTGAAAGTCCGGTAATTTGAATACGACCATCAACGCCACATATAAAATCAGTTTTCACAAAACTTTGAGTAATAGTACTTTTATTCACTTCGAAATAATACCAGGGTCCAGAGCCATTAACTCGAACGCGAAATTCAGCTCCACTTCCGGCTGGAATCGTGCTTGCATCTATCGATAAGGTTTGGCCGCTACCAACCGAAGTATACGTACAAGAAGCATTCGGGCATGGGGTATTGACGTCAGGGGTACAACCACCTGTTACTTGTTCCCATTGCACACTACCGAAAGGTGCCCCAGCTAACGATATTAGACGATCATCAAAATCACCACAAAGGCTAAATCTAGCTATTGTACTACCATCATCTGCACAAACTACTTCTTCATCGGCCCCTTGAATGATGGTCATAAACATAAGCGAAGCAGAAACATTAGTCTCGAAAGTGGATACTTTGTCAGTTATATTCTTTGATGAAGGTTTAGATTTTTGCTTCTCAAAGATTATAGTTTCATTCTCTAATGTCGAAACCACTTCTGTAAGGAGAGAATAAACGGTCGTATTAGCTATAGCCGATGTGCCAATTATCGACAGCACTAAGATTAGTGCAGCAAACAGGACGTGCCTTGATTTTTTTGGGAGCATAGGTTAAGTCGAATTTGGGTAAGAAAACTGGCGATTGGGGATTACCGAATTTTCTAATGTAATTATTTAAGCTTATAAATTCTTTTTATATTTAAACTTTTACAATACCTTATAATATACTTTTAACGTCTGAATATGAAAAATAGTGTACTACTCATAGGCTTATCTATATTAGCAATTAATTTTTCTTGCGCGCAAAGCAAAGAAAATCAAGTAGATACGATTGAAATAATGCCTTTTACCGCTGAGCTGTTATTCGATGAAATGCAAGTTCCGTGGGGTATGACGTTCCTACCTGATGGAGCTATGTTGGTCACCGAAAAGTCTGGTGAATTATATCATTTGAAGGATGGCACGAAAACCGTAATTTCCAATGTACCAGAGGTATATTCTAGAGGTCAAGGTGGGTTGCTTGATATTGAACTTCACCCTGATTATGCAAATAATGGTTGGCTTTATATTTCCTATGCTTCCTCAGAAGGTGAAGAAAAAGGGGGGCATACTGCGTTGATACGTGCAAAATTAGAAGATAATTCATTGACCAATAATGAATTACTATATAAAGCCGGGCCTAACACTACTAAAGGACAACATTTCGGATCACGTATTGAATTTGATAATGATGGCTATTTGTTTTTATCCATTGGAGAACGAGGTGCAAGAGATGAAAACCCACAAGACATCAATAGGGATGGTGGAAAAATATATCGTTTTAATGATGATGGAA
>ENA-ORXM01005252-ORXM01005252.1-marine-metagenome-genome-assembly--contig:-NODE-5252-length-10442-cov-3.383502_pt1 | contig 10442 bp, 5 predicted proteins | sample MGYA00237867_ERZ511480 | MGnify/ENA primary metagenome ERZ511480 (study PRJEB26309, sample SAMN06266103) | marine metagenome | isolation source: Algal blade | place: United Kingdom:Sidmouth, United... | reverse complement strand
TAATCTGGCCGAAAAATATCCTGAAAAGGTTTCGAGCATGGTTATGGGGGGCGCTATTATGCGCTTAGACATGAGGTTTAGGCTATTGATGGTATTTGGTAATATGTTCAAATCGTTAGTACCTTACATATGGTTGTACCGACTGTTTACCTTTGCTATAATGCCCGATGCCAACCATAAAGAGTCACGATTGCTTTTCGTCCGTCAGGCAAAAAAATTGTATCAAAAAGAATTTGTACGTTGGTACAAAATGGGTTCGCAAATAAACCAGCTCCTTCGTTTTTTCAGTACGGCCGATATCAAGATTCCGACGCTTTATGTTATGGGCGGGGAGGACTATCTCTTTCTTCCTTCGGTAAAAAAGATGGTTAAAAAACAAACAGCTTCCAGTCTATTGACTATAGAACATTGTGGCCATGTCGTCAATGTGGAACAACCAAAACTCTTCAATGCTTTTGTTATTGGTTATGTCAAAGACGTGAGTGAATAAACCATATTCCGGTGCTCATTGAATATGCTTTCGAAACAATCGAACAAATCTATTTCTTAAATTTCAGTGCAGCTAATTATTATTGTAGTTGCCTTTAGCAAGAATTGAGATCAAGCTTTATCCATTTCGCTTAGTATTTCTAAGCATATTTTGAATGATAATAAAAGGTGGAAAAACGCTGATTTTGGCAGAATATTCTTAATCGGAAAATGTAAAATGCAACCCTGAATTTCTTATTGATAGCTAATTCAAATAATTTACTCTTAAAAAATGAGACAGAAGTATCTTTCTAGGAGTAGTCCTTCAGGGCTGCCTTACATTATCGTTGGTTTAGATTGTTTATCAAAGTAACGAACCGTCATTGCATTTTCAGGAAAGTCTTATAAACGTTTACTTTTCCGATATACACTTACCGTTCTTTTACTGTTCACTTTTTATTTCGTTTAACCCTTGAAACGGTATAGTAAGCTAACGGGAAACTATTGAATCAATTGTATTTTTTTTTGTTAATGTTCGTCTTCTAAGAGACCATTTCTCTTGTAACCGATCAACATATATGTAGTGCCCGGGTCATCTGAAAATTCTGCCTCGAACGAAATGCTATCGGCAGTATTTCCGCCAGAGGTTGTAGCTCCGTCTTTTATGATAATACCGTTGGTGATATTTACCGTTATAACGTCGACGAGATCACTTTCTAGCGCAGCTCCGGAAAAAGTTAAGCCTGTTAAGTTAATCGGGCTCTTAACCTTAAAACCCCATATATTACTATGGTCGTCTACCCATATTTCGGTACCATCATCAGCTGCCGTATTATAAGTTGAGATTCGGGCATAATCGGCGACCATGTCGCCGCCCACAAAGGTCTGCACGAACCAGTCGCCAGACATTTCAACGACCGAAGTCACTCCCGGGTCTGGATCACCACCCTCATCGCAGGATACGAATACAACTAGGGAAGTCAGAAAAATCAATGCTTTTACTATATTTTTCATTTGTTTATATTTTTATTTATTGTCTTTCGAATACTCTGGTAAATGTTCCGTAGAAAGCACTTGCATTCAGATTCCAGTTAAAATTATCGTTGTCATCAATAGCACCATCTAAACTTTCTACACTAAGACCGGAAGCCGATGCGTTCTCTTGAAATGGAATGTACAGCAGGTTATCGTCTACATTGTAAAAGGTTACCATCAGTTGATTATCGCCTTCAACACCCCCCGCATTATTATGAGTGTACTCGCGATCTGCTACTTGCGTAACTATTGCCGGACTACCATTGGTTCTTGCCCAACTTCCGCTGAGGTCATAAACACTCGGCGTGTTAGATAAGACCACAACGACCCTTCTGGCCGATGCTGGAAAACCGTCTGCATTAATGGTTTCGTAGGTGAGGGTATACACCCCTTGGCTTGAAGTATCTACGCTGCCAGTGGTGGTATATTCTGCTGTGTTTCCTGATATTTCGGAATTTGCACCTGGATCGGTATAAGAATCTCCGACATTTATCACGGTCGTTCGATCGCCAATTATTTCTACGGTTGCGTAATTGGTGACAAGGCTTACGCCATTTGTTTCTTCTCCGTCACAAGCCACAAAAATAACCGAGCTTAATATAGACAGGTAAATGAATATTTTTTTCATCATTCTTAGATTTGTGATTATTACTTATTCCACCAAACTGGTACCGTGATGGCCACAATGGAGGGTGCATTTGAATTTCTTGAAATTTCTGAGTTTGGATATACCAGTCGTTGTGGAAAAACACCTCCCGTAAGACCTTCAACGGAATAGGCCCATTCGCCTGCTACATATGCCTCATTTGATTGCGGAATAGGAGAAATTTCGGGATACCCCGTTCTGTGCTGTTCAAAAAAGGATTCATAGCCTTGATCTGGGTAGCATGATATCCATTTTTGTACAATGATGCTTTTTAGCTTTTCTTCCAATGAACCCGCCACAGGATATTCGTATACACCGCCCGCTGATATAAAGGGCCGACCGTCATATGACTCGGAAAAAATCCAAGTCTGATCACCTTCCGCCTTTGTGTTATCATAAAAATCAGGACTCTTATCGAATGCGGCCAATACACCGGCATCGTACAAAGCTTTGGCACCGGCACCGGCATTATATCTTTCCATGGCTTCGGCCTGCATAAAATAACTTTGAGCTGCGCTAATAAAATAAACCGGCGATAACGGACTTATATCAGCTAATGATATGGTCGCGGGAGGTGCCTGACTATTAAAGTCTCCCTGATCTAAAGGGCCAAGTTGATCACCCGATGTGTCTACAGTCTGATAGAAAGCTTCTAATCGCGGGTCGTCGTTGAGGCTCAAAAAAGTCCACATGGTGGTACTTGCCCTCAAGTTATTCTGTGTATTCAACTGTCTTCTATCACTTTCGTACAGGGGGTTACTAAGGCTTGCCTCATCTTCGAAGACGTCACCACCCAAACCGATCCCAGCATCAATGGTCAAAAAAGGTGCGTTGGTATTAATCATTGCAGTAATACCGGCCGAAGCTACGTTTGGCCTTGCTTCTGTTTGCCTCAGAAAAATTTTAAGTTTCAATGTATTTGCAAATTCTATCCAGTTGGTCATGTTACCACTGAAAAGAAAATCATCGCTTCCGGGGGCCGGTAGAGCAGATGCTTCCAAATCGCGGCTCAGCGCATCGTTCAAATCGGTAATCATCAGGTCGTATACTTCTTCACCAGTATTGAAACCCGGTGTAAAGTTTGTTGGGTCATTGGCCTCTGCATACGGTATATCCCCATAAAAATCGGTCAATATTTGCGAGGCATATACTTCTAAGCAGGTCGCTACGAGGTAGTAGTTCCAATTTTCACGTTCCAAAGCGATTTTCTTTGCATTTCTTATATCGCTCAATGCATCGTAGGTGTTAGACCATGCGCGCTCGTAATCATTTGTTCCGATAGTGTAATTATCTTCTGAACGATATTGACTGGAAGAAAGGCTTTGCGCCCAAAATTGTGACCAAACGCCACCCACAAATGAAATCGATGATGCGTGCGCACCCCCAATACCTATAATACCAGCTGCAATTTCAGATGAAATGGCCACTCCCTCGGGATCTAAGAGATCGGGATCTCTATTGATATCAAGTTGTTGGTCGCATGAGACCAAGACGGCCGTTATGCTTAGCATACCAATTATTATTTTTTTCATTTCTTTATTTTTTAAGTAATTTTTAGAAAGATAGTTTAAGGGCAAAACCATATGTTCTCTGTGTCGGGTTTCCTGCAAATTCTCCGAATTCACTGGCCAAATCATCACCGAAAGTCGATACTTCGGGGTCAACATAAGGGTTGCTATCAGGCGTCCATAGCGCTAGGTTTTTTCCATAGACACTGAATGCTGCGGAGTTCAGACCTAGTTTCTCAATAAAATCCGAAGGAATATTATAGGTCAATGACATATCTCGTAATCTTACAAAGGTCTTGTCGATGACATGGGTGTCTTCGATACTTCCGTTATTTGACGAACTGTAAAATCCGGTTACGTTTATATAATCTATCGGAGTGCTGTTTTCGGAAAACGTACCATCCCCATTGTCGTTGACCGAATTAGGTACTACAAATGGTGACCTATCGTTATAGGTCGTTGCAAGCGAGTTTCCTGTGAAGCCCAACAATCTGGCCGTATAAGAATACATTTCGCCGCCCTCTTTCCAATCTAAACTGGCCGCAAGCGTGAAATTTTTGTAACGAAAAGAATTTTTGAGACCCATGACGAAATCTCGCTGCGATGTTCCTATCTCTTCCTCACTGTCTACCTGCAACGGAATGCCCGATGCGGGGTCTACGATTACCTGTCCGTCAGGAGTAGTTGCCGCAACCCTTGTTTTATATACACCTAGCGGCCTGCCTTTTTCAGCATAAAAGTTAACGGCAAAAGCACTGTTGATTAAAATCTCGGAAAGGCCTTCAGCGATATCGGTCACTTCATTTTCGTTTTTTGTGAAGGTGTAATTAACGTTCCAAGAAAAATTATCGGTCTGTATGGGAACAATACCTAAACTTAGTTCTATGCCCTTATTGTTTAGGTCGATGAAATTTCCTGTGGTCGATAAGTATCCTGTACTCCTGGCCAAGGGTCTATTTATAATTACGCCCTCGGTATCTTTGTTGTAATAGGCCGCGTCAATATTCACCCGTCTATTGAACAAATTTATTTCTGTCCCGAATTCGTATTCCCTTGTGATTTCCGGAAGAAGGTTTGGATTGCCCAATGTACCACTGAGCTCAAATGCATTTTGACCAGCTATCGGGAAGTTGATTTGTCCAAAATCAAAGGTCACCCCAGCCTGAATCAATGAATTGGCGGTCGCATAAGGGCCAGTGTCCTTAGCTACCTTTGCATAAGAACCTCTTATTTTGGCAAAGGTGTTTTCGTTTTCAATTACGACCCCACTAAGGGCAACCGATGGGTAGAAATAAGAATTCGCACCAATGGGTAGTGTGGAGGACCAGTCGTTTCTACCCGTTAAAGTGAGGAAGACCCTTTCCTTAAAACCTAATTGGGCAGAACCGAACAAGCCGTATATTCTTCGCTTGGTATCGGATTGGGTGGCAATTTGTCGCCCGGCCGTATTTGTCAATTCATAAAAGTTGGGTACACTTAGATCCGTAATCGATACACTAAGAAAATTGGTCGATATTTCATTATAAGTGCCGCCAAGGGTAGCATTTAGCGAAAAACTATCTGAAATATCCGTGTTATAGTCCAAGGTTATAAAAGAGTCATATTCCTTTCTGTCATTTTTACCTTCTGTTACGCCCCCTGCGTTATTGGTAGCACCATCTAGGGCATTGGGCGAACCAGGCGTATAGTTTACGATAGCCCCGTAGCTATTGAGGGTATTGTTGCTAATATCGGCACCTACCTGTACCGTTGCCACTAGATTGGGAAAGAGGTCATATGCCAGGTTAACATTGCCAAAAAAACGATTGGTCTTAAAAAAAGTTTTATTTTCGTTTATGGTCCACCACGGGTTTCGAGAGTAAGGTGTGTAAAAATTATCGTTGGTATTGAAAGGGTTGTTAACGTAGTCCCTCAAATCTAAAACACTAATATCCCTAGGTACTTGAATTATTTCTTGAATAAGGTTTTCCCCTTCTCCCGCATTGTCACTTTGTCCTGTATTTACAATATTCTGATCTCGCGTAATATAATTGGCTACGGTTCTAGCCCGAAATCTTTTTCCCTTTACGCCCGCGGATAGATTGAATACCTTTCTATCTAGCGCATCTGTTTCGGTGGGTATAACCCCATCACTGTTAGTATCCGTAAATATCAAAGAAAAGTCTGTGGTTTCACCGCCTCCACTGAGTCGTATTGAATTGGTAAAAGTGGTTCCCGCTTGGAAAAAGTCTTTAATGTTATCCTCCAGGGCAACATAAGGTTTAATCTGTTGGGCATTGTCGACGATGTTGCCCCAAGTTCTGATTTTACCATCAAAGGGTGCCCCCCATGAACCATTTTCGTTACTTGCATCTGTTCCTCTTGAAAAGCTCTGACCTGCCCACCCCTGACCGAAACCGTTTTGGTAATGGGGTAACCTGCCGACTTCTGAAAAATCGGTAGCGGTAGAAATGTCGACTCTTAGTTTTTGGCCTTGTAGCGCTTTTTTGGTTGTAATTATAATGGCACCGTTCGATGCTCTAGAACCATATATGGCTGCTGCCGCCGCACCTTTTAAAACGGTCAAGCTAGCGATGTTGTTCGGGTCGATATCGTTTAATCCGTTACCTGCGTCAAAAGTTCGTGTGGCGTCGGTGCTTAGATTGTTTGGGTCACTACCTCTATTGTTCGCATTACTGATAGGGGATCCATCTACAATATATAATGGGGAGTTCGACCCTAACGAGCTAAAACCCCTTAAAATCACTTTTGCAGAAGCCCCTGGTTGGGCGGGTACGGTGATATCTACACCCGCTACCTTACCAGATAGGGATTCAAATGGGTTCGTATTGGTTACTTCGGTCAGATCTTTTGCCGAAACGGATACCGTAGCATAGCCCAGTGATTTTTTCTGTTTTGTTTTTCCAAAACCGGTTACAACAACTTCTTCCAGAGCCTGGGCGTCTTGTTCCATTTGAAGATCGATATTGTCAGCGGCAGAAACAGTTCGTTCTACCATTTTTTGTCCCAAATAGGAAAAAACCAAAACCTGGCCCTCGCTCGCTTGAATGGAATAATTGCCATCGAAATCGGTCTGTACCCCCGTTGTTGTGTTTTTAATCAAAATACTCACCCCGGGCAGTGGTATGTTATCTTGATCTGTTACGTTACCCGATACTGTTTTTTCCTGCGTATATGCAACTGATATTCCTACAAGAAACAGCATAAACGCACAAAGACATATTTTTTTCATGCTTAGAATTTTAATGAGTTAGTTTTTGAATTACTCAAGTAAGAAAAGTTCCGAATGCTTTTGAAAGATGAATTCAAAATATCAGTTCACTAATATTACAAGGTGTTATTCGGAATTTTTCGAGTAGCCGTCTCAGAGCTGCTCTATAGTATTGACGGCAAAGTAACGTGCTCTTAACACGATTTTAGGAAAGTCTTATAAACGTTTACTTTGCCGACTAAAGTTTCCACTTGGTTTACATTCGTAACAAATCGAGATAAACCTGTTATTTTTTAGACAAAAAATAACCTTTGAAGGCTTGCCCTACACCTACTCTTTATGATGCAAACTTATGGTTGGCACAAAAGGGAAAGTATTCGATCGCGCCGCGATTTGGGCGGGCGAACCGTTGTTAAAGATTAAATAGGTTTTTATGAATGTTGTGAAGTAAAGAGCAGCCTGATGAGCGAAATTGATGACTAATTCAAGAAACACTCTAAAAAATAAAAAAGAACTTTGATTTTTAGGAGTATGCCCACCAAGGCTGCTTTTATAATTTTGATTGATGAATACTCAAAGTAAATACCTTTGATTCCATTTTTGGTCAAGACCTATAAAAGTTTACTCGATAATCGAGATTTAAATGCTCCGACGCTTGCGTCGAAATCTAAGTTAAGGTTCCTTCAAATGCCTCGTGGGCTTGCCCCGAGGTTACTTACGATAAGATTTAACGGCAATTTTATTGCCTAGGCGATGTTGAAATAGATTTAGGATTTTACCGATATTTTCTGGTACTCACTAGGGGTGAGATTGGTATCTTTCTTAAAGGCTTTATTAAAGGTGACCTTGTTATTATAACCAACTTCATAGGCTACATCGATAATGTGAAGATTTTTTTTAGCATCTTGATTCAAAAGCGACTTTGCCTCTTGTATACGATATTTGTTTACTAGTTCATGAAAATTCATATCAAAATGTTCGTTGATAACTTGAGAGGCGTTGTGGCGGGTGGTATTCAAGCGCTTTGCGACCATTTCTAAGCAAATGTTGTTCTCCTTATATATTTTTTCGATATCGAATAGGTTTATTAGGGTTTGCATCAGTTCTTTAGAAAGACTTTCCGTCAACCCAGATTTTTCATATTTGAAAAAAATGTGGTTGTTGAATGAATAAATTCCGCTGAAAACACTGGGTTGCACGCTTGCCGAATATCCTATGTAGAGCACCATTAAGGCCATACATATCACTTGGGAATGAAACAGTGGTATGTCGTTAATAATAAAAACACAGTAAAGAAAATAAGATATGATATACATAAAATGAATCCGATATAGATTTCTTTGCCAAACCTTGTTTTGTTTACCAAGCTCATTTTTCTTTTTGCTTTTTAAGTACAATTTTCGAATGAAATACCCATAAACAATTAATGAAGTCAGCTTTACGGCCGTGACAGCAAAATTGGAAAAAGTAAAACCATCGCCAACATCTGCCAATAAAAGCTTCAGTTTTTCATTGGCGGATAAGGTATAGATAGGAACAAGGTAAAGAAGAAAAAGAACCGTCGGGACCAAATGTAATAGGTCTTTTGGTTTAAAGTTATACTGTTGGGTTATTCTTTTAAAATAGAAGTACAGCAACGGCCCATATAAAAAAGAAAAAGAGGTGGACATCAGGTAAGAATGCGGAAATTCATATTCATAGTTCGTAATTGAAATACAAATATGTAAAATGAAAATAGAGTGTATCAACACAAAGATGCTAATGAGCGTTCTGGCAATACGGTCTATTTTTTTGTTGAAGTTGAGCAGTGCTGCAACGTAAAAGCCTATTAGTGCCACGTAGAGATACAGGAATGACCATAAGTTCACAGATGGTAAATATTTCTCCTCTAGTTCATTGAAGGTATTGGTTTCCCTTAAGGTGTCGAACCTACCGTCCATCAATATTTTTGTGTCGAATTGCGATTTTAAAGACTCTTCCAAATAATACACGCACTCAACTACATGGTCTAAAGCAGCATGGCTTAAGGCCATTTTCTTTAGGACAGGTGCTTTAATCGCCGTCTCGTTTTTTAAAACCAGGTCGTAGGTTTTTAAGGCTTCTGGAAACTCTCTCATAAAATAGAGGTTATCGGCCTTTTCAAGCAGCTTTTTATAGTCTTGATCGTTTACCCCGCTAGGGTCACTTTCTTTAAAGTCGATAGGGGGAGTAGCATAAAGAAAAGATGTCCAAAGAGAAAACAGTAGAATAAGTGAAATGCACTGTCCCATTAAATTGATTGATTGATTGATGATGAATTAGCTTTGTTTAAATTAGTAAATTAAAGCCATCAGAAGTATTAAAGTAGTCTTAAAATAAGTAAGCCCCGATAATAGTTTACCCGTATCGAGGGCAATGAGATATGATTGCCTAAAAGTGAACAGACTTATAATTACATGCTTTATAGAAAAAAGCAATAGAGATTTGCAACAAAAAAACCGGTGCTCCCACCGGTTTTAAAACTAACTAACTCAAAAAAATTACTAACTCAAAAATTCAGTATTAAGATATTAAATCTTTCGATCGCATGATTTATGAAAGATTCAGAATTTCAAACGTTTACTTATAAATTTAACGAATTAGTTCTTAAGTTATTGTTAAACTTGAATAATTTTTTTGACCTTAGTCTTGTAGTCGAAAAACTTTTCTAAGAAGATCGGTAGTACGTGAAGAAACGGAGGTGCGAATCTCTTTTTCTTCAAGGGCGATCATGGCGTATACCCCTTTTAAGGCCTCTTGCGTAACATAATCGGTCAAATCGGGATTCACCCTTTTCGTCAGGGGTATATTATTATATCTGCTTATAAGATTGCTCCAGATTTTATCGGCACCCACTTTTTCAAAAGAATTCTTGATTACGGGGTTGAACTTTCCGTATAATTCCGTCTGAGTGGCAGATGTCAAATATTGTGTGGCTGCGTTATCGCTACCCAATAAAATATTTTTTGCCTACGCGAATACAGTAGCCACTATAGATTTTGCAAAACAATTTAAAGGTCATGGCTGGGTTGGCATTAAATATCAAGTAGAAGCTGGAGCTGACTATAATGAAATTATTCTTCACGTTCGTTTTAAAGAAACGGATGCTAGATTGCAGCAAGAAACACTTGGTAGTTTGGGAACAAATTTAATTTATGGCGCTTTTTATAAATATAATGAGCCAAAAAAATTACTACGTTATTTGTATGATCATTTAGATAAAGATCAAATTGAAATAGATACTATAAACTTTTCCGGACCTGTTTTTAAAGATATCGATAATCGATTAATGAGTTTACAACTGGTTAAAAACGGTATGACCGATGCTGTAATGTTTGGTCCTGATGGTACAAATGTGTTACCTGCTAGAGTATTTTATAAGAAAAATGTTTTAGCACTAAGAGGGAGTTTTAGACCAGTAACCAAGGTAAACATGGCGATGTATGAGAAATCATACGAGATGTTTATTCAAGAAAATAAAGTTGATGAAAAGAAAACCGTAGTTGTTTTTGAAATTACATTATCCAATTTAAGGGCTGAAGGTGAAATTGACGAA
>ENA-ORXM01005251-ORXM01005251.1-marine-metagenome-genome-assembly--contig:-NODE-5251-length-10442-cov-3.519344_pt1 | contig 10442 bp, 7 predicted proteins | sample MGYA00237867_ERZ511480 | MGnify/ENA primary metagenome ERZ511480 (study PRJEB26309, sample SAMN06266103) | marine metagenome | isolation source: Algal blade | place: United Kingdom:Sidmouth, United... | reverse complement strand
GCCGATGGCGCCCGGTACCGCTCGGGCCGACGGGTCCGCTCCCTTCGACGGCGAGCTGATGTACGAGCTGATGATCGCGGAGCTTGCCGGGCGGCGCGGCCGGCTCGATCTCGCCACCGAGGGCTACCTCGCGGCGGCCGAGCGGAGCGAGGACGCACGCGTGGCCGATCGAGCGGCGCGGTTGGCGATGTTCGGCAGCCAGTGGCCCGAGGCCGAGCGTGCCGCGCGACGCTGGATCGCGCTCGACGGGGAGGCGCACGAGGCACGCGAGGTGCTCGCGCGGGCGCTGCTGCGACAAGGCGAGGACGGGGCGGCGATGGAGGCTTACGTGGCGCTGGTGGCGATGGCTCCGCCGACGGACGATACCGACGGGGCCGGTGCCGACGGGGGCGATCCGGTGCCCGGTGATCGGGTGTCGCCGACCCGGGCGGCGACGCTCCATTCCCTCTCCGCCGCCTTTCAGGAGGAGGATCCCTCTCGCATGGCGCCGATCGCGCAGGCGCTCGCCAGCGCCTACCCACAGGAAGCCGAGGCGCATCTCGGAGTGGCGCGTCTCGCGCTCGCGACCGACGAGCACCAGCGCGTGCTGGAGGCGGTCGACGCGGCCCTCGCGCGCGATCCCGGCAACGCCGACGCGCAACTGCTGCGCGCTCGTGCCCTGCTGGCGTCGGATCGAGAGAACGAGGCGTTCGACGGGCTCGAGGCGGCGCTCGCGAGCGCACCCGATGACGTTCCCTTGCGTCTGGGTCAGGCGCGCCTGCTCGCCGAGGCCGGTCGTACGGAGAGTGCTCTGGTCGCGTTCGAGCGTCTGCACGAGCTCGCCCCGGAGGAGGGGGACGTGCTGTTGACGATCGGGCTCCTGGCCTTCGACGCCGGACGGGCGGACCCCGCGCGTCGCTACCTGGAGAGCCTGCTCGAAACCGGGAACTACACCGATCAAGCGAACTTCTACCTCGCTCGGATCGATGAGCGTGAGGACGATCCGGCAGCGGCCATCGGCCGGTTCGAGGCGGTGCGTCCGGGGCCGCTCTACGCCGACGCCCGTATCCGTGCGGCCGAGCTGCACGCGCTCGGCGGCGCGCTCGAGCGTGGCCGCGAGCGTCTGCGCGATCTCGCCCTCGAGTTCCCCGACCCGACGCTCGCGCCGCGTCTGGTCGTCGCGGAGGGGCGCATGCTGCAGCGAGCGAAGGAGTCGGAGGAGGCCGTGGCGGTGCTCAGCGAGGGACTCCAGCGCTTTCCCGAGAACACCGATCTGCTCTACGCGCGAGCGCTCGCCGCCGACGGCGCCGGCGATCCCGAGACGCTCGAGCGCGATCTGGAGCGGCTGATCGAGCTGCAGCCCGACAACGCGCACGCCCTGAACGCGCTCGGCTATCACCTGGCCGATGCCGACCGCCGGCTCGACGAGGCCGAGGTCTACCTCGAGAAGGCCATCGCGCTCGAGCCCGACGATGCGGCGATCCTCGACAGCCTCGGCTGGTTGCGTTATCGCCAAGGGCGACTCGAGGAAGCCGTCGAGCTGCTGCGCGAGGCGCACGCGCGCTACCCCGACGGCGAGATCGCCGCCCATCTGGGCGAGGTGCTGTGGGTGCAGGGCAAGCGCGAGGAGGCACAGGCGGTCTGGGAGAAGGCGCTCGTCGAGACGCCCGACGACGATGTGCTGCAGCGAGTGGTGAAGAAGTTCACGGCCGAATGACGGGTACGCGCGGCGGCCCTGCCGCTGCCGTCGTTCTGCTCGTCGTGCTCGGCATCGCCGGCTGCGCCGCGCCGCGCGGAACCCCCACGGACCCGGGGCTCGGGGCGGAGGCGCTCGCCGCGCGTCACGACGCGGCGCTCGCCGCTTTCGAGCGTTTTCGCGTGCGCGGTGGGCTCGGTGTCTGGAACGACGAGAGCTCGCTCAGCGCACGTGTCGACTGGCGTCAGCGAGGCGAGGCGCTCGAGGTCGACCTCGCCGCGCCGCTCGGTCTCGGCACGGTGCGTCTCGCGCGCCGAGACGGTCGGGCGAGTCTCGCCCGAGGCGAGGCACCGCCGCTCGTCGGAGATTCGGCCGAGCGGTTGCTGCAGCGCGCGCTCGGTCTGCCCGTGCCGGTGCCGCTGGGGCAGCTCGAGGCGTGGCTGCGCGGCCTGCCCGGGGACGGGCACGACGTGCGCCGGGACGCCGCCGGGCGTCTGCGCTCGCTGCGCTGGAACGATGCGCTCGGCACCGCCTGGCAGGCACGGGTACTCCGATACACGACCTTCGAGGGGCTCGATCTGCCGTCGCTGGTGACCGCGCACGGTGCCGGCTACCGACTGCGACTGGTGCTGAGCGACTGGTCGGCGGACGTTCCCGACACCGAGAGCCCGGCACCTCCCGGCGAGCCTCTTCCGGCCCGCCGCCCGATTCCGGGGCGCTGAGGACCGGCCTCGGGATCGTCACCGAACGCTCTGAAACGGTTTCCTTGCTCGCGTTGGGCGGCTTGGCCCATGGGGAGGCTCGGCGTTACACTACGGAGTCGGGGCCGTGTGGGCGAGCGCGGCCGGATGTCATACCGCAGGCCATCAAGGAATCACGTTGACCACCAACTGGCTGGCTCCGGCCAAGATCAATCTGTTCCTTCACGTCACCGGACGGCGCAGCGACGGCTATCACAACATCCAGACCCTCTACCAGTTCGTCGACCTGTGCGACGTGCTGCAGTTCGCCGTGCGCGAGGACAACGAGGTTCGCCTGAGCTCCGATTTCGACGAAGTGCCCGCCGAGGCCAACCTCGTCGTGCGAGCGGCGCGCGCGTTGCAGACGCACTCGGGTACCCGGGCCGGCACCGACATCACGCTGAAGAAGGTCATCCCGACCGGTGGCGGGCTGGGCGGGGGGAGCTCGGACGCGGCCACCACGCTGGTCGCGCTGAACGAGTTCTGGCGGCTCGGGCTCAGCATCAAGGAGCTGGCCGAGATCGGCGTGACGGTCAGCGCGGACGTCCCCGTGTTCGTGCATGGTCAGGCGAGCTGGGCGGAAGGTATCGGCGAGAAGCTCACGCCGGTCGCGCCGCTCGAGCCGTGGTACCTGATCGTCAACCCGAACGTGCAGGTCTCGACGGCGGCGCTGTTCGACGCCCCGGAATTGACACGCAATATCAGCCCGATCACAATACGCGACTTCATGGATGGACGAAGCCGGAACGTGTTCGAGCCGGTGGTCGTGACCCGCTACCCCGAGGTGCGCGCCGCGCTCGAGTGGCTGCGTCGCAGCCATCGCGGTTACCGGGCGCGTATGAGCGGTACGGGAAGCTGCGCCTTCACCGCCCTCGAGAGCGAGGCGAAGGCGCGCGCACTCTGCGAGCGTCTGCCGAAGGGCATGACGGGGTACGTGGTCAAGGGCAGGAACGCGTCGCCTTTGTACGACTTCGCCGGTTGAACGGCGGGGCTCGAGGATCACTCGAGGATCACTGTTGGGCCGTCGCCAAGCGGTTAAGGCACCGGGTTTTGATCCCGGCATTCGGAGGTTCGAATCCTCCCGGCCCAGCCATCATCTGTCGTGAGCCCTTCCCGCCGCCCGGCCCGTCCTGGAAGTCCGATGCGCGAACGCCGACTGATGATCTTCGGGGGTAACGCCAACCCCGGTCTCGCCCGCAACATCGCCGCCTACCTCCAGCAGCCGCTCGGCAAGCTCCAGCTCACGCGTTTCAGCGACGGCGAGACCTCGGTCGAGATCCTCGAGAACGTGCGCGGTGGCGATGTCTTCATCGTTCAGCCGTTCTGCGCCCCGACCAACGACAACCTGATGGACCTCCTGATCATGGTCGACGCGGTACACCGCGCCTCGGCCGAGCGGATCACGGCGGTCGTCCCCTACTACGGCTACGCCCGTCAGGATCGACGCGTGCGTTCGGCGCGGGTGCCGATCACCGCCAAGCTGGTGGCCAACATGCTCGTGGTCGCGGGAGTCGATCGCGTGCTGACCATCGATCTGCACGCCGAGCAGGTGCAAGGCTTCTTCGATATCCCCGTCGACAACGTCTATGCCTCGCCGCTGCTCCTGTTGGACATCTGGCGCCAGAAGCACGCGAGCCTCGTCGTCGTCTCCCCCGATGTCGGCGGCGTGGTGCGCGCCCGCGCCGTCGCCAAGCAGCTCGACGATGCCGATCTCGCGATCATCGACAAGCGTCGCCCGCAAGCCAACCAGGCGCAGGTGATGCACATCATCGGCGATGTCGAGGCGCGCACCTGCGTCATCATCGACGACATGGTCGATACCGCCGGCACGCTCTGCAAGGCGGCCGAAGCGCTCAAGGAGCACGGGGCGACCAAGGTCGTCGCGCTCGCCACCCATCCGGTGCTCTCGGGCAACGCGATCGCCAATATCGAGAGCTCTCTGCTCGACGAGCTCGTCGTCACCGACACGATCCCGCTCTCGGACGCCGCCCGCGACTGCGGGCGCATCCGCCAGCTCTCGGTGGCCGACCTCCTCGGCGAGACCATCCGGCGCATCCACGAGGACGAGTCGGTCAGCTCGGTGTACATGGACTAGCCCGCCCGGGTCGGACCACGAGTGGTCCGACCCTCCCGCCCACAGCCCTGTCGGAGCACCCCCTGAGCCGGACACCGCTTTGTCCGATTCGGCAGTGACGCGTCTGCCGTCGGTGCTCGGGGTCGGGCGCCTAGAGATCGGTAGGGTCGGACCACGAGTGGTCCGACCCAGTGGTTCGGGCCTGGTCCGAGTGATATACTCCGCCGGCTCTGCCTGGTCGCGGGTAGAGCCCGGCGCGTCCCCGGGGCGCCGCCGATCCCCATTCTCCGGAGAAATTTTCGACATGTCCGACGAGATCACCGTCCGGGCCGAGTCGCGCAACGTGTTCGGGAAAGGTGCGAGCCGCCGCCTGCGTCGCGAGAACTTGGTGCCGGCTGTCGTCTACGGCGACAGCAAGGATCCCCAGTCGATCCAGCTGAAGCACAACGAGGTCGTCAAGCACCTCGAGAACGCCGCCTTCTACTCGCAGCTCCTCTCGCTCGGTGTCGACGGCGAGGAGCCGGTGCGCTCGATCCTCAAGGACGTGCAGCGCCACCCCTACCGCCAGCAGATCCTCCACCTCGACTTCATGCGCGTCACCGCCGGTGCCGAGCTGCAGGTGAGCGTGCCGCTGAACTTCGTCGGCGAGGAGGACGCTCCCGGGATCAAGATGGAGAACGGCATCATCACCCACAACGACAACGAGGTGGCGGTCGCTTGCCGACCGCGCGACATCCCGGCCAACATCGAGGTGGACATGTCGAACATGGCTGTCGGCGATGCGGTGCACCTCTCCGATCTCGTGCTCCCCGAGGGTGTGCGGCTGGTCGATCTGGTCGAGAAGGGCGACGACAGCGACCGTGTCGTCGCCGCCGTGCTCGCCCCGCGCGTGGAGCTCGAGCCGGAGGACGAGGCGGGCGAGGACGAGGACACCCCCCCGACCGAGGGTGACGAGGCTTCCGGCGATGACGACGAGGAGAGCAAGGACGACTGACCGGGCGGGACCTGTCGGGTCCGCCCCTCCTCTCCATGCCTGGTGAGCGCATCGCCTTCGAGCTCGTCGTCGGCCTCGGCAATCCCGGGTCCGAGTACGCGGCTACTCGCCATAACGCGGGCTTCTGGTTCGCCGAGGCGTTCGGACGCGGGCGGGGGGCCACCTTCTCGAACGATCGACGCTTCTTCGCCGTCACCGGCTCGGTGATGGTCGGTGGGCGCAAGATCCACGTCGCCATGCCCTCGGCGTACATGAACAGAAGCGGGCAGGGCGTCGCCGCCGTGGCGCGGTTCTACAAGATCGACCCCGAGAGGATTCTGATCGCCCACGACGAGCTCGATCTTCCGCCCGGAGAGATCCGCCTCAAGCGTGGCGGTGGGCACGGTGGGCACAACGGGCTTCGGGACATCGTCCCGAAGCTCGGTTCGAGCGATTTCTGGCGCCTGCGCATCGGTATCGGGCACCCGGGGCACAAGAGCGCCGTCTCCGGGTACGTGCTCAAGCGCGCCCCGGCCGAGCAGCAGCGACTGATCGAGGAGGCCGTCGAGCTCGCGCTCGGCGAGGCCGAGACCCTCGTCGACGGCGACGTGAACGTCGCGATGAAGGCGATCAACGGGCACCGTCCGGGAGCGAGCTGATCAATGGGATTCAAGTGCGCGATCGTCGGGTTGCCGAACGTCGGCAAGTCCACGCTCTTCAATGCCCTGACCAAGTCCGAGATCGCCGCGGAGAACTACCCCTTCTGCACGATCGAACCCAACGTCGGCATCGTGCCGGTGCCCGATTCGAGACTCGAGGCGCTCGCCGCCATCGTCGAGCCGCAGCGTATCCTGCCGACGACGATGGAGTTCGTCGACATCGCCGGTCTCGTGGCCGGTGCCTCCAAGGGGGAGGGCCTGGGCAACCAGTTCCTCGGCAACATTCGCGAGACCGACGCGATCGCGCACGTGGTGCGCTGCTTCACCGACGAGGATGTCGTTCATGTCGCCGGCAAGGTCGACCCGCTCGAGGATGTCGCCACGATCGACACCGAGCTCCTGCTCGCCGATGTCGAGACCGTCGACAAGGCGATCCAGCGCGTGGCGAAGACGGCGAAGTCCGCCAACAAGGAGGCGATCGCCGAAAAGGCGTTTCTCGAGCGGCTCGCCGCCGAGCTCAACGAGGGGCGTCCGGCTCGCGCGCTCTCCTTCACCGATGCCGAGCGCGCCTGGCTTCGCCACTACCACCTCCTCAGCGCCAAACCGACGATGTACATCGCCAACGTCGACGAGGAGGGGTTCGAGGACAATCCGCAACTCGACGCGCTCCGCGCGCACGCCGCGACCGAGGGCTCCGAGGTGGTGCCGGTCTGCGCGGCGATCGAGGCCGAGATCGTCCAGCTCGAGGAGGACGAGAAAGCCGACTTCCTGGCAGAGATGGGGCTCGAGGAACCGGGTCTGAACCGTGTCATCCGCGCCGGCTACGCCCTGCTCGAGCTGCAGACCTTCTTCACCGCCGGCGAGAAGGAGGTCCGTGCCTGGACCGTCAAGCGCGGGGCGACGGCGCCGCGGGGCGCGGGGCGTATCCACACCGACTTCGAGAAAGGTTTTATCCGTGCCGAGGTGGTCGGCTACGACGCCTACGTCGAGCACGGCGGGGAGAACGGGGCCAAGGAGGCCGGGAAGTGGCGGCTCGAGGGGAAGGAGTACGTCATGCGCGAAGGGGATGTCGTGCACTTTCGCTTCAACGTCTGAGCGTCTCCCGTTCGGGTTACCTCCCGAGATGACGGCCACGAAGGCCGTATACTCACGCCCTCGACTCGAGCAGGGAATCAGCGGACGTGCGCATCGGTATCGTTGTCTCCGACTTTCCGAAAGTGACGGAGACGTTCATCCTGCGCGATCTCGTCCACTATCACCGGGCCGGGCACGAGATTCGGATCTTCCACCTCACGCCGTACCGCAGCGACGAGGTCGTGCACGGGTTCGCCGAGCAGACGCTCTCCTGGGCCGTCACGCTGCCCTTCCTGTTCGACCGGCGCGTGCTCGGCGCGTGTCTTCGGGCCCTGCTCCGCCATCCGTTCAAGTTGTTCGCCATCGTGTGGGCGATCGTTCGGGAGTTCGCGACCGAGCCGGTCAATCTGCTCAAGTCGTTGGCGATCGTGCCGAAGAGCCTGGCCATGGCCGAGGACCTCGAGGCGTGGCAAGCGGCTCACGTGCACGCGGAGTTCGCCGGCCATCCGGCCACGGCCGCTTGGATCGTCGGACGCATGAGCGCTCTGCCCTACAGCGTCAGCTGCCACGCGCACGACATCTTCCGCACCCAGGGCCTGCTCGAGCAGAAGCTGAGCGAGGCGACCTTCGTCCGCTGCATCAGCCGCTTCAATCGAGATTTTCTCGTCGAGCGCTTCCCCTCTCTCGACACCCATGCCATGCCGATCATCCACGTCGGCGTCGACACGCGCGAGATCGCGCCGCTGGAGCCGGCCTCCGGCGAAGTGTTCGAGATCCTCTACATCGGTTCGCTGGAACACCGCAAGGGCGTCTCGCTCCTGCTGCGGGCGCTCGCCGCGTTGCCCTCGAGGGTGAAATGGCGCTGTGACATCGTCGGGGGCGGGCCGGATCTCGAGGCGCTTCGCGCGCAGTCGCTGGAGGCGGGTCTGCAGGACAGGGTGACCTTCCACGGCCCCCAGCCCTTCGAGGCGGTCTCGCGTTTCATGGCCGCCTGTCACCTGCAGGTGGTGCCGAGCGTCATCGGTCCGGGCAATCGGAGCGAAGGCATCCCCACCGTCATCATGGAAGCGCTGGCCCATCGGCGCCCGGTCATCGCCAGCCGCCTCTCGGGTATCCCGGAACTGATCGAGCACGGCGAGACCGGCTACCTGATCGAGCCGGGCAGCGTCGAGGAGCTGATCACCGCCATCGTCGCCGTGCACGACGACCCTGCCGCCGCGCACGCCACGGCGAGCCGGGGACGCGAGCTCGTGGAGAGAGAGTTCGACATGAAGACCAACGCCGCGGCACGGCTCGAGCTGTACCGACGACACGCGGTCGGCTCGTGAGCGGTGCCGGGATCGGGTCGCGGCGGGACGCTTGCGGGAGCCGCGCGCGCAGAGGGTCGGGACAGAGCCCATGTGCGGAGTAGCCGGCCTGATCGATCATCGCCGGCAGACGCCTCGCGACGCGCTCCTCCGGCAGGCCGAGGCGATGGCCGACAGCATGGTCCATCGCGGCCCGGACTCCTCCGGGAGCTGGGCCGACGCCTCGCGCGGAGTCGCGCTGGGCCACCGCCGACTCTCCATCATCGATCTCTCGGCCAACGGTCACCAGCCGATGGTGTCCGAGAGCGAGCGCTACGTCGTCAGCTATAACGGCGAGGTCTACAACTTCTCCGAGCTTCGCGCGGAGCTCGCCGGCAAGGGTCATCGGTTCCGCGGGGGTTCCGACACCGAAGTGGTGCTCGCCGCCTTCGCCGAATGGGGCGTCAAGGCGGCGCTCGGGCGCTTCGTCGGCATGTTCGCGATCGCCCTGTGGGACCGGCGGGAGGACTGTCTCGTGCTCGCCAGGGATCGCCTGGGCATCAAGCCGCTCTACTACGGCCGGGTCGGCGAGCACTTTCTGTTCGGGTCCGAGCTGCGGGCCATCCGCGCGCATCCCGCCTTCGATGGCGCGATCGACACGAGCGCGCTGGCGCTGTACCTCTCGCGCAATTACGTACCCTGTCCGCACTCGATCTACCGAGGGATTCTGAAGTTGCCCCCGGGTTCGACGCTGACGGTTCCGGCCGACGGCTCCGCACCCGTTCTGAACACCTTCTGGTCGCTGCACGAGGTCGCCGAGCGCGGCATCGCTCGGCCGTTCGAGGGCGACGGGGACGAGGCCGTCGACGAGCTCGAGCGGCTGCTCGCGCTGTCGGTGGCGCAGCGCATGGTCGCCGACGTGCCGCTCGGCGTGTTCCTCTCGGGGGGGATCGACTCGAGCGTCGTGACGGCCCTGATGCAGCAGCAGAGCTCGCGGCCGGTCAAGTCCTACGCGATCGGCTATCACGAGGCGGACTACGACGAGTCCGGGCATGCCGAGAGCGTCGCCCGGCACCTGGGGACCGATCACACGACGTTCACGCTCGAATCCGCCGACGCGATGGATGTCATACCGATGCTCGGACGAATGTTCGATGAGCCGTTCGCCGACGTCTCCCAGATCCCGACCTACATCGTCTCGAAGCTCGCGCGCCGCGAGACCACCGTCGTGCTGACCGGTGACGGCGGCGACGAGGTGTTCGGCGGCTACACCCGGCACCTGTGGAGCCGGCGGATCGCCCGGGTCTCGAACCGCTTGCCGGGCTGGAGCAAGGGCGCGATCGCGGGCTCCATCACCGCGCTCTCCCCGGCCGGTTGGGATCGCGTGCTGCGGCACTTACCGGGACCGCTCCGCCAGTCGAAGCCGGGTAGCAAGCTGCACCGGATCGCGGGACTGCTCGACGCCGGTGACGCGGGGGAGGTCTACAAGCGACTGATGAACCACTGGCGGGAGCCCGAGGCCTTCGTGCGCGGGAGCCACCGTCAGGAAACGATCCTCGATCGGCGGGAGGCGTGGCCCGCGGGGGCCGACCCGACCAGTCTGCTGATGTTCCTCGATGCGATGACCTATCTTCCCGACAACTGCCTGAGCAAGGTCGATCGCACCTCGATGGCGGTGAGTCTCGAAGCTCGCGTGCCGCTGCTCGATCATCGCGTCGTCGAGTTCGCCTGGCGCCTTCCGCTCGAGCACAAGATCGCGAACGGCGTCGGTAAGCGGGCGCTTCGCCGGGTGCTGGACCGGCACGTTCCACGGAAGCTGTTCGAGCGACCGAAGATGGGCTTTGGCGTGCCGGTACGCGACTGGCTGCGTGGCCCGCTGATCGATTGGGCGGAGGATCTGCTCGACGAAGGCAGGCTCGAGCGGCAGGGCCATCTCGACCCGGCACCGATTCGGCAGAAGT
>ENA-ORXM01005245-ORXM01005245.1-marine-metagenome-genome-assembly--contig:-NODE-5245-length-10454-cov-68.827889_pt1 | contig 10454 bp, 12 predicted proteins | sample MGYA00237867_ERZ511480 | MGnify/ENA primary metagenome ERZ511480 (study PRJEB26309, sample SAMN06266103) | marine metagenome | isolation source: Algal blade | place: United Kingdom:Sidmouth, United... | reverse complement strand
GATTACAAATTGATCCTCTCAGAAGGTGCGATGTACCTCAGAGAGGCTTGTCAGTGTTACTGGTTGTTTGATATCGTCGCTCAGCAGAGCGTCAAGCATCAAGAATTTCAAGTGACGCTGAGACAGCTGCATACAGAAGAATGGATGATCAAGTTTCAAGATCTGAATTTAGAAAAAGTCTTGTACCGTCAGAGAATCCCCTACAGTGATTTTCCTTTACTAAGTGTGAAGCTGTGGTATATGAATGGGGTTTGTTATTTGCCGAGTGAGCATTGATCTATAATAGCAAAGGAGCAAATCACCGAGCGGTGATTTAGCTCCTTTAAAAAACAACTTTACAAGTGACAAGGTACTGAATTTATATGAGACAAACACTTGTGAATTAGTTTAGTAATAGATCATAAAAATGTATCGTACGATACAAACTGTGGATAAATATTCGTATCTTAATAACAGAAACAAAGATATGCCACAAACAAAAAAACATACACCCACCAAGCAACAATTCAGTGCTTTTGAAAGTGCGTACGAGTACTTCAATAAAGTCCTTTTCAGCAACGAACTCCCACCCGTCATCTTGAACCTCAGCAGAAAATCTAAAGCCATGGGCTTCGTCGCGCGTAACCGCTGGCGCTCTGCAGATACCGAACCCGGCACCGCTGGCCAGCTCCACGAACTCAGCATCAATCCAGAAATCCTTTGCATGGATCTGATCGAGGTTTATTCTACCTTGGCGCATGAGCAATGCCATATCTGGCAGTACACGCATGGTAAGCCATCCCGACCAGGCTACCACAACAAAGAGTGGGCGCACAAGATGATTGCCGTCGGCCTCATGCCCTCCACCACAGGTAAGCCAGGAGGCAATATCGTCGGACAGTCCATGGGCGACTACCCCATAGAAGGAGGCGTCTTTCTATTGGCTCTAAACCTTATGCCAGACAAGCTCAAGTTTCCCTTCATCTCTACCGAAGCTGAGGCTAAGTATATGGTACTGATCTCTGGCGATGCAGGATCTGCCGCAGAGACTCAGCCAGCACCTACCCCACCCAAGAAGAATAAGTTGAAATATACTTGTCCTCAATGTCAGACTAACGTGTGGGGGAAGGCTGATTTGAATTTGATTTGTGGGTGTAACCTTCCCCATTTTGTAACCTTCCCCAAAAATAGGACAGTTAATTACTTTGTAAATTTAACTGAAATATGAAAAAGAAAAGATTCACAGAAGAACAAATCACCAGAGTACTCAAGGAGTATGAAGGCGGCCGAGAGATCAAGGATCTCTGCAGAGAATTAGGGATTACATCTACTACATTCTATAATTGGCGAAAGAAGTATTCTGGCATGGATTCCAGTCAACTCAAACGACTCAAGGAGTTAGAAGCAGAAAACAAGAAGCTAAAGCAGATGTATGCAGACGTATCATTGGATAATGTAGCCTTAAAGGATGTAATATCAAAAAAGTGGTAAAGCCCTGTGAGAAGAAACCTATCGTAGATTATCTAATAGGCAGTTATAAAATGAGCATAAAAAGGGCGTGTTCGTTAGTTCGCTTAGTCAGATCTATGTGGTATTATTCTACTGTAAAAGATGACAGTTTATTGATTGAAAAACTTACCGAATTGGCTGATCAACTGCCGACAAGGGGCTTAGATGAATATGTAGGCAGGCTGCGTGCTCAAGGTTATTTATGAAATCGAAAGAGGATCTATAGGGTTTATAAAATGCTTAGATTAGAAAAACGCCGAAAGCGGAAGAGACGATTACCTACGAGAAATCCAGAGACACTGCAGGTTCCTGTTGCTCCTAATCAATGCTGGTCAATGGACTTTATGAGTGATGCTTTAGAGAATGGTAGGAGAATAAGAGTGCTGAATATTATAGACGACTTCAATCGAGAAGCTTTATGGGTAGATGCTCAGTATAGTTATCCATCAGAATTTGTGATTAGAGCACTACAGAACTTAGAAGTAGAACGAGGGCTACCGGTCAAGATAAGAGTCGATAACGGGCCAGAATTCATTAGCCATAAGCTAAGAGAGTATTGTGAAGAAAAAGGAGTAAAACTGGAACACATCAAACCAGGCACTCCAACTCAAAATGCATATGTAGAGCGATTTAACAGACATTTTAGAGAAGATGTATTAGACGCTTATTTATTTAGATCATTAAGCCAAGTGAATATTATCTGTGATAAATGGAAGAAAGATTATAACGATAATCATCCGCACAGATCGTTAGGCTATAAGAGTCCTATTGTATATAAAGAGCTCTACCGCAAAGAAATTATTTATTCCGAATCAGTAAAGGCTAAAATGAATGACTCCCTGCGGTCGTCAGCCTTGACAGAATCTACATAAATAATGATGAATAGCTACGAGTTATTTAAATGGATATTTTTAACTTAACAACTGTCCTAAAATGGGGAAGGTTACAGGGATTGTGGGGTGGGGTTTGTTAGCTATTAGCTATAAGAATATTTCTTACCAAAGAATATAGGAATTCCATTCTGTCAAATTTATAACCGTGGGTTATTCAACAGGATATTTATAGGGGAAGGATTGATAATTAGCTTTTTTTAAAAGTGCATCTCAAAAAGTGGGAAGTCATATCGGGTGATAAGACCTCCCAAATTTAAAAAAGAACAACTTTACAAGCTCGTCGTTTTTTTAGGACGACAACTCAATTAGTTCGGAAGATTATTGGCTAATTGAGAATATTCTTTAAAGCTTTTTGTTCTTTTGGAGAAAGTAATCTCCTTTTAATAACCAATCCATTTTCATCCATAATCTTTCTTAATGTATCTCTATGAATACCATATCAGAAAGCAATTTCCTTTCTTGTCTTGAATGTAAAGACATCATTTGTAATATTGTTTTTCATATAATAATGTTGTTATTTTTTAATAAAATTGTTTGTCTTAAAGCATAAATTAGATTATAATAAATGATTTTTAGTCACTTAAGTGAGGACTAAAAAAGACGATATCTATTTTCATGATATTAGGACAGAAAAATGGATACCGTCTTTTCTACTCAAGAATATTTATAATAATTGTCGTCTTGTAAAGTTACGAAACCAGAATACATATAAAGTTGATATTGGAAAAAGTCTAAAATATACTATTCTATTGACTTTATTTTCAATAATCTCTTGATTTGTTCATCACCTGTTAAATCCTTTAATATAGATTTATCAGAGATAATTTCAATTATATGAGAACTTGAATCAATTCCATTTTTATCAAGAAACATTATGATATCCTGTTCAACAAAAAGTTTTCCATCAAAAATGATATGAAAAATAGGTTCTCTTTTGCCAATATGATTCAAAGAAACCAAGACTTCTGCATCGTTACTTTCTAATAACATTGCATCATACAGATACACTGAATCTGAAGTAGAGTGTAGATTCTGTTTATCAACATTTTGACTATACGTTTTAAAAAAGACCAAACAGAATATAATTAGCAAATATATTTTTTTCATATTATCAGTAATGTAGCTAAAAAACCATATAAAAACTAAGATTGGGACGACAAATAACTTAACTTAAGCATATGCTGAACCCTGTCCTGGACAATAAGACTCAAATCCGACGCATTTAGTCCCATCACAGATATCTACAATGTAATATTGTCCTTGAAATTCAATATATAGTGTATAATGGAAACAACCATCTGGGTAAAACAGATATCCAGTTTGAGTTAATCCAGAAGATTTTTTATTCGTTTCAGGTTTGATTCCTGAGTGATAAATTAGTTTTGTTTTTGTACCATCTTCTAAAATAATATCTTTCATTTGCAGAACATCTGACTCTATTGATGTAATACCGTTTTCTTTTATAATTGTGGCATTAACAGCAATAGTATTTTTTTGATCAAGATTTTCTAAGCTCGATGTTTTTTGAAATTTGAAAACAAATTCTTCTGCGTAATCATTAGCATCAAGAGTATCTTTAGAACATGAAGTTAATAACAAGGCAGTTAAAAAAATGGAAAATAATGTGTATTTCATACAATTTAAATTATTATAGTTTATTGCACCCATATCATTTAAGGAGTCAGTCTGTGCTTCAAATAATGCTTAGACATTTTATTGATATGGTTTCTCCTGCGAGTGTGGATATAGAAGCGAATAGTTAATGGTTATTGAAAAGAAATTTATAGCATGCTCAATTCAATTTAAGTAGGTTTGCTTCGTGATTTCACACAGGCATAACGTTTTACTTTATGATGTCAAAGATCATTTATTGCTCTGTGTTGATGTGTTGCTTTTGAAAGGAATATGCTGATTCTTGCATAGTAATTGCGAAGACCTTTGAGTCCGAAAAATTAATACACTCAAACTTGTCAAATCATCAAACTAATAATGTGACTTATGTGATGCCCCACTTTATATCAATTAGTGTGCTATGGTTGCTATATAATTGTTTTAACCAAACAAAATACTCTGATCCATAAAACACGACTTAAAAGTAATTGTCCCCTAAACCCCAAATTCCCAGGGGGACAGAATACTTATTATGTCCCCTCCCCTCGCCACATATACCGCAGAATGGGCGAACAAGATGATCTCAGTCGGCCAGATGCCCTCCACCACTGGCAAGCCAGGAGGCAAGATCGTCGGCCAGGGTATGAGCGACTACCCTATCGAAAACGGTGTTTTCCTCAAAGCCTTAGACAAGATGCCCGACCGACTGAAATTCCCTTTCATCTCGACCGAAGCGGAGGCGCAATATATGGTGATGATCTCTGGTGGCAGCTCACCTGCTGCTACCGCAGCTCCTGCCCCTCCCAAGAAAAACAAGGTCAAGTATACCTGTCCTTCTTGCCAGACTAACGTCTGGGGCAAGACTGATTTGAATTTGATTTGTGGGGATTGTGAGGAGGGGTTTTTGAGTTAGGTTAATGTAAAGGCATATGTTCTGTCTATCACTTTTTGAGGATAGGCAATTATTAACTATAAAACTAAAGTAGATGTTTGGAATAATATTATTAGACAAATCATTAGAGGATTGTGACTATGGTACTTACATATGCTTAAAACTGTTCAAGACAAACCAAGAAGCAATGGACTACGTACCAACATTCGTAAAGAAAACAGAAGAGGAAAACGAAGACAGCTTGGTGAATGAATTACCATACAATGTCAAAGTTGTGGAATACGAAATAGAGGGCGGCAAGTGATATAGCATCGTATGCAGTCTTATACAGAGTGATATAGGTATTTTACCATTGGCAGATAGGTCGACTGTCATGAGTTACAATTGGTGTAATCATTAATATTTTACCTCATGGACAGTTAATTGATAGACCATGTAATTGAGAATTTAAGTCTAAATTTAAGAGCCAACATGAGCCATCAGAAGATTTTATTATTACTCCATTCGTTGAGCAGTTGATAGATTTATCCAAATACAAATCTCCATCTTCAACAAAAGTTTGATCTATGCCCGTGTTGTTATATGGTAACGTCATTAGATTTCCAAGGTTATCAATTTCAAGTTTCCAACTTACTCCATTTTGAGAGGTCATTACTACTGGAGCATTATTAGTGCCAATATAAACATGCGATTTTTCAACTGTAACAGCTGCATTCAGGAGCGGACACTCAGTAATTTTTGACTCTATGTTACCGTTGCTATCAACAGTAACCCTAAAGCAGTCTCCTGAGTCATTTTCGTATATAAGACCTCTATTGCTTGATGTAAATCTTATTGTTCCTGAAAACACCTCAAAATTGGGAGATATACTATGAACACTATCCGTAAAGCCAGCCTGTAAAAGTTCACGGCCAAACATACTTACTGATAAAGAATTATTGAAGTTATCCGTGGCATATATGCCATAGGTGTATACACCGGCGACGTCAGAGTTATCGTAGGGTACTATAAGCTCATATGAGCCGTTCAGCGAATCCCCTGACACCAACTGCATTTCAAATGATGATGAGAGACCATTTGGAGTGAGATACCCTAAAAAAACATCTGCTACTCCACTTAAATTATCAGATAATTCTGTTGAAAACGTCACATCCATTATGTCGCTTGATGTGTTAATGCAAATGTCAGATATTGTAAATTTCGTTAATGTCGGCGGACTCATGTCTGATTGCGCCAAAACATAGTTAGAGCAGACCAAAATCAATATTATAATATGATTAATTTTAGACTTAAATATATTAATCCAATTTTCAAACATAGCATTTCTAAATTTTCTAATTCTTGACCCCTCTTATCTATAACGAGGCATTCCTTTAAAAACCATACGTTTTCAAATAACAGTCAACGACCTCAATCACTTTTAACCCACCCAAACCAAATATAATTATAGATCCCCTCATTTCATCACCGAATTTACTTGTCCCCCAAACGCCCAAAACCCGAGAGGACATAATATCTATTATGTCCTCTTCCCTTCCTACATTGACCGATTAATGGGCTAACAAGATGATCGCCGTTGGTCTGATGCCTTCCAACTGGCAAGCCAAGAGGCAAGATCATTGGCCAGGGCATGAGCGACTACCCTATCGAAAACGGTGTATTTCTCAAAGCTTTAGACAAGATGCCCGACCGCTTGAAATTTCCTTTCATCTCGACAGAAGCTGAGGCACGTTATATGGTCATGGTCTCTGGGGGCAGCTCACCCACTGCTACCGCAGCTCCTGCCCCACCCAAGAAAAACAAGGTCAAGTATACCTGTCCTTCTTGCCAGACTAACGTCTGGGGCAAAGCTGATTTGAATTTGATTTGTGGGGATTGTGGGGAGGGGTTTTTGGTTTAGGTTAACGGATGACGGTATGCCGTCGTCTTTCGACTTAGGAGAGACACGCGATCATATCTAATGTTTATTTGCTGCGAATCATATACAATATAGTTTCGATATACACAGTAGTTGGAATAGAGCATCCTCTACAATTAGCATTGATTACGAATTATTCCGAGAATCCTATTTTTTCTTCTTTGAACTTTTTGAAGGTTTCAATGAAGGTGTATTGCCTGGAGTACACTTGTTGTCTCTTTGTCGTCTATCTGGTTTTCCTGTAGATTTGGCTTTTCTTTTTGGCCCTCGTTTAAGTCCCATGATAATTGATTTCAGTTAAAAGAATAGAACACATCTAAGGAATAACGTTAATATTTTGATAAGAATTCCATAAATATGAAGGAATTATAGGGAGTAAAATAAAATCGGTTAATTGGATGCGGAGAATACTCAAATTTTATCCTTACCTATTTTACCATTGGCAGCGAGGTTATAAGTTTATGAAAACGTAAAAAACCAAGATCGTTCAACAAGAGCCGTAGAATGGTAGACTATCACAGCCTGTCAGGTATAGCGGGATACGGTTCTTTGAGAGGTGAGGGGTGAATTTCCACTATCTTACTCGACTATATATTGGATTCTTTCAACTATCTTATTGTTCCATTTTAATTTGCTTCCAACTCCATATAGTTGCGTATATAATATATCTCAAGAAAAAAAATATGAATGCAATTGTTGAAGCTGAAATCTTTGTGTTGACGGGTCGCCATGAATTATAAAACTCATATTGTCTTCTTAGTTTGTTGTCACGTGTAGTCTTTAATTTTTGAATATTTTCTAAATACTGTTCAGATTCTGTATCGTTCCTAATTCTGTTTTTAAAATCTTCTTTGGTTACTTGAGCTATTAGGCTTTTATTTGGTGTTTTCTCCTCAACATAATCATACCATCTATTGGCAAATTTTTCATCTAATAATTTTGATATAAACTCTTCTGGATGTTTGATTTTATCATCTTCATTGTTGATAAACCTTTCATTTATAATATAAAATATGCGTATTCTGTATGGCATATCCATATTTGTTTCATTTTTATATATTGTAGATTTTAATTTGTTACAGTTTTTATTAAATAGTGAAGTATTTAGTATGCCAGCTGATACAATTATCAGCCAAAGGATTATTGCGGATAAAAAATAGAGGAACTCTCTTGCTATATTTCTTTTAAACTTCTTTGTCATAATTTTTGAAATAGATCGTTCAATTTATTTGCAAGTATTTTTCGGCGATGAATATAGATAAATCTTTAAGCTCTTCAACAGTAAATATCGTATCGAAATTATTTACTTTATCTTTTATATTCCAAAATTTAATTCCTTCCCATTGACCATTATGATCGATTGGTTCAATGTGCTGATGGGCAATTCCGTTCCTTATTTTGTTTAAAAATTCTATTAGTCTCATGTCTGAACAGTCCGAAATGTCAAAATCTATTGTCAAATTTCCTATCAAATCAAGTAGATTATGTTTTGACAGCTGATCCTTTAATTTTGTCATTCCTTTGTTGTAATTCAAGTATGCTCTTTTACTTGGTAATTTATTATAGTTTGGCAGTTCCTCAAGGTTCATGTTAAATACTGTATTTTTTGTTGTTCCAATTTTTTCATGTGTTGTAATTATTAGACCTGTTAGGCAGTTTATTAAAAATGTAACTTCTAAATTTTGTTTTTTTATGCTTTCAAAATTTTTGTTCAATACATAGATTGTATTTTGAACGAAGTCCTTATTATAATTTTTAGGAGTCATTTTTTACATTTTTCTGACCAATAACGTTCTAAGTACATGCAGAAGGCCGATGTAGGAGGACTTCTGCATGTACAGTGTGTGTGCCCATCATGGACAGCTACCCTGTGAAAGGTAGCTATATATTATAGAGGGTGCAAGTCCCCCGCAGTAACTACGGGGCAGGCTCTTTTATACGCCAGTTTGATGATTGGAAGTATTAGTAAGCTGCAAGGGCGTAAGGGGTGACACTTAGTCTAAGGAAGCAGGACTACAAAAGTTGGTTCTAAAGAATAATGACTGAAGAGAATTTTTTATATCCCTACCTATTTCACCAATGTCAGCTGAGTTATAAGTTTATGATAACATAAGAACTAAGATCGCTCAATAAGAGCCGTATGATAGGAGACCATCACAGCTTGTCCCGCATTGTGGGATACGGTTCTGTGAAAGGTTAAGGGTGAACTTCCTCTTCCCTACTCGACTATGATAGTCATTCGCTAAACTTAATAATTTGTGCATTGTATTCTTCTGTAACTATGATAATATCACCATTTGCAGAGTTAAAATTAGTAGTCTCAAATATTAGATTAAAAGGATCATTGAATTCATATGTAATAAATGAATAATCCTTATTTATAAGAAAATCCTGTCTATTGGGATAAGAATTAAATTGAATTATATTATAATTTGGTTTTAAAGCACTCACAAATGCTTTTTCAGCATCTTTAAATACGGTCCTATCATCATCATCAATATTACCCATAATCGCATTAGCAAATTTATCAGTGCTCTTTTTAGTTAAAGGTACATCATGTCGCAAGATATTATACTGCGAAAGTCCTTGAAGATCAAAAAACATTATTCCAAGTTCAAGTGAATTCATTACTGTATTTGATATAGATGCTTCTTCAGATAATATGGCCTGTAGATTTGAATGAGATTTAAGGCGATCTACTATCTTTTGTTCTGTTGAGATGCCAATATAATGAACTTTATAATTTAGGAATTGAGTAATATCACCATCGATTTCAATATTTAGTGATTTTGTATAATAGTCTCGAATTAGCCATTCAGGTGCTATCATGTGAACAAAATTTTCAGGAGTAATTTGTCCCTTATATATTTTTATCGAATGGATATCTATTAGGTTTCCATCTTTATCTAAATAGGTATCAAATGATGATTGAAATTCTAATTTAGCTTTTTCGTCTCCTTTCATTAACAATTGATCTTGGTAGAGAGGTAGTTTGACTTTTAAAATGTGATCATGCCCTTTTTGAACTATGTCCATTATTAAGCTCATGTTTTCTATTACAATATTTTCAAAACTTAATAATTGCCTTTGAACAATAAGATAGAAAAATGATTCTTTTATTAGCCTTTCTAGTTCTGGGTCTTTATAAAAGAACTTAGAAAAATCCTTAACACTTACTATTGGTGCCGAAGTTCTTATTCTGAAACTTTTTCCTTCTTCCATTCTTGCTTTGATTAATCATAACGTCAAGGGCGCAGCCCTGAACCGATGGTGGTATTGACCGTAGAGAGTATGCCCCCATCTTATCTATATCGAGGCATTCCATTAAAACTATACGTTTTTCGCGAAATATCCCATCTCCACCACTTTCTAACCTATCCAAACCAAATATAATTCTAAATCCCCTCATTCCATCACCGAATTTACCTGTCCCCCAAACGCCCAAAACCCGAGAGGACAGAATTACTATTAAGTCCTCTCCTCTCCCCTTCCTACATTGATCGATTAATGGGCTAACAAGATGATCGCCGTTGGCCTGATGCCTTCCAACTGGCAAGCCAGGAGGCAAGATCGTCGGCCAGGGCATGAGCGACTACCCTATCGAAAACGGTGTTTTCCTCAAAGCCTTAGACAAGATGCCCGACCGATTGAA
>ENA-ORXM01005243-ORXM01005243.1-marine-metagenome-genome-assembly--contig:-NODE-5243-length-10457-cov-1362.360694_pt1 | contig 10457 bp, 9 predicted proteins | sample MGYA00237867_ERZ511480 | MGnify/ENA primary metagenome ERZ511480 (study PRJEB26309, sample SAMN06266103) | marine metagenome | isolation source: Algal blade | place: United Kingdom:Sidmouth, United... | reverse complement strand
CGCGTCAAATTTAGCCAAACATATAAAAAAAATAACTTCTTCATTTGGGGTAGATTATTTTCTTCCTCTTCCCTAAGAAGAAAAAGCAACTTACACCACTCCTTCATCGGTTCTTATCTTATTCAAAGCCGAGCCTGCTTTCACCCATTCCACTTGTGGTGCGGAGTAGGTGTGTGCGACTTCAAAGCTTTCACTTGTGCCATCGGCGTGATTCAATGTGACAACCAAATTTTTGCCTGGTGAAAAAGTATCAAGACCGTCAATATCCACTGTATCATCTTGGCGGACTTTATCGTAATCCGCCTTATTGACAAACGTAAGAGCAAGCATACCTTGCTTTTTCAGATTCGTCTCGTGGATACGTGCAAACGACTTCACAATCACTGCTGTAACGCCTAAGTAGCGCGGTTCCATTGCAGCATGCTCGCGCGATGAGCCTTCTCCAAGGTTCTCTTCGCCAAATACTACCGTACCAACGCCATTTATCTGATATAAACGTGCTGAATCCGGCACTGCCATAAATTCATTATTAATGGCATTCCATACGGTATTTGTTTTTTCATTAAAGGCATTGACTGCACCGGTGTAGCAGTTGTTCGAGATATTTTCCAAATGACCTCTAAACTTCAACCACGGACCAGCCATCGAAATATGGTCGGTCGTACATTTACCCTTTGCTTTGATGAGTGTGCGTTGTCCTTGCAACTGCTCGTGTGTCAGTTTTTTAAATGGCGTCAATCTTTGTATTCTTTCTGAAGTTGGACTAATAACGACCTCAATACTACTACCATCTATTGCGGGGGCATTATAACCATTATTCTCTACGGCAAATCCATTTGGTGGGAGTTCGTGACCTGTTGGTTCATCAAATTTGACTTGCTCTCCCTTATCGTTGGTGAGCATATCGGTCATAGGGTTAAAATCCAATCGCCCGGCTATTGCAATAGCTGCTACTATTTCGGGAGAAGCTACAAAGGCGTGGGTATTGGGATTGCCGTCTGCTCTTTTCGCAAAATTTCGATTAAAGGAGTGAATAATAGAGTTCTTCGGTGCATTCATTGGGTTTTTGTATCTCGCCCATTGTCCGATACAAGGTCCACAAGCATTTGTAAATATCTTAGCATTAAGGTCTTCAAAGATTTGCAAGATGCCGTCTCTTTCAGTCGTATATCGTACTTGTTCAGAACCCGGATTGATACCAAATTCGGCTTTCGTGGTCAATCCCTTATCCAATGCCTGTTTTGCTATAGAGGACGCTCTAGAGAGGTCTTCGTAAGAGGAATTGGTACAAGAACCAATGAGTCCCCATTCTACCTCAATGGGCCAACCGTTTTCTGTTGCTCTTATGGTCATTGCCCTACCGACGTCCGTCGAGAGATCGGGCGTAAAAGGACCGTTTAGCAAAGGTTTCAATTCTGAAAGGTCGATTTCTATAACTTGGTCAAAATACTTTTCGGGTTCGGCATAACACGCTGCATCGGCGGTCAAATGCTCGGCAACTATTTTTGCAGCATCCGCCACATCTACTCTATCAGTTGCTCTTAGGTATCTATCCATACTCTCGTCGTAGCCAAAAGTAGAGGTCGTAGCACCTATCTCTGCGCCCATATTGCAGATAGTTCCTTTTCCGCTACAGCTTAGGTTTTTGGCACCTTCACCAAAATACTCTACAATAGACCCTGTACCCCCTTTTACAGTCAGTATATCTGCCACCCTAAGAATGACATCTTTGGGAGAAGACCAACCGGAGAGTTTACCGATTAGTTTTATACCAATCAATTTGGGTTGTTTGAGTTCCCACGGCATATCTGCCATCACATCCACAGCATCTGCGCCACCTACTCCAATAGCGACCATGCCCAAACCTCCGGCATTTACAGTATGGCTATCTGTACCGATCATCATACCACCGGGGAAAGCATAATTTTCAAGTACCACTTGATGAATAATACCCGAACCCGGTTGCCAAAAGCCAATCCCGTATTTATCAGATACAGATTCTAAGAAATTGAATACTTCATTGCTGGTGTTTATAGCGTTCTGCAAATCTGCGCTAGCACCTATTCTTGCTTGTATAAGGTGGTCACAGTGAACAGTAGAAGGTACTGCCACTTTCTTTTTGCCAGCCATCATAAATTGCAAGAGTGCCATCTGCGCAGTAGCATCCTGCATGGCTACGCGGTCAGGCGCATAGTAAACGTAGTCTTTGCCGCGCCTATAATTTTGCAACGGCGATTCTGCGTGCAAATGTGTGTAAAGGATTTTTTCGGTCAAGGTCAAAGGACGACCAAGTGCCTTGCGTACAGCAGCGATTTTGGCAGGCAACTCGCTGTACACTTTTTTAATCATATCAATATCAAAAGCCATAATTTATATTAATTGCGAGTTTTTCGGGTGTCGGGTTTCGAGTTGGCGGTTTTCGGGTTGCGAGTCAAGGGTTGCAGGTTGTTCACCCATAATTCGTAAGCTCTAACTCGTAATAACCCAAAAACCGTAAACCGTAAATTCGCTAACTCGTAACTCCTAACCCATAACTCCGTTACGGATTGCAAATATAAGGTATTGGTAGATTTTAGGCAACTTTTAAGGGATGAAAAGATAACGACACGAAGAATGTACATTTATTTAATTCCTGATAATAAGAAAGGTGTGATAACAAAATTTGAGGGCAAAAAAACAGAATGAAACATTTTTTAGAAACTTTAGTCAAAATAATTATAGTAAGTGAAAGAAATTAAATAAGATGTGTCATTATACTCGTCTTTTTTCCGTCTAAGAATCCTTTGAAATCCTTATCCCGAATCGGGGTTCGGGACAGGCTGTAGCTAAGGCTATGTGCGGCTTTCAAAAAATCATAGACAAAAAAAATACTTCGCATTATGGGACTCCTTATTTAATTTCTTTCATTAAAAGATTATTTCCTGCAAAATGGGAATGATTTTTGTTTTATTTAAATGAAAGTTTTTAACAAAATATTAACAAGCGTAATGGGGCAAGTTATTTATTTTCTTTCACTAACCACAGGTCACAGATTATAATATCTGTTACGTTAAATTTCTCTAATATGTACTTAATAAAAACCCCTCGTTTTATTCAAAATCTTTTTCCTAATTTCGTTTGGAACATTCCCGGTGCGCACAAAGAGGTGTACTTGACATTTGATGATGGGCCTATTCCTCAGGTGACGCCGTGGGTCCTCAATGAGTTGGCGAAGTATAACGCGAAAGCTACGTTTTTTTGTGTAGGTGAAAATATCGAAAAATATCCCGATGTTTTCCAACAAATAAAAGACGCCGGACACGCGCTTGGAAGCCACACCTATAATCACTTAAATGGTTGGTTGGTCGCTGACAATAAAAAATATTACCGCAACATACGCGAATGTGCGCGACTCGTGGATAGCGAGTTGTTTCGTCCGCCGTATGGCAAATTGAAACCGATACAAGCGCAGTTGTTGCAGCGTCATTACCGCATTATTATGTGGGATGTGTTGAGTGGAGATTTTGACCCAAAAGTCTCTCCCGAACAATGTTTGAAAAATGTAACGACACACACCAAAAGCGGTTCAATTATCGTCTTTCACGATAGCATCAAAGCCAAAGAAAGTTTGACTTACGCACTGCCTCGCGCTTTAGATTATTTGAGCAAAGCAGGTTATACCTTCAAAAGCCTGACACCAGAAATTGCCACGGCAATGCAGTTGGGAATTACTGCGTAGTTTATAATGCTGCAATACGATAATATTACAATGCAATAAGGAGAAACAAAGGGTCGTTTTTCCATCCCTTAGTCGGTGGACATCTTGAATATCTAACGATACCCCACATCTTTTCGGGAAGCCTGCTCGCCTGACATTTTAAAAATGTCAGGCGATAACATTTTAAAAGTCAAATAGTTACATAATTTATTTTAATTAAAAAAAAATTATTTAATGGAAATAATTTACAAATAATAAAAAAATACGTGTTGAGAGTTTAATACACTGTTTCACAAATTTATTTACTTTTTTGAGTATTTCTTTTAAAATGACTCTTCACCAAAAAATCCTTAAATACAGTGAGTATTCGCGTCATTTTTGATTCGATTCATTTCAAAATAAACGTCAAAAAATGTAAATAAATTTATAAAACAGTGTATTTAATTTTTTATTATAAATAATTTTATTTTCATTGTGTAAAATATTTTCAAACGCTGTCGCCTGACATTTTAAAGTGTCCGCCGACTCACGCAACCGAAAAGATGTGAGGTATTGATAGATATTAAAGATGTCAGGCAACAAGATTTGTTTAATTTGAGATTATTACATAATTAAAAAATTAGAACTTGCAATTCTTTTTCACTCTCCAAAACGTCAAATTCAAAATCAGCAATTCATAAAACATCACATGTATGAATAGGTAAGTCATCGTATGGAAAATGATGGGCAAAACAATCCACGCCCAATCGTATTTTTTAGTAAAAAAACCAATAATAAATAAGCCTTCCATCAGTACAGCACCGACATTTGCAGCAAAAGACAAGGTAGGATGTGCCATAAAAAAAGCGTAGACGCCATTCATCCAGGCATCGGGATTGAGGGCGATGTGGGTCGCATTTTCATTCATAAAAACCGCTACACCCTGCTCAATATTAAACAAACTTCCGCGAAATAGTTTCCACAAAAAAGCCGAACTATACACCCATAAAGTAAAATACCGCAAGCCTTCCCACAGCAATTCAAATGTTTTTTCTTTACGAAACCAAAATGGCACACCAATCAACAACACGCCCACCATACAATGTGTATGATGCGCCCCAAACGAATTATACGACACAAAATAAATCAAATAAAACAGCGTAAAAACGATAGGGAAAATTCTTTTTTTCGTAAAAATAAAACCTCCAAAAGCAGCCCCGACCAACACGACATCAAACGCCACTGCCGCTGCGTAATGTCCTGAAATCCATTGAGGTACGTTCATTAAATGCAAGCCCCAATAGGTCAAATCGACATATGGATACACCCATACAGGCGCAACCAATTGGCTCATCAGCGAGTGCGCCCACCAACGATAGACCAAGGAGAGCAACACGCCCGCAAAAGCGAGGCGTTGAAGCATACTTTTTGTCCCTGACCATTCACCATTTATCATTTATCATTTATCATTTATCATTAAGACGGGCTTTGTACTCCGCAAATTCATAAGCCCCGATTCGTCATAAGCCCACGTCTGCATATTCACTTCCAGCGTCTCTATTTTGCGGTGCGTAGAACGCTCCAAATATCGCTGCAACCACGCCTCAAACGCGGCATATTGCGCTTTATCATTTGTAATGCGCTCTAATATGGGTTTTATTTTTGAGTAATTATTTCCCAATTTCTCTTCAAAAAAAGTCCGTGTAGGGTCGGTGTCGGTATTATTTTTCATTTTATCATAATAAAGAATACTTCCCGTGACGATGTGCCGGTTTGCGTCGATGAGTGCTTGTGTATAATTGAAGGTTTCGCCATTCAATCGAATCTCGATCACCTCGTATGTCGCACGAATTTCTTCTTTTTCGGAAAACATCGCCCACAAAAAAAATGGCGTAATTTGATGCCCTGCAAAAGTCAACACCAAAGTCATCGTACAGAACATCACGACAGCCCAAAACAAGGTTTTGCTATACTGATAAAGTTGATGAAAATAGGTATTTTGCATCTAATAAGGAATTGGGAAATTAGGTGATTGGGGAATTAGGTTACGGGGCATTGGGTAATTGGGTAATTGGGCTAACGTGAGTAAGATTCGTTATTTATCAGAATAATAAATATTGAAATACAAATAATTTTTAATGAGGCGCAATCAGTATAAGCTATTGATAATAAGCATTTTACCTACTTAAGTAGTGAGACAAAAATATCCTTACTTTTTGACGATTTCTTTTCCCGCTATTTTTCCTTACAAAAATCCTTATCCCGAATCAAGTACGGGACAGGCTGTAGCATAGGCTATGTGCGGTTTTTGCAAGAAAAACTATCGAAAAAATAACCACGTCAAAATTGTAAGCCTATTTTCGTCTCACTACTTACCCAATGTCCAGTTACCAAATGAAAAATAACAGGTGTTTTCAAAACGCCTGTTATCTACATTTTCGTATTTGACAACAATAATTTATTAAAAAGAAAACGGCAGACAACCGTAGTTATCTGCCGTCAATATACATTTATTTTCTTTCACTAAGGAAGATTTAGTGAAACATATAAGAAAAAGAACAATTCAGACGGGTAGATTATTTTTTCGTCTTCCCTTACCTAACTATACTTTGGACGTATGACATTTTTTTTAACAAAAAAATACCATAAAGTGATGTTTTTAATTGTTTGATAATCAATGGTTTGAATGTATAAAATAAGCTACCTCTGCATAGTTTAAAATTTCTATTTTTCGCCCGTTTGGTTGGAAGGGGTGCTTCATAAACATCCAAAAAATAAATTATTTTATATGTTATTGATTGACAGTTAGTTTTTTATTAAAAAAATAAATGTCAACTCACGTCCAAAGTCTAGTTACCTAATTTCCCATTTACCTAATGTCCAAAGTCCAGTAAGAGATGAATGTCTGTGTTACGCATCTCCTTTTAAGTCCAATCTCAACTCCTCCAATTGGTCTGCGTGAATGGGCGAAGGTGAATCAATCATCATATCGCGTCCTTGGTTATTTTTCGGGAAAGCGATAAAGTCGCGGATAGCATCTGCGCCTTTCATCACCTGACACAAGCGGTCAAAGCCAAAAGCGATGCCACCGTGCGGCGGTGCGCCGTACTCGAATGCGCCTAATAAGAAACCAAACTGCGCTTCTGCCTCTTCTTTGGTAAAGCCGAGTAGGTCAAAGTTTTTGCTTTGCAAGTCGCGGTCGTGAATACGTATAGAGCCTCCACCGATTTCTACTCCATTGATTACCAGGTCATAAGCGTCAGCGCGAAGTGATTTCATCGTTTCGTGGTCGCCGTTCAACATGCGTTTCATATCCTTCTTTTTCGGCGAAGTAAACGGGTGGTGCATGGCATGGAAACGCTCACTTTCTTCATCCCATTCGAGTAGCGGAAAATCGACTACCCAAAGCGGATTGAACTGTTTATTGTCGCGCAAACCCAGTTCGTTGCCTACGTGTAGGCGGAGTTCGTTGAGTTGTTTACGGGCTTTATCGGTTTCGCCAGCCATCACGAGGATGAGGTCGCCGGGCTTGGCGTTCATCTTGTCTGCCCATGATTTGAGGGCGGCTTGGTCGAAAAATTTATCGACCGACGATTTGAATGTGCCGTCTTCATTGCATTTGACATATACGAGTCCTTTCGCGCCAATTTGTGGGCGTTTGACCCAATTGATGAGCGCGTCAATTTGTTTTCGCGTATAGCTTGCTGCGCCTTTGGCACAAATTCCGACGACCAATTCTACGCTATCAAATACGGCAAAACCCTTACCTTGAGCGACGTCATTGAGTTCGGTGAATTGCATGTCGAATCGCGTATCGGGCTTGTCCGAACCATACAAACGCATGGCATCATCGTAGGTCATACGTGGAAAATCGGCGAGTTCGATGTCCAGCATTGTTTTGAACAAAGATTTGGTCAACCCCTCGAAAGTATTGAGAATATCCTCTTGGGTGACGAAGGACATTTCACAGTCAATTTGTGTAAATTCCGGTTGGCGGTCAGCGCGAAGATCTTCATCGCGAAAGCATTTTACAAGCTGAAAATACTTGTCAAATCCCGCTATCATTAGTATCTGTTTGAAGGTCTGCGGCGATTGCGGTAGTGCGTAAAACATACCCGGATTCATCCGACTTGGCACCACAAAATCTCGCGCACCTTCGGGCGTACTTTTTATCAAAATAGGTGTTTCTACTTCGATAAACTCATTGTCAGAGAGGTATTTGCGTGTTTCAACGGCAAGTTTTCCTCTAAAAATAATATTATCTTGTACAGGTCGGCGGCGGAGGTCGAGATAGCGATATTTCATACGAATATCATCGCCACCGTCCGTTTCGTCTTCGATAGTAAATGGGGGTGTTTTTGACGCATTGAGAATGTTTAATTCTCTGACTTCTATCTCGACATCACCGGTGGTCATATTTGGGTTTTTGCTGCTGCGTTCGCAGACGACACCCTTGATTTGTACGACAAATTCGCGCCCCAATGTGCGGGCTTTTTCAAAGAGTTTGGGCGAAGTTTTTTCTTCATTGAAAAATAATTGCGTGACACCATAGCGGTCGCGCAAATCTATGAACATCATAAAACCTTTGTCGCGAATGGTCTGTACCCATCCACTTAAAATAACTTCTTGGTTGACATCTGCAAGGCGCAAGACTCCGCAATTGTGCGTTCTGTACATGGTAAGTATAAGTTTAAGTTTAAGTATAAGTTTAACATTAAAACTGATACTTTATAAATAGTAATTTTTTTCGTCTTCTCATAGTATCAGGAATTAAATAAATGTACATTCTTCGCGTCGTTATTTTTTCATCCCTTATACATAATCACGACTGGGTACTTATATCGAATTTATTGTTTTTTATATAGCACTCGGATTTCACTAAAAAATCGACAATATCTTTGGCGACTTGTGGTTTCGATTTGAGTTCGTAGGCGTTTGAACCGCCGTTTTTATCAAGAATCGTTATTTTATTGGTATTGTGTTGAAAGCCCGCACCTTTATCATTGAGCGAATTGAGGACAATAAAATCGAAGTTTTTCTTTGCGAGCTTCTTCTTCGCATTTTCGATTTCGTTATTTGTTTCGAGGGCAAAACCGACCGTGATTTGGTGTGTTTGTTTGATTTTACCGATTTCGTAGGCGATGTCTTTGGTGCGTTTGAGTGCGATGTGCATATCGCCGGATTTCTTTTTTATTTTTATGGACGATACCGTTTTCGGCGTATAGTCTGCGACGGCTGCCGCCATGATAGCCAAGTCTGCTTTAGGGAAGTGGATATTGGCTACCTCATACATTTCCTGTGCCGACTTGACGGAAATCGTGGTGATATTTTCGTCGAATGTCTTGATATTGACAGGACCGCTAATGAGCGTCACCATCGCGCCGCGTTGTGCCAATTCTTCTGCCAAAGATACGCCCATTCTGCCCGTAGATAGGTTGCCGATAAAGCGCACGGGGTCGATCGCCTCATGGGTAGGACCGGAAGTGACGATAGCTTTTTTCCCAGCTAAATCTTGTTTAATGTTTTTTTCTGCGAAAAATTTGTTGAGCGCATTGACGATGTTTTCAGGCTCTGCCATACGCCCCACGCCTACGAGTCCGCTGGCGAGTTCGCCATGTTCGGCAGGAATAAGATGATTGCCGTAAGATTGTAATGTTGAGATATTTTTCTGTGTCGCGGGATGCGTCCACATATCCAAATCCATCGCCGGAGCAAAAAACACCGGGCATCGTGCCGAAAGATAGACTGCTAATAACATGTTGTCACACAAGCCATTAGCCATACGTGCGAGCGTATTTGCGGTAGCGGGGGCGACTACGATGGCGTCTGCCCACAAGCCGAGTTCGACATGATTGTGCCAGCCTTCGTCAGAACTGACGTCGCTAAAAACCGGATTTTTAGAAAGTGTAGATAAGGTAAGTGGCGTGATGAAATCGGTCGCCGAAGGTGTCATGATGACTTTGACGGCTGCGCCTGATTTGACCAAAAGGCGAGTCAGGAAAGCGCATTTGTAAGCGGCAATGCTGCCGCTTATCGCAAGAATAATTTTTTTATCTTTCATGTTCGTGATTCGTATATTCGTGATTCGTAAGCTCGTGATTCGTGTATTCGTCGGTAATATTGATGTTTAATATTATTGACGAGCCACGGATCAACGAATCACGAATCAACGAATCGCGAATTACGGTATTTTACTGATAAACTCTTGTATTCTTGCCGACTTTTTTCTTCTTTTCTCCCTCTCCCTCTTCGTCTCTATAACGGAAATGCAACTCGTGATTCAAAAATTCATGTGTTGCAATTAAAGCAGGATTCGGCAAACGCTCATAAAAGCGTGAGATTTCGATTTGCTCTTTATTCTCATGGATTTCTTCGAGGTTTTCGTTGGCTACCGCAAACTCTTCTAATTTAGCGAGCAATTCTTCCTTCAAATGACGGGAAATGTTATTGGCACGATTGGCAATAACCGCCAAAGTTTCGTACACATTTCCAGTGTCTTCCACAAATTTCGTCACGTTTTGTGCTTCCGCGTCGGCAAGCAAACCTTGTGCTTTTTTCTTAATATCCATATTTAGGTGATTGGTTGACTGGTTGATTAGTTAATTAATTGACTGGTTAATTAGGTATTATTTTGCTTCGCAAAATATTCGACCCCTAATTACCCAATTCACGAATTACCTAATAAACTGATATACTAAATTAAGCCTTAGTGAAAGAAAATAAATAACTTGCCCCATTATGCTTGTTCTTTTCCCTTCTAAAAAACACAAAAAATAGTTCC
>ENA-ORXM01005242-ORXM01005242.1-marine-metagenome-genome-assembly--contig:-NODE-5242-length-10459-cov-2.686573_pt1 | contig 10459 bp, 11 predicted proteins | sample MGYA00237867_ERZ511480 | MGnify/ENA primary metagenome ERZ511480 (study PRJEB26309, sample SAMN06266103) | marine metagenome | isolation source: Algal blade | place: United Kingdom:Sidmouth, United... | reverse complement strand
ACTCCCATTTTATCGGCTTGTCAAGCACAAAAATATTTCGCCTAATTGCTCACTTTATTTATTCGCCATTACTTAGAGACCAGAGTCATTAGAAAGCCCACTTGTATTCGCGGAATGAAAAGAAAGCATCTCTCCTTACTCTACTTTATGAATCCGATTCAACTTAAACGTATAGTCATAAAAAAACTGGAGCATAATATAATACTGAACCGCTTCATCATCAAAAGCATTGACTTCTAAAATGGAACGGGCGGCATTAACTGGTCGGACCTCCTGCATCGTCTGCGTACTAATTAAATAATCTTTAAACGGCTGGCTTGAAGTAACGGAAATCAAACAATTGTAAAAGTCGGAATGTGGGTTTAAGATGTAGTAGTCACCATGTCGCATTTCATGTTTAAATTCCTGAGAAGGCTGACCTGCTTTTTTGCGCTCAGCTTCTTCTTTTTCATAGAGTCTTTTTTTGACGCTACTATTTTTATCCCAGATTAGTTTATGGATAGGATCGCTCTTAATGATTGCTGCTTTTTGAATGGCATCCATATCAGAGTACAATTGCATATCGACTGAGACGGTACTGGTAGATGTTATGATATTTCGATAATCATCGGCATTGACTGGCCGATCGAGTTGGTAGTACGCTGCTAGTTCTTTTTCATAATGTGCCTTTAGGTTTTGTAATTCTGCAAATTCACCTGACCAGCAATCTGATCCGCTGTATTTAAAATCGTCTTCGCAGGAAACCGTCATTAAAAGCAAGGCAAATAGGAAAGAAGGAAAATACAATCTAGTCATCATATTATTATTTTTAGTCATTTAGCAGAGTTAGTACCTCGTCCCATAAATCCGCGACAACTTAAACTTGTACTTTATGGGATGCGGCACTAGTTAGATGGAAATATTTATTAATCAACTCCCATCATCAGGCCAAAAATACGAAAGGTCTTGTTTTATTTGAATTGCTTCTTCTATTTTTGTGAAAATTATCCTTATTTGCTGCAAAATGAGGTTATTTGGACAGAAGGAGATTTCCTAACTTCCTCGCGCGCGCCCTTTAATTCCCTGAAGGGAAAATCCGCCCGCTGCTTAACAACAATAGATCTCAACTTGAGTCGCTTATTTGGTCAGAAGCACTTCTGAAGATTGAGACTCGGTAGAAGTTAGTCGTTTAATGGTTTGAAACATTTGTAATGCCAGTGATTTTCGGTCAAATGCTTTTGCCAGGTCGGCACAGCCCTGTTGAAAAGATTCATACTGTTTTTTATCTGAGTACATTTGATTTAATTTTTCTAAAAAATCTAATTTATTCTCAGGTTCAAAACAAAGTCCGGCTCTATAGGATTCAATGATTTCTTTTGCCTCTCCTTCTACACCCAATAATATTGGTTTAGCCATAGCTGCGTTCTCAAATATTTTTGAGGGGATTACCTTAGTAAAGGTTTTTCTTTTTTTGAGTGGAATCAAAGCGACATCGGCTACACCTATATAGCGAGGGACTTCGGCCTTGAGTACTGCATCCAGCATAGTCACATTCTCAAGATTTAAAGCTGCTACCTTTTTGACTAGTCGACTCTTCATAGCGCCATCTCCTACAAAAAGAAAATGAATAGCTGGATTATCAACTGCTGCAGCTCCATCAATGATGAAATCTAGATTGTGCGCCATACCATGTGTTCCAATATAGGCTATGATAAATTTATCGTTTAGACCTAGCTTATCTATAAGTGCAACATCCTTTTTTTGGTTTTCAAACTTATGTAAATGCACACCATTTTTCACTACTTGGATTCGATCATTTGGCACACCACAATTATGCACTCGCCGTTTGAATGCTTCGGTGACGACGACTACCTGAGTAGCATTTCGATATAGGAATAAAACAAGTCGATCCAACAATTTCATAATCAAACTTTCTTTCATCGCCCCTACTGCAGTAATTGACTCGGGCCACAAATCGCGTATTTCCAGAATCCAGGGCTTGCGCTTAAACACAGATGACAGGTAGCCTGCCAGTGCAGTAAACAATTGTGGTGAGGTGGCAATAATCACATCTGTCTTGACTGAAAAACTTGCAAAAAAAGCCATGACACAAAAACTCAAATAGTCTAAAATCCGTCGAAACATTCCTCTGTTTTGAGTAATATAAGTCCATACCCGAATCACTCTAATACCATCAATCATTTCTTCTTGTCTCCATTTATTTTTATAACCCGGAAACAACTCTCCTTTAGGATAATTGGGTGCGCAGGTAATGACGGTAACTTCTGCTCCTTTTTTTACCCATTCGACACAATGCTCGTGTGTACGGGTAGCGGGTGCATTGCTTTCGGGAGGAAAGTTATCGGTTAGAAATAATATTTTCATTGAAACGTAATTTTGGTCAATAGCTGGTGATGGAAAGTGACGACAGCACGAACCGCTTCCACTTTATGATTAAAACCTTTGGCCAGCAAATAAGGTTCAACTTTGACAGCATCGCAACCTTCAAAATTCATCTCGCCAAAGGTACCTTTTATTGTATCTTTGATTAACTCAATTTTGACATTTGAATCAAAATGAAAGAATGCCTTAGCCACTTTATTTTTAGTGATGGTGTCTTTTATTGAGATGGCATCTGAATGAAAATTAAAGCTGCGTTGGTGTTCGCAATTTATTCGTTGATAGCCATTGTGTGCCGCTGTAATGATATCATTCGTTTCTTCTATCAGTGTTACTTTTGCTCGTCTTGCTACTCTAAAGCCACCCCACACTTCTGATTGTTCGAGGCCATCAATCATCACGGTATTATGCGCAGATGTGGATCGCTCAACATTTCTTCGTTTGTTTTTTTCATAGGTTGAAATTCCCGTATCAACTATAAGAGGATTACTCTGATGATGTAAGACAAAGTTGAAGGTATCGCTGTGGGCATGGCCTGGAATATAGTCGGGACCGATCTGCCCTACATCTATCAATATTTCGTAATTAGGTCGGTTAATTTTTCGATAGCCACTCGTTGAAAGTTGCTTTTGCTGGATAGAGATATTGAGTTGCCTGGCATAATTCATCAGGCTTAGATGAGTAGGAGCAATATTGTTGGTGCTATCGTTTACTTGTGGTAAGTCTCCATTGGAGAAAGTCATTTGTTGTAGCCAGCCCAACATCAGTTCTGCTTTATTTTTTAGCAATTCGAGAAAGGCTATTTCTTTTTCTTCATAATTGTTTTGTAGCAAATTGATGCTATCCAGCAATCGGTATAGCATAATCTGGTGATACATTGGACTCAATTCAAAATGGCTACCATCCGACAGAATCTGCTCAGTCAACTGTGTCTCAAGTATATTTTTGGCTTGACTCCACCATCCCTCATTATCAAAATAGCAAGCTCCAAAAAGTAAGCTAAAGCCATTTTCCAATAAATGATTACCCATCAAATGGTATTCGGGACGTTTACTCAGAAGCTGTAATTGGCCAAATAAGGATTGGTCGATTTGCTCATCTTTTATTTGATGTTTAATTAAAAATCGAATCCAAAAAATACACCTAAGGGAAATCGGGAAAGGTTCCATTCCATCTTTCACTTCTTTTTCCTTATTAATAAAATCATGTATCAATCCCAAGCCTTCATATTTGGACAAATTAGCTTGAGCTAAAAATTCAAAATAATTGAGGTTGTAAGTCCATAATTTTCCGAAGCCTCTAAAGTTCCAGTCAATATCCTGATCAAATTGGTGTAACTGATTCAGGAATTTAAAAACGTTATTGCCCAACCAACTTTTTGGAGCATCAATTGAATCATTCAGAAAGCGTGTTTTGCCCTCCGACCACTGTACATCATCAATATGGGTATCAGGTCGAATGGGAGAGAATTGATAACGTAATCGATACTTTATTTGAGTCCATTGAAGGAACTTAAGGGTATGATAATATCGAAGCACTACACTAAGCATCCAGTACCTTTTTTTTATGCATCGTCGACCTGGTCGCCTCTTCAAAATGACGATCAATCAAAGTGACAATACGACTGGCAGAATGCCCATCCCATAACGGAGGAATGGCCGACTCTTTAGATGTATCCTTAAGTGCTTTTTCGAATTGATTTAAAATCTCGGTCGTGTCTAAATGGGGAATTAAAACGTTGGTCCCCATCGTGATAGTAACCGGACGTTCAGTTGTATTTCTTACCGTGAGACAAGGCGTCTTTAAATAGGTCGACTCCTCCTGAATACCACCCGAATCGGTAATGATCAAGGTACTATTGTTCATCAAATTGATAAATTCCAGGTAACCTTGAGGCTCCAAAAGTAGAAGATTAGGAATGTGCTGTAATCTTTCTTCAAGTCCAAATTTTGAAATATTTTTAGCCGTACGAGGATGGATTGGAAAAACTACTTTTTTACTTTTACTCACACCTTCTATCACTTCTAAAATAGTTTTTATCTTACTGGGTTGATCCACATTGGAAGGTCTGTGCATAGTCATCAAAACAAAGTCCTTTTCAACGAGTCCCAACTGTTCCATCAGTGGCAAAGCCAATGCTTTTTCTTTGTAATGGCATAGTGAATCGATCATTACATTTCCAACAAAAAAGGTACTTTGAGGATTGGCCCCTTCTTTTGCCAGGTTGACCATTCCACTGTGTTCGGTCACAAACAAAAAATCGGAGATACTATCCGTCAAAATACGGTTCAATTCTTCTGGCATTTCGCGGTCTCCGCTACGCAATCCTGATTCGACGTGAGCCAGCTTGATGTTCAGTTTTTTAGTAACCAATGCACAGGCCAGCGTAGAGTTGACATCACCAACGACCAATACTAAATCGGGTTTTTCTTTTAGGATGACCTCTTCAAAAGCGATCATAATTTTGGCAGTGATCACGGCATGAGAACCGCTTCCCACTCCGAGGAAATAATCTGGTTTTGGAAGCTCTAACTGATTGAAGAAAATATCGCTCATCCGAGCATCATAATGCTGGCCCGTATGAACTATCTTCGATTCAATGTGTGGCTGCTGTAAAAAGGCTCGATGCAAAGGAGCAACTTTCATAAAATTAGGTCTTGCACCTACAACACTTAGTATTTTCATCCATTATGCTTTTCGTATTTATATACGTAAAAATTGGTTCGATTGGATTTTAAAATGCAGAAAGAAAAGGAGTTTCTTAATTTGAGTAGAACGATTCAAATTCAGAGGTTAATCGCTCAATTGTCTTTATTTGGTCTTTTGATAGTTCCTCCTTCCATTCTTTGCGCTCTCTTATCGTAGCATCTTTACCCAAGCGCATTTTCGCATTACCAATAATATGTTGAGTTCGATCCCTGAAATCCAAAGAAAAAGCGCCGTGATCTAACCCAACAAACTTAAATACGCTGGCCAGTTCTTCCTCAGGAGATTTACAGAGATCCTCATAGCGCAATCGAATATGTTTGATACCCAAACGATTGAGTATTTTCTCGTTTTCATGCATTTCTTTTATCCAATGCCGGGCAGCATATTCGACCGTCCATTGATTATATTTCAGTGCTGAATTAATTTGGGCACGTGGGTCACGTACCAACCAGACCACTCTAAAATCGATCCCTTCCGTCAACGATAAATACAAAGCCTGATCGATGCTTTTAGAGGTATCGAGAAAGGTACTTTTTTGATCAAGAGCTAAGATTTCTGTGGCTAATATTTTATTGAAATCGCAGAGTGTTTTTATTTTTTTATTAAACGGTGTCAGTTGCAATGGAATAGAATGGAGGCAACAAAACTTAATCCACTCATAGGCCACTCGATTCAAAAATTTGTGGTTGTAAACATTAAATTCTGTCGTATTGGTATCTAGTATTTCTGGATCTACCCTATCCAGTACCCGGTCTTTTATTTGATTGAAATGAGTACAGTTTTCATAGAGTTCACCGCAGGAACAATGCCGTGCCTTATGATGTCGGAAGGCCTCGTTTTTAAGCGATTTGTTATAAAACTTACGACGCTCTCCAATGGTGGAGACCGCAGGATGTGTGGCCATTAAAAAACTCAATAAGGTAGATCCTGAATAACGCTGTGACAGGATGTACACAAACTTTAGCGGCTCTGATGTAGGATTACTCATGGCAATATCTCCTTTTTAATTTTGTCTAATTCAAATTCTTTTTTTGAGAAATAAAGATGACTGAATAAGGATTTGAAAATGGGTAGTGCTACCAGATCACGAGCCAAGGTTCTTAGAAAAAGGTAAGCTCTGGTTTTGAAAGGTCGTTGGAATTCGATTAACTCTTTGTTTTTCATTCCGGCACGTTTGGCTTGAAACAACTGTCGGATATTGTCCTTTTGGTTGTACCAAATTTGTCGACGCAATGACAGCGGTTTAAATTTCAAATCGGCCAGAGGTGTCTCTAGTTGGTAGCCTAGTCTTTGTAATAAAGGTCCCTGAATATTTTCAATCGTTTGGATTTGCTTTCTTGACAATTGCTGCTTCCACTTATCAATCTTTGACTGGTCAAAATAGTTTTTGACATAGCTCGCTTCTTTCTCGTATTGCTCGCCTGCTAAGTTGAGCATATCCACAGAATATGGAATATCTAAAAAGGAGCAAATATTTTTGGCCACTAATTCGGGTTGTTTCAGCAATTCTTCATATCGAATCAGGTGATAATTTTCGGCACCTAAAATTTGTCGATTCACCAAACCAAATACATTTCCATTCATCCATTGCTGGGCACTCAAGGCCAGATGTCGGTACGACCGGGTGGACATGCTATATGCGTTGGCTCTTCCATCCCGAACAATGTGCAAAATTTTTGCTTCAGGCATTAACAACATGAGATCATTGAGATAATGTTGGAGATTGGGTGCTTTATCTCCCCACACTTGTTTACCCTTATTGATCAACTGTTTGTCTATAGAACCGCTAATCAGCTCGCGAACGGTGGTATAGTCTTGAATATTTTCGTGATCAATTAAAGCTGCCAAACGTCCTTTATCATCCTGACGAACCAACCAGGCCAACAGTTCATTTTTATCAACCTCGGCATTGAAAGGCAGTAGCTCATACAGGTTTTTAAAACAAGTAATCATTCGGAATCCCAAGACTCTTGGTTCCATATATACCTCAGGATGCTGATCCAGCAAGGATGACAGCAAGGTTGTTCCCGAACGTTGCACACCTACTATAAAAAACGCTTTCATGTCTTTGTAGAATTAGTGGTTGACATCCTATTTTCAAGTTGTTGTCTCATGTATACATTGATTTATTTTTTATCTTTTCAGTCCAGATGTTAATGGAGACGGGAGACCGAAGACCGGAGACGGAAGTTTCCCGCTACCGTAAACCTTCTGACGCTTTTTTGGTCCTTCAAAAGAAGGAAAATCCGAGGTTGCAGGATAAGCCCAGTAGGGATGCTCCTTCTGGGCAAGCCCAGTAGGGATGCTCCTTCTGGGCAGGCTTTCGGTCTCCCGTCTTCGGTCTCCCGTCTTGAACATGCCACTAAACAATTACTATTTTTTAATTGGTTGACTTATTAATAGCTCCAACATTCAATAACTTGATCGTACGAATAGCCCGCTCTGTCACCATGTCGGTATTAAATGAATAATTAAAATACGTTTCGGCATGCTCAGAAAATTGAGGATAATTATTGGTATTAAAATGTTGCATGGCCTTTACCAATGCTTCTGTTGATTGTGGTTGAATTAATAGTCCCGTCTCACCATCTTCAACGATTTCAGGGATTGCTTTCCACTTAGTAGTAATGACTGGCAAGCCCAAACTATAGGCTTCCAATATTGCTCCCGGATAACCTTCCCCTCCATAGTAAGTAGGTAGGACTAACACATCGTATTCTCTTAAAGTTGGTAATACTTCTTTTTTTGCCAAAACGCCCTGATATACATTCGGATGTTCTTCAAAAATCTGTTTATATCGGTCCTCCTTAATTGGTCCATAAACATGTATCGTGTAGTCGGGACCCAATTGCTGTGCAGCTTCCAGAATTACTTTTTTGAATAGCAGCAGCAATTCCTTTATTTACAGCGGCAGGAAAAACATACCCATCATTATAATCAGTATGTTCGCCAATAATATTTATTCTTCCAGGTGAAAAAATAAGTAAAGGATCTGTTTTAAATGTTTTAATGAATGTGTTTTTTACATCTTTAATTAGTAGTGCACTCATTTAGTTTAGTATTAGTTGTTAGTTTATATTTAAGCCCCATGTAATATGATAGGACTGGTTTGGTTTTAAAACCTGCAAGCCAATGTTATTGTTGAAACTATCAGAAACACCTGTTGTTGGTTCAATGGCTATAGTATTCGCATTTGGTGGGGTATATACCTGTAAAAAGTTGTTTTTTACTGAAGAATTGATAGTTAACTTATATTTTGGCGTATTAAATTTAATAGTATTAGAACTTAAAACCCAACAATCATCTAATTGTTTGTCTTTTATCTGAAACGTTTTAATAGGTTTAATATTTTTAATACCTGTTGTTATATTTCTGTTTCCGATAATTAGTTTTTCTGAAGCATCAAAATCCAAAGAACTGTCATGTAAATTTTTACTTATAAAATAAGGATGCCACCCAAGAGTAAACGGAAATGATTTTGAATCTGTATTTTTTATGGAAACTTTCAAGCTCATGTTATTTTGCGTAAAAACATAAGTAAGCGTTATACCATATGTGTATGGAAATCCTGAAATTATTTTGTTTTCAATATACTCTAATATAATTTCAGCTGAATCGTTACACGTTTTTTGATTAACTACTTTAAAAGTTTTATTGTAAACCAATCCATGAAGTGCATTGTCTTCTTCTTTTTGATTTCTTTCAAATTGAAATTCTTTACCTTCATATGTATAAACACCATCTTTAATTCTATTTGCAAAAGGAAATAAAATAGAAGACGCATAAGTTGAATTGTAAGTTAAAGGCGCTAAATCTTGTATTATAGAATGACCGTTTAAAGTTAGTTCTTGCAAACTAGCACCATCGTTTAAATAAATTTTGCCATTAAAGTTATTTTTAGAATTTTCAATTTCTAAAACATTTAAGTCTTGATTATGTTTTATTTTATACACGAATATTTTTTTGTATTTATATTGAATTTCTAACAATAAGATTATTAGGGTTCTCTATTTTGAGTTGTTCTTTATTAGTAATCATTTTTGCTAATCGTTTCCCCATCATTTTAAAATCTGTTGAAATAGTAGTAATACCGCCTTCAACTATTTCCTTAAGCAAAGTATCGTTGTATGAAATAACACCAATATCTTCTGCAAGTTTAAAATCTTGAATTTTAAGTCTTTTAATAACTTTAAGTAGATTTTTATCATCGGGTATAATATATAATTCTCCTACTTCTAGAGTTTTATCTTTTAAAGTTTTTATGATACTGAAAGATAAATTATTTTTTTCACAAAACATAGTAAAACCTTTTAACATACCTTGTGGTTGTTTTTCTTCTGAAAAAACTAAAATCATTTTTTTATATTTTTTTACAAGTTTTAGTGCGCTATTTAAATTCTCAAAAATAGCTTTCTCAAAATTTTGATATATAGCAGAGTATTGTAATAAGTCTTCATGAACCTGATCTAAAATATATACTTTATCCTTTGGTAAATTTTGAATGGCTTCATTAGTATTTTTTAAATTAGCAGGCATAATTATGTAATAACTATAATCACCAATATTATCATGTATTAATTTATTAAAAATAGTTTTGTTAAAATGATGAAAAAAGATTTCTACTTGAACGTTTTTATCTAAATTATCTAAAAATGAACTATATAAATCTTCTTTAAATGAATTTAATTCATCAAAAAGCAAAAAAATTTTTTGTTTTATATTGACATTTTCACTTGTAACAAAGTAGCCTTTTCCAACAATAGATTGTATAATACCTCTATTTTTTAACTCGTTAAAAGCCATTAAAACAGTGTCTCTAGATAGGTTGTGTTCATCCTTTATATTATTAATAGAAGGGAGTTTGTTACCTTTCTGTAAAGTACCAGAATTTATGGCCTCTTCAATAGAATGAATTATTTGTCTGTATTTAGGAATTCCTATTTTTTTTTTAACTTCTATCATCTAATTGCAAATATAGCTTATTTTAATCAAAACCGACCAGACCCTACTAGTTGGTTTTTAAAAAATTTAACTCTTTGAAATTAAATCTATATATTTGATTTATAATAAAACTGACTAAACTAAACTAAAAACTATGCTTGGAATTTTTTCTTTCGTCGGCTTTACCGTTTTGGTAGCCGTAATTGCTTACTATGCCACAAGAAAAACTGATGAAAAATCTTCAGATGGTTACTTTCTTGGAGGCAGAAGCCTTACTGCTGGTGTTATAGCTGGTTCATTATTATTAACTAATTTATCTACCGAACAAATTGTAGGTTTAAATGGGTCTGCCTATGCCGATGGTATTTTGGTTATGGCTTGGGAAACATTGGCTGCAATTGCAATGATTATAACTGCGGTATTTTTATTG
>ENA-ORXM01005240-ORXM01005240.1-marine-metagenome-genome-assembly--contig:-NODE-5240-length-10462-cov-2.689263_pt1 | contig 10462 bp, 7 predicted proteins | sample MGYA00237867_ERZ511480 | MGnify/ENA primary metagenome ERZ511480 (study PRJEB26309, sample SAMN06266103) | marine metagenome | isolation source: Algal blade | place: United Kingdom:Sidmouth, United... | reverse complement strand
TGGCGGTATTACCCAGCATATAGGTGCCTATGGTGTTAGTTTAGAGAATGGTCAGAAAATAGCATTCTTGGATACTCCTGGTCACGAAGCCTTTACGGCAATGCGTGCTAGAGGTGCTCAAGTAACAGATATAGCTATTATTGTTGTTGCAGCAGATGATGATATAATGCCGCAAACTAAAGAAGCAATTAGTCACGCACAAGCTGCTGGTGTGCCAATAGTTTTTGCGATAAATAAAATAGATAGGCCAACGGCTAATCCAGATAAGATTAAAGAAGGTCTTGCGCAAATGAATTTATTAGTAGAAGATTGGGGAGGTAAAATACAGTCTCATGATATTTCTGCTAAAACGGGTGCTGGAGTAAAAGAACTTTTAGAAAAAGTATTATTAGAAGCTGAGTTATTAGAATTACAAGCGAATCCTAAGAAGTTGGCAAATGGTACTGTTGTAGAAGCTTTTCTGGATAAAGGAAAGGGGTATGTGTCTACCATTCTAGTGCAGGCGGGAACTTTAAAAATTGGAGATTATGTATTAGCAGGTACCACTAGTGGTAAAATAAAAGCAATGCATGATGAAAGAGGTAATAGTATTATGACAGCTGGTCCTTCAACTCCAATATCTATTCTTGGATTAGATGGGGCTCCTCAGGCGGGCGATAAATTTAATGTCCTGGAAGATGAGCGTGAAGCTAAACAAATAGCAACAAGACGTTCTCAGTTACAAAGAGAGCAGTCTGTAAGAACGCAAAGGCATATTACATTAGATGAAATTGGTCGAAGAATTGCACTAGGAGACTTTAAAGAACTTAATATTATCCTTAAGGGTGATGTGGATGGTTCTGTAGAGGCTTTAACAGATTCTTTCCAGAAATTATCTACTGACGAAATACAAGTGAATATTATTCATAAAGGAGTTGGTCCAATAACAGAATCGGATGTGTTGCTTGCATCTGCATCAGATGCTGTTATAATAGGATTTAATGTCCGTCCAATGGGCAATGCTAGGCAAGTTGCAGAAAAAGAGGAAATAGATATTAGAATGTATTCTATTATTTATGATGCTATCAATGATCTTAAAGATGCAATGGAGGGAATGTTGTCTCCTGAGATGAAAGAAGAAATTACAGGAACAGCAGAGATTCGTGAAACCTTTAAGATTTCTAAGATTGGAACAATTGCTGGTTGTATGGTTACAACAGGTAAAATATTTAGAAACTCTAGTATTAGGTTAATTAGAGATAGTGTAGTAATTTATACTGGAGAGTTTGCTTCTTTAAAACGATTTAAAGATGATGTTAAAGAAGTAGCTAAAGGGTATGATTGTGGTCTTCAAATTAAAAACTACAATGATATAAAAGAAGGAGATATAGTGGAAGCTTTCCAAGAAGTAGCAGTTAAGAAAAAGCTTAAATAAGTAGTTTACTATGCTAAGAGAATAAAAAAAATCGACCTATTTGGTCGATTTTTTTGGTTTTAAAAGTATTGCTTCTGGGTACTTTTTTCGTACTTCTTTGAATTTTCTCTCTGCTTCTAGTTTAGATTTAAATCTGCCTAATCTTACTCTGTATGTTGGGGAATCAAAATCTATTTTAGAAGATAACGTAGGGAAGTCTACTTCAACACTAGATTTTATTCTTTGTGCCCTAGAGTGGTTTCCAAAACCAACTTGAATCCTATAGTAATTAGAGCTAGAATTAGCATCAGAGTTTGATGATTTGTAGAGATTAAGAAGCTCAGTAATCTTATTGTCTTGAGTTATAGTTATTTGACCGTTCTGACCAAATGTAGCTGTTGTAATAGACGCAGAAGCTATAATTGTTAGTAATATTTTCATATTGATTAGTTTAGTGTAAATAGTAGCTCTGCAAAAGTAATTTTTAAATATGATTTACGTGTTTTTTGTCTTTATTTAGAATTATTATAAATTACAAATTATAAATACCTTAACATTTTCAAAATAAAGTCTATGTTGTATTTTTGCCATCGATTTAGGTGAAGATGTGGTTTCTTCAAATTATAGTTAAGCCATTATCATGCCAAGTTTAGATTGAAACATTCTATATATGAAAAAGGTTACATACCGCAATCAGATTTTTAAAGTATTAAGCTTAAGTTTAGTATTCTTTCTATTTTTTTCTGTTTCTGTTTTAGCTCAAGATGATGCTTCTGTATCAGAAGGGGATGCTGTTAAAGGTAAGGCATTGTTTAATCAAAATTGTGCTGCTTGTCATTCTTTGACACGTAAAATGACAGGTCCTGCTTTAAAGAATGTAGAGGCTCGTTTGTCTGAAGAGGAAGGTTTAGGTAAAGAATGGCTTTATGCTTGGATTAAGAATAGTCCTGGTGTTATTAAGTCAGGAGATGCTTATGCTAATGAGATTTACGCAGAGTATAATAAGGCTGCAATGACTGCTTTTCCAACGCTTTCAAATGCGGATATTGATAATATTTTGGCTTATACTGCTGCTGCACCTGCTGCGCCAGCTGTTCCTACTGCAAGTACCGCTGTTTCTGGAATTAATACAGAATCTTCTAGTATTTCTAATGAAGTTATTCTTGGGGCTCTCGTTTTTGTGTTTGCTCTTTTGGTGGTAATGTTGTTTTTGGTTAATAAAACATTAAAACGTATAGCGAAGGCAAATGGTGTTGAATTAAAAGAAGAAAATGCGAAAAAGAAATTACCAATATGGAAGGCTTTTGCTCAAAATCAGTTTTTGGTTTTAGTAACTGTTGTTTTTATGATGTTAGGTGGGGCTTATTTTGTATACGGTTACTTAATGCAGGTAGGTGTTGATCAGGGTTATGCGCCAATACAGCCAATTCATTTCTCGCATAAGGTGCATGCTAGAGATAACAAGGTAGAGTGTAAGTATTGTCACTCTTCGGCAAGAGTATCTAAAACTTCAGGTATTCCTGCCTTAAATGTGTGTATGAACTGTCATAAGTCTATTTATGAGTATAAAGGTAATCCGGAAGGAGCGTCTTCAGAGGATATAGCTAATGGGTATACAAATGAATTTTACACTGGAGAAATTAAGAAGTTGTATGCCGCTGTAGGTTGGGATGAAGAGTCTCAGAAATATACAGGAGAAAGTAAGCCTGTAGAATGGGTTCGTATTCATAATCTTCCTGATTTTGCATATTTTAATCACTCACAACACGTAAGTGTAGCAGGGGTAGAGTGTCAAACATGTCACGGTCCTGTGGAGGAGATGGAGATTATGGAGCAATATGCACCGTTAACAATGGGTTGGTGTGTAAATTGTCATAGAGAAACAAATGTTAAAGTGGAGGGGAATGCTTATTATGAAAAAATACATTCAGAACTTTCAAAAAAATATGGTGTAGATAAGCTTACTGCTGCTCAAATGGGTGGTTTGGAATGTGGAAAATGTCACTATTAATCTTAAGTAAAAGAAGCTAATTACATATATAAGTATGGCATCAAATAAAAAATATTGGAAAAACGAGGCGGAGTTAAATCCTAGCGATTCCATTGTTGAAACCTTAAAACAAAATGAATTTGCAGAAGAAATTCCTGTGGATGAGTTTTTGGGGGATAAAGAGAATTTGTCTGAAACTAATACAAATAGAAGAGATTTTCTAAAGTATGTTGGTTTTAGTACAGCTGCAGCATCGTTAGCGGCATGTGAAGGCCCAGTTGTTAAGTCTATTCCTTACGTGGTACAGCCAGAAAATATTATTCCTGGTGTGGCTAATTATTATGCTACTTCTATAGCAAATGGATTTGATTTTGCGAATGTCTTGGTGAAAACAAGAGAAGGTAGGCCAATTAAGATTGAAAATAATACAGATGCTAAGGTTGGTGGTTTTGCAAATGCAAGGGTGCAAGCTTCTGTTTTGTCGTTATATGATAGTACAAGATTACAAGGGCCTTCTAAGGGAGGGGAGTCGGTTGCTTGGAGTGTATTAGATGCGGAGGTTACTTCTAAAATAAATGGTTTAATAGATTCTGGAAAGCAGGTTGTGTTTTTAACACAGTCTTATGCTAGTCCGTCTACTTCCAGATTAATAGAGCAATACAAGGTTTCTAATCCAAACATTAATCATGTAGTATATGATGCTATTTCTCAAGATGCTGCTTTAAATGCATTTGAGAAAAGATATGGAGAAAGAGCTTTAGCAGATTATGATTTTGAGAAAGCTGATATTATAGTTTCTTTCGGTGCTGATTTTATTGGAGATTGGCAAGGTGGAGGATATAATTCTGGTTATTCTAAAGGGCGTGTTCCTAAAAAAGGAAAAATGTCTAAGCATGTGCAGTTTGAGGCTAATATGTCTTTATCTGGTGCAAATGCTGATAAAAGAGTTCCTTTAACGCCAATGCAACAAAAAGTTGCTTTAGCAAAACTTTATGCTAAGTTATCTGGCACATCTGTAGGTGGGGAAATTCCTGCTTATGCGGAAAAGGCTATAGAGAGTATTGCCTCTGCAATTAAAAAGAATAAAAAAGGGTCTGTTGTAGTAACAGGTTTGGATGATGTTAATGCGCAGACTATTGTTCTTGCAATTAACGAAATGTTAGATAGTAGAGCTTATGATGCATTAGCTCCTAAATATGTAAGACAGGGAAGTGTTAAGGCGTTAAATGTTTTAATTTCTGACATGAATTCTGGTAAAGTTGGTGTTTTGGTAATGGATGGGGTTAATCCTATGTATTCTTTGCCTAATGCTGCAGAGTTTAAGTCTGGTTTAGAAAAAGTTTCATTGTCTGTCGCTTTTTCTACAAACTGGAATGAAACTACGGAGTTGGCTACGTATACAGCTGCTTCAAATCATTACCTGGAATCTTGGGGTGATGTTGAAATTAAAAAAGGGCATTATAGCTTAATGCAACCTGCAATAAAAGAATTATTTGATACAAGACAATTTCAGAGCTCTTTGTTAAAGTGGATGGGTAATGATATTGCTTATTATGACTTTATTAAAGAAACTTGGACTTCTACTGTTTTAAACGGTAGTGATTGGAACAAGGCATTGCATGATGGTGTTTTTGTTGTTAATACTGAGGCTGAGGCTGTTGTTGTTCCTACTGCGGCTGTAGAAGGAGAAGAGCAAGTAGATATTTTTGGAATAGGTTCGGCGGTTAGGAGTTTGTCTAATGCTACAAGTGGTGGAGATTTTGAATTAACACTGTATTCTAAAACAGGAATGGGTGATGGGCAGCAAGCTAGTAACCCTTGGTTACAGGAGTTTCCTGATCCAATTACAAGAGTTTCTTGGGATAATTATATTACTGTATCTAAGGCAGATGCTGAAGCGTTAGGGTTGGAAAATCATAATGTTGCAAATGGTGGTATGGATGGTAGCTATGCAAAAGTAACTGTTAATGGTGTTTCTATTGATAAGGTCCCTGTTGTTGTGCAACCTGGTCAGGCTAATAAGTCTATTGGCCTTTCTTTAGGGTATGGTAAAAAAGTAGGATTAAAAGAAGAGATGCAAACGGGAGTTAATGCTTTTGCTTTGTATCAAGGATTTAATAATATACAGTCGGTTGCTATTGAAAAAGCTGCTGGTAACCATGAGTTTGCTTGTGTTCAATTACACAAAACGCTTATGGGGAGAGGGGATATTATTAAAGAAACTAGTTTAGAAATATTTAATACTAAAAATCATAAAGAGTGGAATCCTCAACCAGTCGTGTCATTAGATCACCAAGAGGTTCCTGCTACATCCGTAGATTTATGGGATAGTTTTGATAGGTCTATTGGGCATCATTTTAATATGTCTATAGATTTAAACGCTTGTACCGGTTGTGGTGCTTGTGTTATTGCTTGTCATGCAGAAAATAATGTTCCTGTTGTTGGTAAGCAAGAAGTGCGTAAGTCTAGAGATATGCATTGGTTGCGTATAGATAGGTACTATTCATCAGAAGAAAGTTTTGAAGCTGATGATACTAAGAAAGAAGAATTTGATGGTCTTTGGGGAGATAAAGGTTCTTTAGGAGGTTTTGGAGAGTTAGAAGATCCTTCTGCTAACCCTCAAGTTGCTTTTCAGCCAGTAATGTGTCAGCACTGTAACCATGCTCCTTGTGAGACTGTTTGTCCTGTTGCTGCAACATCGCATGGTCGTCAAGGTCAAAACCAAATGGCTTATAATAGATGTGTGGGTACAAGATATTGTGCAAACAACTGTCCTTATAAAGTGAGAAGATTTAACTGGTTCTTGTATAATAATAATGATGAGTTCGATTATCATATGAATAATGACTTAGGTAAGATGGTTCTTAATCCTGATGTTAATGTTAGATCTAGAGGTGTTATAGAAAAATGTTCTATGTGTATACAAAAAACACAAAAAACTATTCTAGATGCTAAAAGAGATGGACGTGTTATTAAGGATGGAGAATTCCAAACAGCTTGTTCTTTAGCATGTGGAGACGGAGCAATAGTCTTTGGAGATGTTAATGATAAAGATAGTGAAGTGGCTCATTTAAAAGAGAGTGACCGTATGTATCACTTATTGGAGCATGTGGGAACTAAGCCAAACGTATTTTACCATGTACAGGTAAGAAATACAAACGAAGCATAATCAAACAAATAAGAAAGTAACTATAATTAAAGTCTATGGCGTCGCATTACGAAGCACCTATAAGAAAAGCCCTAGTTGTTGGTGATAAAGGTTACCATGATGTAACAGTGGATATTGCTGCTCCTGTAGAAGGAAGAGCTAATAAGCATTGGTGGATTGTTTTTTCCATTGCATTGGTAGCATTCCTTTGGGGATTGGGTTGTATCATTTATACTATTTCTACGGGTATTGGAACTTGGGGACTTAATAAGTCTGTTAACTGGGCATGGGATATTACTAACTTTGTTTGGTGGGTAGGTATTGGTCATGCAGGAACATTAATTTCAGCAGTACTATTACTTTTTAGACAAAAATGGAGAATGGCAATTAACCGTTCTGCAGAAGCTATGACAATATTTTCAGTTGTTCAAGCTGGTTTATTTCCAATTATACACATGGGTCGTCCATGGTTAGCATATTGGGTATTACCTATACCAAATCAATTTGGTTCTTTGTGGGTAAACTTTAACTCTCCGTTACTTTGGGATGTATTTGCAATTTCTACTTATTTATCTGTTTCCTTAGTATTCTGGTGGACAGGTTTATTGCCAGATTTTGCAATGCTTAGAGATAGAGCTATTCTACCTTTCCAAAAGAAAATTTATGGTCTATTAAGTTTTGGATGGAGTGGACGTGCTAAAGATTGGCAACGTTTTGAAGAGGTATCTTTAGTGTTAGCTGGTTTGGCTACTCCTTTAGTACTTTCTGTACATACTATTGTATCTTTTGATTTTGCTACCTCGGTAATACCAGGATGGCATACAACTATATTCCCTCCATACTTTGTAGCGGGTGCAATTTTCTCTGGATTTGCAATGGTAAACACCTTGTTAATTATAATGAGGAAGGTGTGTCATTTAGAAGCATATATTACAGTACAACATATTGAGCTTATGAACATAGTAATTATGTTAACAGGTTCTATTGTGGGTTGTGCATATATAACGGAGTTGTTCATGGCTTGGTATTCCGGAGTGGAGTACGAGCAATATGCTTTTTTAAATAGAGCAACGGGACCTTACTGGTGGGCATACTGGTCAATGATGACTTGTAATGTATTCTCTCCTCAGTTTATGTGGTTTAAAAAATTACGTACAAGTATAATGTTCTCTTTCTTTATTTCAATTGTTGTAAACATTGGAATGTGGTTTGAAAGATTTGTTATTATTGTTACATCATTGCATAGAGATTATTTACCTTCTTCTTGGACAATGTTCTCTCCTACTTTTGTAGATATAGGAATATTCATTGGTACTATAGGGTTCTTCTTTGTATTGTTCTTATTGTATGCTAGAACTTTCCCAGTAATAGCACAAGCAGAGGTTAAATCTATTTTAAAGTCTTCTGGCGAAAAATATAAAAAGCTTAGAGATGCTGGTTTGCCAACTTATGAGATTACGACACCTTTAGTAGGTAATAGAGTTGAAAAAGTTGTTGAAGAGCAAGTTCATGAGGTTGTAGTGCCAAATGAAAAGGATGTGTCTAATTTACTTGGTACTTTAGGGACTTTTAATGCGGATACGGATACTGCTGATGATTTGAAAAAAGTTAAAGGTATAGGCCCAAAAATGGAAGTAACATTAAACCAAATTGGAATATATACTTTTGCTCAAGTTGGAAAAATGACAGAAAAGGAATATAATCTATTAGATTCTATCACAGGTTCATTTCCAGGCAGAGCACAAAGAGATGATTGGGCAGGTCAAGCCAATAAATTAAATTCAAATAAATAAGAATATGGCATCTAAAGTTATACATGCTTATTATAATGATGATGAAGTGCTAATGCATGCAGTCAAAAAAGTTAAGGCAGCTAAACATCATATAGAAGAAGTTTTTTGTCCTTTTCCTGTGCACGGTTTAGATAAAGCTATGGGCTTAGAGCCTACTAGATTAGCTATTACAGCTTTCTTATATGGTTGTGTTGGTATTTCTGTCGCAACCTTAATGATGAATTTTATTATGATTGAAGATTGGCCACAAGATATAGGTGGTAAGCCAAGCTTTAGTTATATTGAAAACATGCCGGCTTTTGTGCCAATAATGTTTGAACTTACTGTATTTTTTGCAGCTCACTTAATGGTTATTACTTTTTATTTAAGAAGTAGATTATGGCCATTTAAGAAAGCTGAAAATCCAGATGTTAGAACAACAGATGACCTTTTCTTAATGGAAATTGAAATTCATGAAAATGAATTAGAATTGAGAGAATTGTTAGCAAAGAGTGGAGCTGTAGAAATTAATATATCAGAAAAAAACAGTCATTAAATATGAACAGTTTTAATAAAATAATAGTTGTATTTGGATTAGTGCTTTTAGCAACATCTTGTGCTGATAAAAGTAAGCCTAATTATCAATATATGCCAAACATGTATGAGTCTGTTGGCTATGAAGCTTACGGTAAAGCAGATTTTTTGCCAAATGGAATGGAAGCAAAAATGCCAGTAGAAAATACTATTTCTAGAGGATGGATTCCTTATGGTATAGAAAATACACCTGAAGGTAAAGAAATTGCTAGATTAAACCCTAGTCCATTAGATTCCTTGCAAAGTGTGTCTAATTTAACAAAAGGTAAAGAGCTATACGGTATATACTGTGCTATTTGCCATGGCCCAAAAGGAAAAGGACAAGGTGCTTTGGTAAAAAGAGAAAAAATATTGGGTGTTCCTAGTTATGCAGATGCAGCTAGAAACGTAACTGTAGGTACAGCTTTTCATACGGTACAATATGGTTTAAACTCAATGGGTTCGTATGCTTCCCAAATGAATACAGAAGAAATGTGGCAAGTTTCTGAGTATGTAATGGCATTGAAACAAGATTTAATAAAATAATACATAGATAAGAATATGTACACGTTTTCAAACAGATTAAAAATTGCTTCATTTATATTAATGGCAGTTGGGCTTATAGGTATTGCAGTAGGATTTATTTCTGCACCATCTACCGTTGAAGAAGCTAAAGCAATAGTTGCAGCAAGTCATGATGCTCATGGAGATAGTCATGCTACTGAATCTCATGGAGCTGTTGATGCTCATAATGAACATGCTGCAGTAGATGCACATGATGAAGGACATGGTTCTTCTCATGATGAGCATTTATTACATCAATTACAGAACAAACCATGGGCAGCATTATATGTTGCAGCATTCTTCTTTATGATGATTGCTTTAGGAGTATTAGCTTTTTATGCTATACAAAGAGCTGCTCAGGCAGGATGGTCACCGTTATTATTTAGAGTTATGGAAGGTATTACTTCTTATTTAGTGCCAGGAGGTATTATTGTGTTTGTAATATTGGTATTATCTGTATTACATATGAACCATTTATTTGTTTGGATGGATGCTGATGTTGTGGCTCATGATCATCTGTTACAGGGTAAAGCTGGTTACTTGAATCCAACATTCTTTTTAATAAGAGCTGCTGTTTTCTTAGGAGGATGGATTTTTTACAGAGAATATTCTAGAAAATTGTCATTGAGACAAGATGAATCTAATGATGATTCTAATTTTAAATTGAACTTTTCAAAATAAAAGCTCGTTCAGGAATTGCAAGCCTTTTGAAGACTTTGCAATACCGCTTTATTTTCTGCTTCTGTGCCAATCGTAATGCGCAAGAAATTTGGCATATGATAACTTGCAATTTTTCTGGTTAAAATACCGTCATTTTCTAGCGTTTCATATACTTTATCAACTGTATAAGAGGCATTGGAAAAATCTATACTGATAAAATTTCCAACAGAAGGTAACATTCTCAAACCTAATTTCTGCAATGCAGTTTCATAGTTTTCTAACCAAAGATTATTATGCTTAACGCTTTTTTCTATAAAATCCCTATCTTTAAGTGCGGCAACACCTGCAGCTTGCGCCATAGC
>ENA-ORXM01005239-ORXM01005239.1-marine-metagenome-genome-assembly--contig:-NODE-5239-length-10472-cov-3.720058_pt1 | contig 10472 bp, 11 predicted proteins | sample MGYA00237867_ERZ511480 | MGnify/ENA primary metagenome ERZ511480 (study PRJEB26309, sample SAMN06266103) | marine metagenome | isolation source: Algal blade | place: United Kingdom:Sidmouth, United... | reverse complement strand
AGGCACTCGTTGGAATGATGTACAAGGAATAAGCAGTGAATTGCTCTTTGTAGGTCTCTAAATCCAAATGCTCAACACCTGTACTAGGATGATAATAAGCAAGAATAGCATTGGTTCCCATCTCTCGCAAGGTTGCCCATTTCCATGCTCTTCTGTGCTTAATTAAGTACTTTTCAATACTTTTGAGCTGCTTTTCATTTTCAAACTTCATCGGTTGGTAATTCGTGCGATTTTTAAACAGAATATGCACATAACCAATGTAATTTTTTTGTACTTTAGCTTTTGGTTGCGTCTTGACGCTTGCAGTGTTCATCGTTCAATAAAGGTTTAAATTTTTGTATGAATAGATCTGTTAAGTTCTTTCTCTTCGTTTCGTTGAGGTTTGGATCCGCTTTTAAGGCCTGGGACCATTGCCAATAATGTTGGTTGGTTAGCTCATACACTCGTTTTGAACCATCACTTTGCATCATTTCTACCATTTTGCTGTAATGGTTGTTGATCCATTGCACCTGTTCAAAATAGGCTTTGGACGAGCTGTTTTTGTCAAAATATTGTTGTTGAATGCGATCCCAGTCACTAATCGAATAGTGAAAGGCCTTTTTTGCAGCAGCAGACGTTAAGTAATTCACAGGATACCAAGCTTGATAGCCTTTTTTTCGAGCGTGTTTTTCTTGCTTGATAATGGCATGAGAAACAATTTCAACGGCTGAACGCTCTACATTGGGCAGTCTTGCTGCAAAGTTCTTCAGCATCCTTGTTGGATTTTTGGCCACTAGATAAGCGGGATTTTGCTCAAAGCTTTTTATTTTGCCTTTTCGATAGGCTTGTACGTGGTTTTCTGCGTCATTTAAGAGACTTTCTAACAACAATTGACATTCTGTATTGGTCTGCTCGTTGAATACTCGATTTTGGTACAAATTGTAGCGCATCAATTCCCACAGCTTGAAACAAGAAAATTGCTTTTTGCTCAAATTCGGCGGCGGAATATTTGGTATTCCAGTAGGCTTTCTCTTGTTTTCTCGTCCTTTATTCTGAATATCTTGGTTAATCTTGCCGACAGGCAAAGCCTTATTCTTATCCACCTCCAAAGCAGTATTAGTTATTGATTTAAGTTCTTTATCTTTATATAATAAAGTACTTGTACCTATTTGCAGTAAACTTTTCTCTATATCGCCAAAAAAAGAGGCATTATCAGAGGCCGCAGAAGCGTGGTATTCGTCCTTAATGCACAGCACTTGTGGGTTTATCCACAACTGGAATTTTCCTCGTCCCTTGCTGCTTTTTTCGCAGGGAAACGGATTTCTATGACCAGTTTGTACATAGTTCACCTTCTCCGTAATAATTCCAATAGCAATTAATAATTTGATTTGGTTGTAGACGGTCTTGTCCTTTGGAGTCAGAGAAGGATGCCCCTTCGTATTGTTCAACATCGTTTGTAGGCTTGGTGTTGTCGTAAAACAAAAATAACGACCATTCGAACGACATTCGTCGTACAGCTCCCTTTGATGCTTTTTCATGTCTGCCATCGTTCCAATAACAGAGCGCACAATAGCATGAAATAAATCGTGCGTATAAGGCGTAACCCTTTTGTCACCCTTCTTTCGAGTCTTGCTGTACGCCTCCATCATGTCCTTTCCTGCGGTATAAGTCATATTTTTATTAATCATATCAATAAAAAAACGCTCTTTAGTGGAACTTTTTAATACCTTTGCTTGTATGCCTATCTGTTGACTCATTCATTGAGTTTAAAGAGGGCTATCTTCCCACGGATAAGCCCTCTTATTATTAAACAAAAAATTCAATCGGCATATACGTCGCCGTAACGAACAAACTTTCATTTGTTTCCTCGCAACTGGAAAGGGAATCGAACCCTTTCTAACACAGCTCACTACACCATGCCGTAAAACCTTCCAGTTAAACCCCCTTTATGAAACTTCTTTATGCTTATATACACTAGTCAAAAAAAGCCCAATGCTTAAAATTCTCCTTACGGTAATTCAAAATTTCTTTCAGTGAAAAAAGAAGTCTACCTTCCTTCTTTCGCTTCTTTCCAGTAATAAAGCCCTTTTGATTATAGGCTCTTATCGTTCTTGGTTTTACATCTAAGAGCCTCGCTGTTTGCTCTGTATTGATATAATTGTATTCGTAAATCTTTGCACACTCTATTTGTCCTTCTAATAGCTCTATTGTCGCTCTCTGTTTTGCTATGATCTCCTTTAATTGCTCTATGCCTACTTCTTGCTGTTCAACCATGGTGTTTGCTTAATCTTCGCCCGTCAAAGCCTTGTATTCGGCTGCCGTTAGACCATCATAGCCAATTTTATACTGATCTATGACCGCTAACAATTTTCCGTCTAAAACCTTATCGAGTTTGTGGATAATGTCTAATTTCATTCGCCTAGGATGGTTCAAAGTAATATTTGTCCTTCTTAAGCTACAGTCTAATTTTTTGGGTAATTTGTTAAAGTCTACCGCTAAAAGGCGACTTTCTACAAATTGGCGAAATGTTTGCTTGACAAGCGTTGACTCGCTTGTTTCTTTTGTGTTTGTTGCCATAATATTTGTTTTGGGCAAAGCTTCGCCAGTCCAAGATCGTCTATGAATCCCTCAGAATAGGCTAACTTTATCTTGTGAATTGGATTTTTGTACAAGTAGTTGGAGTAAAAAGGAAGCTCGCAGCTTTTCCGCAAGCCTTCCTTACTAGAAACACTCAACATGACCTATACTTAGCGTTCTAATACAGGGAATCGAACCCCATACAACCTCCAGTAGGTTATTAGAAAATGGTTGGACGCTAGAAATTGCTTCCTAGTTATTGCTCCTCTCCCTCAAAAGGATAAATAATGCCGCTCCGACACGCCCATTGACCGTTCAATCTTTCGTTTGTTTTAATCGAACTTTTGTTAATTTTTCTTTGTTTCCCTTAACATTTTACCTAAATTCGTCTACATACGTCTACATGGACACCTAAAAATGCCTGTATTAACAGTCGTATGTTAACGAGTTTATTTTTTAATTTGATGGTATTCGACTGTTAAAGTCGAATCCTTTTATTTGTTTATAAAGTTGGGTTGTCGCTTAAACTCCCTCTTCTCTGTAAACAAATATAGGGTAAACAAATATAGGGTAAAAAAATTGTAAATCAAATTTTTTATTTTCAAAAACACAATAAAAAATTACAAAATAAATAACAATTAAACCTAAATGACTGAAAAAGAAAGAATTGAATCTATACGATTTTATTTTAAAAAAAATAAAACTGAATTTGCAAAGGCCTTAGGTTATACCAATCCACAGAGCTACACTAGTTATCTTGGTGGTAAAAGTGGAGTATCTATTAAGATGATTAAGTCTTTGAAGGATTACGATCCTAGAATTAGTATAGATTGGATTTTAAATGGTCAAGGGCAAATGTTATTAAACAATGACAGTTCCAACCAACAAAAAATAATAAATGGAGATGCCAACCACGCACAAATAGGCGATAATAACAATAATACAATTAATAGTAATAATTCAAATACTAATGAAATTGAATTATTTAAAAATAAAATTGAGAGTTTAACCAAAGAGGTTGAAAGCTTGAATAAAGTAATCACAAGCCAAGAACGGCTTATTACTGTACTTGAAAAGAACCAAAAATAGAGAGCGATTTTTTCGCTTTTTTTTGACTTTACACATGATTATTTTGATTATAAAAGATGTACCTCTATGAGATTTTTAATTATTCTATTCTTAATACTTTGTAATAAATACTCCTACAGCCAGTACACTAAAACAGTACTCAAACCTGTTACAGTTCAAGCAAAACAAGAATTATACTTAGGTAAAATATTGGCTTTATCTAAAGGAAAAAATAAAAGTTCTATAAAAGTGAACTTACCTACTAATACAGTAGGCTGGTATTATTCATTTGGTACTGATTATAAAGAAAGAAAAGAGAAAGAGTATGAGTTAGAAAAATTAAGATTACAAGCTGAAGCTAAAAAAAACAATAACGATGCTAAAAATGATAACAAACCTAGTTTTATAGAAACGGTGTTATCTCTAACTGACCAATTAACAGAAAAAATAAAGGATGTAGATCCCTCAGCCAAAGCTGCAATGATTGCTATTGATTTTTTAACAAAACCTAAAGGAAATATGCCTGTTGATGTTTGTTTAACAGATTATAGCGGTCATCAAGAGTTTCATCAAATTCAATGGACTAATTTTGAAAACTACATTCCAGAAGGTTCAAGAAAAGGTTTAACAGCAGGAGTTATTGCTATCAAATCCGCTTATGAAGGCCCTCTGTATCTAAATTTCAGAAATCTGAGTAAATCAGAAGACGTTACAATTTATATTGAAATAACCGCTATGGTAGCAGAAGAAGTTTATGTAGATGAATGGACGACAAAAAGTGTTAATGAAGTGCATGAAATTTGCTTGAGCGATTTTGCTAATGTAAATTCTGAGATTCAAAGTGTTTGCAATTGTATTACAGAGAAATTAACAGACAGATACAAACCAAAGTATTTTGCAGAACTTTCTTCTGATAGGCAACAACAGGTATTTAATGTAGTAAAAGAAGAATGTTACCAATCTACAGGAAATACTGATATAGCGAATAAAGAGCTACGAATTAAAGAATTGGCAAAGGAAATTCAAGGGCTAGAGTTTACAAAAGAATACGTGCAACTAGTAGAAAAATATGATGAAATGATTAGTTTAGGGGTAGCTAATTCTGAATCCTACAATGGTGCAGGTTGGTACTGTCTATTAACAAAACAATTTGAACGAGCAAAGGGCTATCTTACTAAGGGTTTGGGCGAAAATAGAAACAATCCCTACTTGCACGGAAACTTGGCAAATTACTATATGCTTACAGGGCAATTTGAAGCAGCAAAAGAAATACATTTAAAATTTAAAAAACATAAATTCAGCAAAAAGAGAGCTTGGAAAGATACTGTTGCAGAAGATTTAAATCTGTTTGAATCCCTAGATATCTACCATAAAAACTTCAATGACATTAGAAAAATATTAGGTATCCCAAAAGGGCGATTGGCAGAGACTTTTGATCCTCGTTATGAAGCAAAAGGAACTATGTCTTTTCAGAAAGGTAAAGAACCTTTTGTTGGGATCATTAAAGAATTAGATAAAGATAAGGGAAATGTAAAAATAGATTACCTCAATATCTATGGAGAATCTAACTTGATTACTAAGAAAGTAACAGATATTATACCGCTTACAACTACAGAATATGAGCAAAAACTAGCAGCTTGGAAGCTTGAAATTCAGAAATATAAATATACTGTTGGTCAATATGCTACTTGGATTCAACAAAAAGAGCTACAATTTGGGGCAATTACAAAGCTTAATGACAAGCCACACAAGGCAAGTATTGAGTATTTGGACATTTATGGAGAGAAGAAAACAAAAGAGGTTCCTTATCTAGAGGTAAGCATCATTGATGCTAATGGATATCAATCAAAATTAGATGCTTGGAATCAAGAGGTTGCTAAGTATAAATTTTCAGTTGGTGAGATGGTTTCCTGGAGTGGCAAAGGTAGTGTGATAGTCAAAGGTGAGGTCGTTGCTCTTGATGATAAGACACATCAAGCTGAGGTTAAGTATATGAATGAGAAAGAGGAAGAGAAGGTTATTAAAAAAGGGTATTTGAAATTAATTAAGGGGAATTAATAATAAATTACGATCTTAGAATAGATTGGGTTTTGAAAGATCAAGGTCAAATATTTTTATAGAATATTAGTTTGTTTTACCTTAACAATGCTTGCATTTGTATATGCAATGGTGTATATAAGGTAGTTGTGTAGAATTGCCCCTATCGATCCTAAAAAATCAATTAATGAAAGATACTATAACTAAACTAGATAACTTTGTATTCCATGACGTACCTGTCGAAAAAATCAACTTTAAAACAATCAAAACTACAGAATTCTGTGTTGAACTTTCTATAATAAAGACTACAGTTACTGGAAACTTGTCTTCAAAGAAGTTCAAAAATTAAATTCAGATTCTCTACTTTTAAACTCTGAATCAAATATTGAAATATATAGTTTTGACTATAAAAAAAAGGAACTATATGAATGTAAAATCATTTTCTTGCTTGGCTTTTCACAACCATCCTTGGTAGTTAAAATTATTTGTAAAGGTCTTGATTTTATTGAAAAAAATAAGCGCAATGAAAAGTACTCTTAAACTTCTTGGGTTACTTCTAATTCTTCAAATTTTAGGATATTTATTTTTCGGGCTAAACCATATTCACAGAAAAATTTGTACAGAAGCGCCAATGTTAGTGGATACTTCAACAATTAAACATCTAGGGATCCATACTAAATCTTGGCTTAGCTCTAAAGATAAAATCATTATAAAAGATCTCCTAGAACCTAAATTTGGAATAATTGATTTTGTAGAAAATGAATCTTTATATCAAAATAATTATAGAATTAATCCAGATAGATATGCTCTCAGTTATGAAATAAATTATTCGATTCCATTTATCGCTATTACAAAAGAAGAAAACGGAACACTCTATTATGGAGAAGAATGGGAAATGTGGTATGCATGGGTTTTCTTCAAATGGGTTGAAATAAAAAAAATTCCACGAGGACAATCATAAAATAACTCTACACAACAAAGTGTTTATGTCCATCCGAGTTTAGGGCTGAAGAAAGAGCTTCGTCTTGCGCTTTAAAACGCAAAATCGCAGATTTTACTCTGACACGAAGAATAATATCTGAGTAAAATCTGCGATTTTGCTCTCGTCGGGTACTTATTCTTCTTATCTTTGAGCTTCGCACGGCATAGACACCGACGTTAGTCGCAATTTCAAAAATTATTCGTAATAAATCATGAGTTGGATAAATAAGATAAGAGGATTTTATTATTACTTGAGAGGCTATTCTCTATTAAGAAAAGACTCTTTTGAAAAAGCAATTAAGACTCTTTCAAAAGCTAAAGACTTATCTCCTAATTCGGCAGCCGTCTATAGTGCATTAGGGTATTGTTACTTTAATAAAAAAGAATATAAAATAGCTTTAGAAGTAGTAAATCAAGCACTAGAGTTAAATTCAGAAGATGACTTCAGTAAGTATTTAAAAAGTTTAGTTCTTACTGAATATGGTAAACTAGAGGAAGCTTTAGAAATTTCTAAGTACTTGACTAGAATTGCTCCTAAAACTGAACATTATTCAATTCTCCACGGACAAATATTGACGGAATTAGAAAAATATTCAGAAGCTTTATTAGTTTTTAAAACTTTAGTAAATACAGGAAAGGATAAAATTACACCTAAAATTTACATTGCGGAAATATACAGTAAGCAAGATAAAACAAACGAATCAATTCAAACTCATCTCGAAATACTAAAAGATAACCCAAAGAATGAAATGGTTCTAAATAATCTTGGTTTTACTTATTTTAAAATCAAAGAATTTGAAAAAGCTATCCCCTATTTTGAAAAAGCCATTAAATTAAATAAAAACTTTGCTTTCCCCTTCAATAATAGAGGTTTTGCTCACTTGAAATTAGGAAACTTAAATCAAGCAATAAAAGACATCAATCATTCATTAACCTTGGATGAAACTAATTCCTTTGCATATAAAAATAAAGCTCTTTATTTCTTAGAAAAAAATGATGAAAAGCAAGCGTTGGAATTATTAAGAAAGGCTCAAACTCTTGGCTTTAAACGTTCATATGGAACTGAAGTAAATGAACTAATTGAAATGATTGAAAAAAACAGCGACTAACAAAGTGTTTATGTCCATGCTAGTTTAGGACTAAAGAAAGAGCTTCGGCTTCGGGCTTTAAAACGCAAAATCGCAGATTTTACTCTGACACGAAGAATAATATCTGACTAAAATCTGCGATTTTGCTCTCGGCGGGTGTTTATTCTTCTTATCTTTAGCTTTCGCACGGCATAGACACCGACGTTAGCTTTCATTTCAAATAGCAACTTTACAACCTCATAACTAAAACACAATAATACGTCCATGAAAATCTTGTTTTTGGGAAAAAAGAAAAGTCAATTAAAAAACCTAATATTGAAGTGCTATGAATAAGTAAAATCCAAACAATTTATGAGAAAATCCAAGTCATATGAAACCTGAAAAACTTATTGGCATAATTATTCTATTAATTTCCATCCTCTTTATTGGCAGAATAGTCTATTTCGAAATATTAAAAAGGCAATTTATCTCAAATTTAGAGGCTGCTATTTTAAAAGAAAATCAAACTATAGTTATTAAAGAACTAACGCCCTTTGAGTGGGATGAATTATACTGGGCTTACTCTGATAGTTATGGTTTAGCAGGTGCATCAATAGGAAACTTATGGTTTTTCTACAATAAAAACCAAAAAGTTGTTGAAATAAATTTAAGCTCTAGGTCTCCTAGAATTTGGTACAGTGAAAAGTGTAATTGTCCACAGCCTTTAAAATATAGTGAAATTTGTTACACTTCGTCTACTGCTGTTTTTGAAATAATAAGAAATGATAAAAATGTAAATCTTAAAAGTGCTCTTTGTAGAGATTGAAATGCTATAAAAGTCTGAAAAAATTTGTTGGTTTCTCAAAATTGAAATATTGTGAAAGTCTGAAAATTCACTCGATTTCTGAAAATTTAGATGTTGCGAAACTCTGAATATTTAACTATCATAAAATTCTAAAATAGTAGTTCGGAAATTTAAAAACTATCTCGGAAATAAAACGCAAAGCTAACAAAGTGTTTATGTCCATCCGAGTTTAGGGCTAAAGAAAGAGTCTCGTCTTGGGCTTTAAAACGCAAAATCGCAGATTTTACTCTGACTTGAAGAACAATATCTGAGTAAAATCTGCGATTTTGCTCTCAGCGGGTGCTTATTCTTTCTATCTTTGAGCTTTCGCACGGCATAGACACCAACGTTATGACCAAGTAAACCAGTAGATTACTATCAATGAGGATGATAGCGCAATTAAGTCTCAAAAAAGTAATTTTACAGAGCTTGAATAATGAAGCCTATTTCGGGGCTAAAAAACTTCGCTCGGTCTGAAAAGATGAAGCTCACTTCTCGGCTAAAAAAACTTCACTCGGTCTGAAAAGATGAAGCTCACTTCTCGGCTAAAAAACTTCACTCAGTCTGAAAAGATGAAGCTCACTTCTCGGCTAAAAAAACTTCGCTCGGTCTGAAAAATGAAGCTTATTTCTTGGTTAAAAAATTTTAAAATCTGAGCCCGTTTCTAAAAATTTGAGTGTCAAAATAATAGTTCGGAAATTTAAAAACTACCTCGGAAAAAATACCAGGTCATAACAAAGTGTATGTGGTCATGCGAGTTTGGGGCTGAAGAAAGAGCCTCGTCTTGTGTTTTAAAACGCAAAATCACAGATTTTACTCCGACTTGAAGAATAATTTCTGAGCAAAATCTGTGATTTTGCTTTCTGCGGGTGCTTATTCTTCTTATCTTTAGCTTTCGCAGATCACATACACCAACGTTACAAAACAAACTCACGAAAGAAAAAAATAATGGAAATCGTAAAACCATATACCGAAATTAATAGAGCAATCACTTCCTTTGATAATGGAGGAAGATTTTATAACTTACTTACAAAGGCTGAAGACGGAATAATTAGTCAAGCAGAATTAGGGAAATTAGGTGGGATTTTCAATGATAAACAAAAAATGATACTTTTTTTAGAATTGTCAATTTCAAAATTAAAACAAAGCGAAAAAGAAATTATTATTTCAAAATTAGATAAAAGTCTTAAAAAGGATTATTTAAAGTACAAACCACAAAACCTGCTTCCTTCTGAAGTGAATGAAAAAGGAATTTTACCCTCAAATATCATTTTGACCGGGGTTCCTGAATTAATAGATTCGAAATCTGATTTTAACGGTTTTATAATGATTCCTATAACGACTGGAGAAGTGACAACATTCTCATTAATCCCTTTGCTTGACAATTATGACGTTTATGAATTGAGAGATGAAATAACTTCGGAAAAATTTATAATTGCTCATTCAAAAACTTCAGAAAAATTACCAAATGAAAAAATGATTATTGCTGGAGTATTGAAAGAACTTGAAAAAAATGAAAAAGGGGTAAAGAATTTTTTTTTGGAAGCGATTTATCAAATAAGGAATTAAAAAAGGAAAAGCCAGTTGCTAACACGGTATATAGCAAATAGGGATATTAATTATCCTGGTGATGAAAGTAATGCTCCAATTTATGAAGCAATTGAGAGAAGTAATTTAAAAATGATACAATTTTTGGTGGAAAACGGAGCAAGCATTAAAGAGATTGTCAATTCAGAAAATTGCACGTCCTTTTTAAACTTCACCCAATAATTAAGTGCCGTTCGTTGCTTTTTTTTCGTCGTTTTCTGCAACTTTTGGTCATGCTCCAACTCATATCATAGACCCAAAATTCAGTAAAAGACTGGCTATCCCTACATTTAAAGAAATTCTCCAACTGATCCAATGTCATGCTGCCATAA
>ENA-ORXM01005236-ORXM01005236.1-marine-metagenome-genome-assembly--contig:-NODE-5236-length-10476-cov-3.589287_pt1 | contig 10476 bp, 14 predicted proteins | sample MGYA00237867_ERZ511480 | MGnify/ENA primary metagenome ERZ511480 (study PRJEB26309, sample SAMN06266103) | marine metagenome | isolation source: Algal blade | place: United Kingdom:Sidmouth, United... | reverse complement strand
TAAATTAGGTGCTTAATCACGCAACTAATCTTATACATCAACGTTGTGCAACAGCTAAAAAATGATACTACCTAATTCAAGAGTAAATGTTAAAGGAGAAAATGTATGGATAAACAAAATACAAGTATCTGACAACAAAATAGAAAAAGTAAACAACTCAACTGACTTTAATAGAATACCTGTCGAACTAGAAGATTTAGAACATCTCGGACTTAAAATAGAAACAGTCAATAAAGAACCGAATGACAAACTACCGTTACTAAATAGTGGAAAATATAAAGTAACCTATAACCAAACGGATTACTTTATGACTTTTTTAGATGAAGTAGATTTATTTCGCAGAGTCGTATGTCAAGAATGTTACTAATTGAGAGCCTGATTTTTTATTTTACGATACTCAACTAACATTAATGAAAGATATTCCTCATTATAATGGTCGTTTTCAATTTGAATTGAAACACTATCAGGAAAATCTAAAGTTTCAATATTGATAGTCTGTTGAGTGTTTTGAATGTGATATTTAGAAAGTTTATCAAAATCCTCTTTGGTCAAGTCATTAATATACTTATTGATTTCAAACGGGGAATGAATATCAAATCGACAAAAATAATCTGAATATTTACTTGTGTAAGTGTATTCACTTATTATTGTTATTTGATGTAAATTAGAATTAGGAGTTTCTTTGAAAAAATATGAATAAGCTATTTGTTCTTGATTGTCAAAATTAATATTAGGATATTCACTTTTCTTATGGAAAGTTATATCAGACGTTTTAACAATGGTTGGCATACAAACGAATCTATTACTCATAAAAATAATTTTTACTAAATTAGAAAATTAAATCGGAATGACAAGTAGAACAGATAAAAAGCCGATTGCACAACAAAGTATATAAAAAATAACTCGGCAAGTGGTAACCCGAAAATTAAAGTTTATCACAAAAATTAATATCACAACCGAAAGTAACTGTAAATCAACACGTTACTTTTCATATACAAAACATTGTACACCATTTGAGAAACCAATAGAAATGAACGAAAACGAAATTATAAATAAAGCAATCCAAGAACTGAAATTAGCCGAAAAGCCATACGTAATGTTCGAGGATTTTTCGTTTTTAAGCGAAATGAAATGGGAAGAAGACCGTTTTCAAAAAATTAGATATTTATTAGTAAAATCTTCACCATTTGAGAAACATTCTGACCACGCAATAAAATTTTCTGAAATTGGATTAGATATTGCAAATAATCACAAAGACTGGTTTGCCTATAGAAAGTCATTAAAACCTAAAACAGACTATGTAAAATGGATTGGTGTTGGAATTGCAGGTTTGTCTTTAATCTGGAATATTTATCAAGGTATTACAAATAGTAATTTGAGAGATGATAATCGAATTTTAGGAGATGAAATTGAAGCTCTGGAAAAAGAAAATGTAGGATTAGAACAATTACTTAAAAAATCAACTGAATGAGTTGGGACATTGTACTTTTTAATTCAAAACAGAGAATAGAATCAGTTTCGGAATTGGACGAAAATCAACTCGAACCGACTGATTTTGATGCGATTTTAGAAAACTCATTTGACCGAATTAAAAAAGATGATAATCACAGAGAAATACTCGGAACTGATTTTACAATTGACTTTTTTGTCCATAATGAACCTGTGAGTAACACAATGTTAAATTTATATGGAGAAAATGGACTTTACGAACTAATTGAATTAGCAAAAAAGCATAATTGGCAAATTTTCGATTCTGGAATTGGAGAAATGATTGACTTGGAAAATCCAGAGAAAAACGGATTTGAAAATCACAGAAAATATGTCGAACAAATATTGAAACGGAAATAAAAACGGTGTACAACACCGTGTATAATTAATTGCTTTGGCAAGTGCTTATTTGGAAAATTCCTGCGGAATTTTCTCGGGTTCGTATTTGTTTACTAAATTAGTTGCTTAACCACGCAACTAACCATACACAACAACGTTGTAGCACATTTGAGAAAAAACTATGGGAATATTAAATTGGATTTTTGGAGAAGATAAACCTGAAAGACCAAAAAAGATTTTTATCAGTTTTTCTATGAAAGACGTAACAGCTAGAAATAATTTAGTGAAACAAGCTAAAAACAAAAAATCACCATTTGAATTTTTAGATTATTCTGTAAAACAACCTTGGGAGCAAGCAGAATGGAAAAGAAAATGTAGAACAAAGATTAGAAGAAGTGACGGAGTAATTGTGCTTTTAAGTAAAAACACTTGGCATGCTGGAGGAGCAAGATGGGAAATGAAATGTGCACGAGAGGAACGAAAACCTATAATTGGAATGCATATTAGAAAAAAAGATAGAGGAGCTATTCCAACTGAATTAAAAGGCAAAAAAATTGTCGATTGGTCTTGGGTAAATCTAGAAGAATTCATTGATAATATTTAAATATGAAAATATTCATTTGCTATAGAAGTAAAGACCAAACAGAAGGTAATAAATTGATCACGGACTTATTAAAAGAATCTGAAAACTCAATTGCAGTTTTAACTGAAACAGAACATTCTGAAAATTGGAAAATCAATGTTGAGAAAAAAATCAATGAATCCGATTTTGTGATTTTTTTAATAGGAAACGAGACATTTAAAAGTGAGCAAATAATATGGGAATATGCGAAAGCTAAAGATTTAAATAAAAGAATTGTTGGAATAAAACTAAACAATGCTTCCGAAGAGTCTATATTATTTTGCCAAGGCTTTCAAGTTTTCAAAGATGCAAAAGAATCATTAAAATTTCTTACTAAAGCGTTTGCCTACGATAGACAGCTAAAATTAGAACAATACAAAATTATGGTCAGCTCGACTGAAAAAGTTAGCGAGCAAAGACTAAAAGTAAATAACTTGTTTTTCACAATAACTTCATCAATCTTATCTGTAGGTTTTGTTTTAGGTAAAACTTTTGGATTTACATTGATAAGTCTTCTTGCTGTTTCCTCTTTGACAATATTAGCATTACTTGCCACATACTTTTGGGAAAAAATGATTAATTCTTATGGTCTATTAAACAAAGGAAAATTTATTTTAATTGATAAAATTGAGAAGTCTTTGCGGACTAATATGTTCGAAGAAGAATGGAAAATATTAACACAAGAAATAGAATACGAACCTAATACAAAAACTGAAACTACAATTGTAAAAAGATTTAGATTGTTTATTGTAATCATACTGCTAATTGAAATAGCTTATATGCTTTACAAACTATTTCAAATTTACCCTATTTGTAGTTGCTAAATTCTCAAAATTATGGCTAAAAGAATATTTACAAGTTTCGCAATAGAAGATGTAAGAACTAGAGATTTATTTGTTGGACAAGCAAGAAACCAAAGAGTTCCTTATGATTTAGTTGATATGTCTGTAAAAGAACCTTGGAGTAGTGAATGGAAAACAAGATGTCGAACTAAAATAAAAGGTTGTGATGGAGTTATTGTTTTAATCTCAAAGCACCTTAAAAATGCAAGCGGAGCAATATGGGAAATCAAATGTGCAAAAGAAGAAAGAATACCAATTTTAGGTGTTTACATGACTGGTTGCAACATTCTTGATACACCAGACGAATTGAACGGATTTAAAAAAGCCTTTATCAATGCCCATATTGAAGAGGAAACCGGTGAAGAATGGCCTTTTAATGAAGGCTGTCTGAGTATACCTGACGTGCGGGAGGACATCAAAAGAAAAGATACGATCAAGATTACATATGTCGATGAAAAATTTGAATCACATACCGAAACTTATGACGGTCTCTTGGCAAGGGTTATTCAACACGAGTACGATCATATCGAGGGAATTCTCTTCACCGATAAACTCTCACCTTTAAAGAAACGAATGTTGAAAGGTAGATTGAACAACATCTCGAAAGGAAAAATAGATGTTGACTATCGCATGCGGTTTCCAAAAGCGAAAAAGGCACGGTAAGCGTTATTGTAATCCACTGAAAGTATAGCGTACTCAGGTCACGCACAAATCCGAATTTTTGTGTCTTTCCCTGCCCGTCCGTTAGGCTAGTTTTCCTCCCTTCCCTGTGTTAAAATTATAAACCGTAGGCACAACTACGCTTAATAATGCTGTCTGGTGAAGGGAAAAAATAAATTTCTCAAAATCCCCGAATTTGTGTGAGGCATGAGTATATTTGCGCTCCTAAAACGTACAATTTTATATGAGTTTAGACAAAATTTTATCAATTGGAGGAAAGCCGGGCCTCTATAAGTTGGTGACCCAGACCCGAACTGGCTTTGTTGCCGAATCGCTGTTGGACAAGAAGCGCATTACCGTTGGTATAAATAGTAATGTTAGCATTCTTTCAGAAATCGCAATCTATACCTTGGAGGAGGAATTGCCCTTGCGCGAAGTTTTTTTAAAAATTCAAGTAAAAGAAAAAGGCGGAAAAACGTCCGTTGCCCATAAGGATGAAAAAATCAAACTGGAGGAATACTTTTTTGAAGTATTGCCCGATTACGATGAAGATCGCGTATATGCTAGCGATATCAAGAAAGTTATTCAATGGTACAATATTCTTCATGACAACGGTATTACCGATTTTTCTGCAAAAGACGGTGCCGAGACTTCAGACGAAGAAGAATGATTTTCAAATATTGGCCACTATATTTTTTGAACCCTCGACTCCGAGGGTTTTTTATTCAGGCACTAAATTCAACGGGTCAAGAAAAACTGCACTTTCAAAAGCTACCAGGAATTCGGCTTTATAACTTAGAGATTTCCAAACAGTCTTTTAATAATTATATGTCCGGGAGTATAGTAAACACTTCCAAACCAATCATTTTGTTTAACTTTAATTTTTTTGTCCTTTATTTCAAAAATTTAAAATTCTGAATTACAGTATTTTAAACATATATCAACAAAAATGTAATACCTTTATGCTTCTAAAGGTTAAACAAAAATAAAAGTTACAGATGTTTTGTTTGGTATATCAGTCGAAGGCCAATCCCCATTTGGGGTTTTCCGAGATTCAAAATATGCTTCAAAAAGCGAGGGAATCTAACCAAAAGCAACAAATAACAGGTTGTTTATTGCTTTACAATGGTCGCTTTATACAATACCTAGAGGGCGATAGAGAAAAGGTGCTTATCCTTTTTGAAAAAATTAAAAATGACATTAGAAATTCTGATGTAACATTACTCTCACAAGAAAATATTAGTGCACGTGAGTTCGAAGAATGGTATCTAGCTTTCGAAAATTTACGCGTCGAGAATAGTCAACTTCAATATCTCAAACTTTTGGTGGGGACTTTTTTTGAAGATAACCAACCTTCTTTGGGCCCCAACCCAACATCTAGACAATTCTGGAGGGCGACCAAACTTTTACTGGAAACCAAGAGTGAAATTGCACATCGCCAGTGAAATATTAATTTTTTTCAAACTTACCCTTACAGTAGGCCTAAGGATTTTAACTGATTACGATTTAAGGGCTTTTTGGAAATCTCTTGATGATTTCTCTTATAGCCTCTTTTGGCACATTACAGCGTTAAAACCGCCAGCCTCAGCTATGGTGTACCCACATCTTTTTCGAAGGTCTGAAATTGTAAAGGGTCCTCCCTTCAGATGAAGGGAGCTGCTCCGCCTTTGGCGGAGCGGAGGGTTTGACCCCGCAAACTTGCTCACGTGCAATCGGCCTTTGTAATAATTGCTTAGCGATACGCGAGCAAGTTTGCGGGTCAAACTTCCCGTCCGCAAGCGGACACCCCCCTTTTTCTAAAGAGGGAAGCCTTTATCCGTTCTAGATATTTGTGAGTACACCGCAGCAACCTAAGGCAGGTTTTGAACCGTAGAGATGCTATGCTTAAAAATTTTACCTCGTTCTGCATCCAAAATAGGCCATAACAATTCTAACGACACATTTCCAAACAGTCTCTTAGTCCTTCGAAGTAATGTCTTTCGTATTCGATTTCTTCTCGATTTTCATTGCGGGTTGGTTCACTACTTCGAACTTGAAAATATCTTTCCGGGAATAATGTCCGATGACATCGAAATCAAATTTTCCCTGTGTAATTTCTTCCAAATTCAATTCTGCAATTAAGGCTCCTGAAGTATCGAACAGCGGACCAGCAATGAATTGCCCTAAGGGGGAAACGATCACACTTCCGCCGCGACAAAGATTTTCTGGTTCATCTTTTATCGTAGGCGCAAATTTTTCAGGATACATGGCTTTTGTATAATATTGATTACAGCCCAACACGAAACAGCGGCCTTCCAGGGCTATATGTTGCATGGTGGCCGTCCACTCCTCTCGAGCGTCTGCCGTAGGGGCGATATAGATTTCCACTCCTTTTTGGTACATAGCCATACGTGCTTCGGGCATATAGTTTTCCCAGCAGATAAGGCCGCCCAGTTTACCGATCTTGGTCTGAAAAGTTACCAAAGACTCACCGGCCGCTTCGCCCCAAACTACACGTTCGGTGCCTGTGGGCTTTATTTTTCGGTGCACGCCCAAAAGGCCGTCTGTAGGGGACATATAAAGCATCGAACAATATAAACTGGAATTGGTATTCTGTTTTTCGGTGACCCCTATTACGAGATACGCGTTTTCCGATTTCGCCAGTTTCTCCAACCGTTTCAGGTCTTCACTTTCAATATCGATGCTGTTTTTATGATATTCGGCATAAAGTTTTCGCCCCTCGTCTGTTCTGCTTCCGATTTTGGCACCAAAGGAAAACCCTCTGGGATATCCGGGAATAAACGATTCGGGAAAAACGATAAGCTCGCAACCTTCTTTTGCATATTTGCGAACCAGAAGCTCAACTTTGTCAAGGGTTTTTGCCTTGTCAAAGAAAACGGGGCTGTCTTGTACGAGGCAGACTTTTAGTTTCATTTTAAATGGAATCTAGTGCTTTCAGTATTTCAATTTCTTCTTTCTTAGTAGTATTTGCCCGGACAATTTACTTCTTTTCCTGGAAATCATTTGGAACAACAACTTTCCTTCTGACCGTATCATTCCTAAGTTAAGCACATTCTCTGGATTTATTTACTTGTAATACTCATCTTGATCTCAGTTTGATAATCTTTATAATAGGAATATTTATTATTGAACATCCAAAGCACTTGAACTTTAGCATTTTCATTGGCTCCTCTAATGGCAAAAGGGCGAACATTATCTTTTTTAGAATTCAGTGTAACAGGAAACACCTTCCAATCGGCACCTGAATTTTGGGTCTCGGCAGCGAAGATTTCGAAAACATCGCCCACGGGTATTGAATAAAAAACTACATCGGTATTTTCATGGTCAATGGTAACACCGCCTGAATAATACGGTTCTGGTTCTCGTTGACTTTTGGTTTTTTTGTATCTCGGAAACCACGATCCAGCATCGGAAATTTTAGAATTCAACCATTCTTGGCCATCCCATTTGGCATACCAATAACTATGTTCTGACTCTGTTCGCAACTTTACATAAGCTAAAACGGGGTTTCCGTTCTTATCTGTTGCAACATCCCAAATCCAAGAACGTATACCGAATCTATTTTTTAAAAAATCCTTATTGGCATCATAGACCATGTCACAATCTTCGTGTTCCAACGGTAGATTGTCCAAAGATCCTAACAAGGTACCATCCGCCTTATAAAATTTACCCGCTTTATATTTAAAATAATAGATGCTATTGAAAGGTTCGTTTATGGGGTGACCATCGGTAAAGGCAAAATGAATTTCATCTCTGCCATTACTACTGACCTTAACATATGGTCGTTTATCTTCAAAAAGAGATGACTTTATCAAGGGAGTAGACTTAGACCATGTCAGTCCAAAATCATCGGTGTAACTAAAAGTCGGCTTCCAATCTGCACCGCGCCAAAAGATGTAAATACGATTGTTTTCTTCCGATAACATAACCGGATTCGTATAACAAAAACCTTTTTTGCCCTCAACATTTTCCGTCTTCCTTTGCAGTGGTTCCCATTCTGAAATATCTTCGGGATGTTTACTTATCGTATAAAGTATGGCCGGCTCTTTTTCTCCATTGCCTTTTCCGTTATGTGATGAGAAAAATAACATTATCCGCTTGTCGGGAAGGAGCAAAAAAGAAGGGTTCGCATGGTCATCTTTGTTAAACTTGGGGTAGATATTCACTTCTTTGACCTTACCATTTTTTTCATCGTAACATCCGGCCATTATGCTACCATCGGCCGACACCCAGCCGGAATAAATTTTACCGTTAAAATGTATGGCCCGCGGGTCTGAAAACCAACACCAAGTACCATCATCACTGAATGTCTTGTAAATCAGAGAACTATAATTATTCTCCGATTCTTGTGCGGTTATTTGTAAACTATATACAAGGAGTATGCTGAGAAAGATTTCCCTTAGTTTCATATTTAATGGTATGCTTTGGTCTTGCTTTTAAACTCGGTTGATAGCTAAAATTGGGTATGATTCTACCGCTAGCGCAAGCGTCACGCTTGTGCCATTAGAGATTTGCCGTAAACTATTGTCCATTTTTTTCACAACATGCCAAGTATAATACCCTCATTATCAATTTCCAAAACCGTTTCACCATCGCTGTAGTTACTCGCACTGCTGTACTTCCAGTCTATTGGGTCGGTCACAAAACCTGATACTACAGGGTTGTTATGTATATAGTCTATTTTTTGTTTGATGACTTTATTGCTCCATAGTTCAATCGGTTTGTTGTGCTGTTGCCAAAACTGCCTGTTGGTTACGTTGCTTTTTTTCTTTCCCGCTCTTTCCATCATCCATAACAACCACTCTTTTCTGCTTTCCTGAGGGTTTTCTTCTATTTCTTTTATCAGTTTTCTGGCCGTGTAACCTTTAAAATCTCGCAATAGACCTAACGGGTCTTCGTTGTCTGACCTGAACACAAAATGCACATGGCTTGGCATAAAACAATAGGCAAAAACCTGCATACCTTTTTCTGCACGACAATAGTTCACGGCATTTTCTAGAATTGAAAAGTAAGCTTGTCTTGTAAACACGTCTAGCCAATACACGGTCGCAAAGCTTACGAAGTAGGCTGCGGTAGGGTTATTGAACTTGTGTTTTCTACTCAATTTTTGTTCTTTTTCTATTCATGCTCTTCTTACTCTGGACGGCACGAGCGTGACGCTCGCGCTAGCGTTGGGAGCTTTGGAGATTTAATTTTTATTTTAACTATTTATTAAGTCTTGAATTTCTTTAAAAGATTTTCCTTTTCTGTCAACCCATTCAGTATAGCCATTAGAATTACGACCAAGAACCATATTTGAAGCAGCACTCGGGCTATTAAATACCGCATCTTCTGCAAAATATAATTCTCCGTTCTTTTCCATCATAATGTTTGTTTCGACTAATTTTCTTCGCATGTTTCTATAAGTTTCAGTACAAGATGGGGAAAGTTTCCTTTTTGCCTCGCTGCCTTTTAGTACAATATAACCTTGATCGGTTTCTTGCATTGTTGCTTTGAAAGTCTTTGTTTTGATATAAAAAGTAGAGTGAATTTTATTTTCGTTTCCTTCTATGTTTAATTTGGAGTTTGAGGCTGTAGAGGAAATCAAGAAATTAAAGCCCATTACGGGCAAAATTAATTTCATTTGCTCAAGAAAATATTCCATATCTGAAATATCCGCCTCATGAAGGGTAGGTAAACTAGGAGAATTTCCGTTGTCAATTTGGGCAGTTTTGGCTTCTATCGCAATTTGTACCAGTCTCGATTCTAAATACCTAATTTGAGTTTTAGTAAGTAATTCGTCTTTGCTTATGAAGAAGATTAATTCTTTGAAATCCTTATTCGGGTCGCTCAAATGTTGTTTCAGTCGGGATTTTATGTTCTCAGCCTCCCCAATGTATATTCTTTCGTCAAATGCTTCATCAGTTGGATCACCTTTTAAGCAATAAATCCCAGGATTATCAAATTCACTTCTTCCAATAATTCTTTGAATACTAGATCTTGGACAATAAACGGCCTTTCCAACCCAATTTCCTATCTCACTAAATCTAGGACCGTATTCAGTCCCATCTATCATATAAACAGTAAGTTTTTTCCCCATATTTATCTTGGATAATAGTTTTGGTTTTTTTAAGTATAATCCATACAAATAACCGCAATTGTAATGCCAATGTTAATATTTAAGACATAATGATTTCTTTGAAAGCAATTTTTTACCTATCAATTCGACATTTTATATTATTCTCATTTATCACGCCGAAAATAGCAGTACAAACCCCAAAAAAATAGACCTGATAGCAGCGGTATGGCGACAGCATAGGGGCGAAGCCCACAGCAAGGCAAGCCATAAGAGCGAATAGCAGGACTCCCCGTCACGACGAAGCAACCTACCATTCTCTCCTAATTCCTAAATTTCAAAAATTACCCGCTACAACTTTCACAATCGGGATCATCTATCGAACAAGTTTTTTTGACCTGTTCCAAATCCTTTAAACTTGGGGCAGACAAGACTTCTGATTGTGGCGTCTCTTGTGTTTGCGTCATCAC
>ENA-ORXM01005235-ORXM01005235.1-marine-metagenome-genome-assembly--contig:-NODE-5235-length-10479-cov-3.273505_pt1 | contig 10479 bp, 12 predicted proteins | sample MGYA00237867_ERZ511480 | MGnify/ENA primary metagenome ERZ511480 (study PRJEB26309, sample SAMN06266103) | marine metagenome | isolation source: Algal blade | place: United Kingdom:Sidmouth, United... | reverse complement strand
CATTTAGAATAAAAGAAAATTATAGAATCTCTGCTTACTGCAATTACGACCTTGTCCCCATTGAACTTGCTACTTTACCTAAATCCAATAACGTTATAGGTGGTGTTTCCTTTGCTTACGTCTTAAAAAAGATCAAAAAAAGAAACATCATTTACAGTCCTGGATAATTGCATCCATTGAAGTTCTTATAAACAAAACAAAACAAAAAATTATGTATCCATTTATTTTGAGCAGCTTACTTATTCTTAGCTGTTGTTACCAATCTATTGCCCAAACTGAAATTGGAATAGAAGTAGGACATCATCAAACTTTATTTTTACCAGAGGCGAACTCCTTTACGAACTATTTTCACAGTGCTCATATAGGTGGAAAAGTAGGTTTGTTTTTAGAGCGTGAAATCACCCCTTCCCTAGGAATACGCGCCAATTTATTTTATGACCTTAAATATTATGAATTTAACTCTAGTCATTATTTCCCCTATACCCACCATGCTATATGCCTACCTCTCAAAGCAATTTTTAAACTTGGTAAAATTGTTCATTTAGGTATTGGTGTAGAACCCATGCTTTTAATTCCATTAAAAAAGCTTTCTGCTACCTCAAATAAGCCCTTATTTCATATTGGTCCCTGTGCAGAAATAGGGTTTAGAATCCGAAAAATGATGCGTCTATCTTTTTATTGCAACTATGATTTTATGCCTATAAATTATAACGCTTATGGCAATTATACAAATTTAACGGCTGGTGTTTCTTTTGCTTTCGTGCTAAAGAAAATGAAAAAAAGAAGCGTCATTTATAGTCCTGGGTAATTGCATCCATTGAAGTTCTTATAAACAAAACAAAACAAAAATTATGTATCCATTTATTTTGAGCAGTTTACTCCTTCTTAGCTGCTGTTGCCAATCCTTTGCTCAAACTGAAATAGGGATAGAAATAGGTCATCATCAAACTTTGCTTTTTCCAGAGGCTAAATCCTTCGCTACCTATTCTCACAATAGTCATATAGGTGCAAAAATAGGTCTATTTTTAGAACGTGAAATCACTCCTTCTTTAGGAATACGAGCCAATCTATTTTATGACCTTAAATATTTTGAAATTACTCCTAGTGATTATTTCCCCTATACCTACCATGCTATATGCCTCCCCCTCAAAGCAATTTTTAAGCCTGGTAAAATTGTTCATTTAGGTATTGGAGTAGAACCCATGCTTTTAGTTCCATTAAAAAAACCTTCTATTACCTCTGATAAATCTTTATTCCATATTGGTCCTTGTGCAGAAATAGGATTCCGAATCCGAAAAATGATGCGCCTTTCCTTTTATTGCCACTATGATTTTGTACCTATAAATTACGATGCTTATGGCAGTTTTACAAATTTAACGGCTGGTGTTTCTTTTGCTTTTGTATTAAAGAAAATGAAAAAAAGAAGCGTCATTTATAGTCCTGGGTAACGTCTGTCCGTTCAAACAACATATATAGTTTGGATAATTGATTATAATGTTTTATATTTAGTACTTGGCTAAAGTTTTATATTAATAATATCCACATAAAATTCAACAAGATGGGAAAAGGCAAATATTCTGAAAGCACGGAAAACCTACAATCAAAATCTGTTAACAACATTTCACAAGATGAACAGCAATCGGGAAATTCATCTAGTAATTTTGTGGATAATAGCCCTGAAGCAGTTGAAGCTAGAAGGCTACAGGAATTAGCTGATAGTAGCCAAGAAACTGCTGAGTTACAGCAACTGCAAGAAAACGCGACTGCTCATGATAACTCCTTGGTGAGTCAAGAACAAGATATGGTAATGTTGGCCAATGAAATTGTTCCTACAAGTTCATTGCGAGATTTTGTTGATGATAAACCAGAACATGATCCTGGGAGAATACCAGCATCCGCCATTGAAGCTACAAGTGAGTATAATAAATGGAAAGTAGAATTTGCCAATTATGTATTAAAAGATCGGTACACAGAAGATGAAGTGCTTTTAGCTTGCCGTTTAGCTATCAGAGAAATGCGAGAAAATCAAGTCTCTCAAGATCTTAGCGAACATGGTGAAGAGTATGTTCAACAAGCTAGAAAACAAGGTGTTGTTGTTGATGAAGCCGTTGGATTTGAAGGTGAATTAGAATGGCATGGACAAGGTGCAGGTATGAATCATACTGACTTTGGAAAATGGATTGTTGATGGTGGTCCAGAGCCAAATCAAACTACAAGTGTTTTGAATTGTTGGGAATTAGTACTTTATAGTGCTTTCAAAGGAGGTGTTCTTGAAAAAAGTAGAATTACTGCTTTGTATAATAAATTTAATTCAGATCTCACAGCTACCAAAGATGTAGGAACAGCTTTTAAGAATTTTGATGTGCTCCAAAAAGGAAGTGAATACATCTATGACAAAGACAATCCTGACTCTCCTAAACCTATCAAAGGTGATTTGGTAATCTTCAAAGATTTCCCTACACATGTGACCATTGCTACAGGAAATATAGTTGGAGGAAAAATTGAAATCATGAGCCTTTGGACTCAAAACAGTAAAACAACATACAAAACAACAGTAGAAGACTTATTAGCAGACGGAGCAGCCTCTCCTGTCAAATTCTTTACTCCAAATTGGTAATCCATGAATGGATGGTATTTTTTATTGATAAGCTTTTTAATCACAAGCTGTAGGGTTAACACAATTAGTCAAACAAAACTTAACGATACTTATTCTATGAAATCGCTTTTAGTTGCCCCTTGGGGAGAAAACCAAGCAGAAATTATTCCTACTTATATTTCTTCAGGTTTAGCTTTTGAAACTTCTCCTACTTCAAAATTAGCTCCAATTTTATTTGAATTGGATAATGACCATAGAATTTATACTATAGATGCCTCTTCAAAATTTTTAACTATTTTTGATAAAAAAAACTTTGTAGAGCGATTGGAGTTACATCCTGTTGTTACAAACAATACGATCAAAAGTTTTAAGGTTTTAAATGCAAAAGAATATATTTTCTTAGTTTTAGGCGAACAATCTACTTACCACCTTATTCATTGGAATTCTAAAATTAAAAAAACTCATACCATAGCGTTAGGTTCTTATCGAGATGCTCAATTAATCTTTTCTTCGGATAAAAAAAGCCTCTATTGCTGGACTGAAAAAGAAGATTACACTGGAATATTGTGGCAATTTCCTGCAACTGACTTAACAAAAGTACCCACTAAATTTGATGAATTGCCCTTTGTTTCTTCTCAGGTTTTTGAAAAAGAAGGTAAGATCATCGGAGTTAAGTTTTTTAGCGAATTAAATCGTAGAGGATTAATCTCAATAGATTTAAAGACAGAAACTGTTCAAGAAAAAGTTTGCTCCAAAGAATTGTATGGACCTTTACTATATCCTTTTGGAGTGAATCAAGCAGGTAATTTATTTACTTATGGTTTGCCTAATGAAGAGCAAGTATATGGTACTATTTATAACGTCAATCAAGAAGGTGTTTTACAAGAAAACAAGACCTTTCATTCATTAATGAGTACGACTTTTCCAGATTATTCTAATACGCTTTTAACTTCTACTCAAAACTGGAAAGTCTTGGCAGACGGTACGATTGTCCTTGCTGTTATGACTACAAAAGAACTTCATATTATTGCTTTAGAGTCGCAATAATTGGTCTTAAACTAAACAATACGCATCGGCAAATTCTGGGCGAATTTCTCCTTTTTCATCGACTAACCATTTCAACTTTGAGCGTTTCGGAATTGGGATAATTACTTGTGGTTTTACATGAGTTCCAAAAACTTTGTCCCAAAAAATAGTGGTAACACCATGGTTTTTATCTGGATTATTAAAATGATGGTAAAAGTGATGCTTACGTAACATCGCCCCGTAAGCATTTTGGGGTGCATGAGTATGCAAATAACTATGGACAAATTCATAGACTAAATACATACTAACCAAGCCTGTGGAAAAGACCAACCCATTGGTCCAATTGATAAGAAATCCTAAAATTAAGGTCAACAAACCCACAATCACAATTGCCCCTCCTACTTTTTTGTAGGTAGCTGCAAAATAATTTACTTCTTTATGATGTAACAGGTGTTCCACTGTAAAAAGGTTTTTTAGTTTAGGGTTATGTCCCAAGCCTCTGTGCAATGCATATTCCAAAAAAGTCCAAAAAAATACGCCTCCGAAAAATAAGGCAAATTTTAAGATCATATCATTATCATTTTAAAAATCAGCTATAAAAGAGTTCTTTAAAATTAAGACATTATAATCAAAATTCTTTTAACAATTGGTAAAAACTAACGTTGTGCTCGAATACGGCTTAAGGATTGTTGTGTAATTCCAAGATAAGAAGCCACTTTACCTAGTGGTGCCCGTTGGATAATTGTGGGATGCTTTTCTAGGAGTAGATGGTAACGTTCTAAGCCTGTTCTAAATTGAAGGTCTTTTACTTTTTCAGAGACTTGTATCATCATTTCTGTGATAAACAAGCGCGCAAAACGCTCAATTTCATGATGAGCATCAAATAAAGCATTCAATCGATCTAAAGTAATTGTATAAACAACAGAATCCTCCAAGGTATCCATACTGTAGTCACAAGGGCGGCGTTTAAAGTAAGAATCTAAGGCACACAAAGGCTCTAATTCTGCTGCAAACCAATGGGTAACATCTTTTCCTTCCTTGTAATAAAAACTGCGTAACAATCCTTTTTTCACGATGTATACTTTCTGGCATACTCTACCGACCTCTAACAACAAAGTCCCTTTTTTATAATGCTCCTCTACAAAAGCGTCATTAAAAAGTACACGCATCTTAGGTGAAAGTATCTGTTCTGGGTCTATAATATCCGTAACACACATCGCTTAGTTTGAATTTTGATTGATCTTTTCTTTATTTAGTTTATACAAAGCAATAGAACGACGTTCTTGAAAGGTTGATTCAAAATTGTCTTTAGCAGCTTCTATTTCTTCAAATATATTCTGCTCATATAATTCTACGATACTTTTATTTAGGCTTAGTTTAAAAATCTTATACCGATATTTTGATAAGGAATTAAAAACCACTTTAGGATAAGAAATTCGTTGCAGTAGAGAAGGTGTAATACCCAATATGCTAAAGGTATTGGGATCAATATATTCAATAGGTGATTTCTCTACGATAGTTCCTTCATTTCCATAAATGTAGAACGTATCTTTTTGTATTTTATAAGGATAAGAATAGCTATTTAGTTCTTTATGATGATATGGAAATACACGACCTCCTTCAATCAATAGTTCACAATAAGCGGTATCACCTACAATATAACTCCATTCTCCTTTACAAAATTCTTTGGTATCAATTTTAGCACAAGCCATCCACAAAGTTGAGATAGAGATTGCTATTCCAAGACGTAACATATTATAATATTTGGTGGGGAATTTATAAACACTAATACAAATAATAGTTCTGTAATTTTTTAGCTTTTTGCCAAAAACTAAAAAATTATCTTATACAAGCTTAATTATCAGATTTTTAGTTTACAAATCCTAAAAGCAGGTTAAGTTGATAATCAACTGCGAAGCACTCATTCAATAAACTAATCTAATTTTTCACCGAACTAATAACAAGAATATTTAATTACAAATGGATTTCTTGAATATAAATGCTACTCGTAAAAATAGGAATGAACAAAATGGCAGCTTTGGTAGAAGCCTCTAGAGTAGACCAGTCACCTTGCAACTCCCAATTATCCCAGTCTTCTGCCGTAGCAGTTCGAAATGTAGCACTAAAATCACCAGATACTTGCCAGTAGTCCCAATCGCTAGAAGTATAAGTTCTTACTTTAAGAAGCAGTCCATTTCCTCTAATTTCCCAAGAATCCCAATCGTTTGGGCTAGCTGTTTTTATGGTAAAAAGTCTATTGTCTACTTCCCAAAAATCCCAATCTTCTGCTGAGTTCGTTCTTATTCTCCCCTTCTCTCCGCCCAAATCATACGTCCAATTGTCCCAGTCTTCAGAGCTGTAGGTTCTAAATTGTCCGCTTGCTTCTGTTAACGATAGTCTCCAACTATCCCAATCATTCGTACTTTGGGTTCGAAGTCGATCAGTAGGATCAATTCCTAAATTATTGGCATTTCTCTCACAGCTCCATACCAGCATTGTAGCTAAACTTATTAGTATAAATAGTTTCATTGGCTAGCCTCCTAAAAAATTAGTTTCTATATATTTCATCATAAACAAAATAGCTACGAATACAATCGCAATTAGAATAAAGTTTGGAAACTTAGATTTTATACTAAATTTTCCTAACATTGACTCTAAATTTTTTCGTACTGTTGTATCTAGTTTTAATTTTAATCCTTGTTTTAACATGGCAGAAGCACCATCGCTTCGACCAAAATTTTGTATTAATACAATAGAAAGTTGATAGACTTCATTTCCAATAAGGTTTCGTGCTGCATAAAAATAATCAGGTAACATATTGTACAACTCAATCGTTCTATTCGGCAAATAAGACAACAACTCTCGTTCAGACATGTGGTTCAACTCTTGCTTATCTTGTAAATTTTTCAAGTCTTTAATCGTACTTTCTACATAGAAATTGGCATGTTTGTAACACTGATCTTCAAAATCGCCTACCATTGGCAAACTAGTCGCTGACAAGAGAGATAAGGTTTCTTTGTCTTGCGTTTTGATAGCTTGCAGTAGGGTTTCTCCATATTGATATCCAAAGTAAGGTCCTATGAATTTAAAAAATTCCGCATCTTGCGTTGAGGCTAAAGGCTGACTATTTCTAAAATAATTTAAGTGACCATACTCTAAAAAATTTAGTAATTTCTTATGTTCGTAAATGGCAAGATGAAATTGACGCGTTTGGTAATTATCTAGTTCTTTTAGTAATTTTAGTACCGTGTGTTTGGGCAACTTGTTGTGACCTATATGAACCAATTCGGTTTCCTTATTGTGCTGTATTCTTTCTTGAACACGTGACTTATGTACTTTTAGAGTTGCTTCATCTGCATCTAAAGACAAGTCAAACAATTTAAAGGGATTGATATAAATAGGCATTTTCAGTTAGAGTTTTAATAATACAATTGACTAAATTACGATAATTAAAAGAAAAAATCCACCTTCTATAGACATTTTATTCATTATGATTGAAATAGACCAACAAGTCCAACAACTGCTTTTTGCTACTGCATACAAAATGACAGGAGAAATTGCAGCAAGCCAAGACATAAGTCAAGAAGCTATTAGCAAATATTTACAAGCCAAATCTAATGCTTTAGGTATAAAAAACCACCGTTCTTACCTTATAAAAACAACTATAAACACAGCCATAAATCACCTACAGCGTTGTCAAAAAGAACGGGCAGCTTACATTGGCACTTGGCTTCCTGAACCTATCCTTCAATCCGAAAACAGCCTTGATTATCAATTAGATTTAGACTATGGAATTACCGTTTTGCTCTCTCAACTTAACCCCAAAGAACGAGCTATATTTATACTCAAAGAAAGCTTTGAATACAGTTATGAAGAATTGGCTAGCACACTAAATTTAACCAATGCAAACTGTCGAAAAATATACCAAAGGTTACAACAAAAAATAAAGCCCTCTAATCAAGATGTGATTACTAAAAACAAAACCAAAAAACGAATTATCCAAGCTTTTATGGAAGCTTCTAAAACAGGTGAATTAGATACTTTAGTTGGTGTTTTGAAGGAAGATATTGCCCTTTATTCTGACGGTGGTGGAAAAGTTATGGCTGCTAAAAATATTCTTCATGGAATTGAAGTTTGCAGTAAGTTTTTGTGGGGTATTTATAACAAATTTAATCAAGCGCCTCGTTTTGTTTTACAGAATATTAATAATGAATTAGGCTTTTTGACTTATGTAGGTGATGAATTAATTTCTGTTGGATTATTAGAAGTTGAAGGGGAGCAAATCAGTAGAATTTACTTTATCCGAAACCCTGACAAGATATATTTAAAATAAATTTCAAAAAAAGTACACTTTGTTGTCACAAAAAAATAGCTACTTCGGTCTTCTATAAAAGAATGTTTTTTAACACATAAAATATAGAAGTATCACATGAAAAAAGCACATTTTATATCTGGCATTATTCTCAGTATTTTTGTAACCGTCCACTTAATCAATCACCTAACGGCTGTCCAAAGCATTGCGACACACATAGAGGTAATGGATGTACTTAGGCTCGTCTATCAGCATCCTTTAATTGAACCTTTTCTCTTGTTTGCTGTTCTTGTGCAAATTATTTCTGGAATCCAATTAGTTCGAAACAGAGGATGGAAACAAAGCGAATGGTACAATAAATTACACGTTTACTCAGGAATTTATCTAGGCTTCTTCCTACTAATACACACTTCTGCAACTTTGGCTGGTCGATTTATCTTGTTGGTTGACACCAATTTTTATTATGGCGCAATGGTAGTCAATCTAAAACCTTATTACTTCTTTTACGTCCCTTATTATTTCTTAGGTGCCTTTTCTTTCTTTGTGCATATTGCTTGCATCATCCGAATTAAAAGTATTCGAAAAGTGGGCATCAAAAAAGCCAGTCGTCGTGCAAATGGGCTGATTGTTTTTGGAGCTGTTGTTGGGATTGTAATTTTGTGGGCATTTACTTATAAGGTTCAAATTCCTGATTTGTATAAGGCTTTGATGCCCTAAAACTAGAGCTAAGTATGTTGTATATTACACGGAATTAAATAAAGGATGTCGTGTAATATACAACATACTTTTTCACAGCATTACATTTACGTCCTACTGTTCTGAACAAAACTGATCTACCATCCATGTATTCTAACTTATTCTATTGTGTAAACAATCTTATTTACCTATATTCGGCACTCTAAAAGTAGCCTTATGTTATAACCAATAAATAACTTTAAATAAAACTAAACTTTATGAAAAAGATCATATTTCTCATGACAACATTGTTGTTATGTTATACGTCATTTGCTCAATCGTCAAAAAAAACAAAATTAACTTGGGATTTAGTACATGGTAAACCCAAATATATCACTAACTATTATGATGCCTTAAGAGAATCATCTTATGCTTTCTATGAGGACATAGACCAAGACAAAAAGTTGATCTCTGTAGGTACTCGTCAATATGAAGTTGGTTCCAACATAGAACAAGTTATTGATCTTAGTCCACCTCAAGGACTAAAATCAATGAGTCCTAATAAGCACTACCACAAGATAATTTATTTAAAAGGAAAAAGATATGGTTTGAGCGTTCGACACCCTTTAAATTCAAAAAGTGAGTATACGCTTAAAGCAATTCGTATTCCAGACGAAAAATCCAAAGGCAAAAACAAACCTAAACCAAAGGTTTTAGCAACACTCCAAACTACAGCAGTAACAAATCCAGGCAATTGGGAGAATATTAATTCACACTCTCTTCTCTATATGATACATTCTCTTGCTTGGGTAAAGGGGAATAAATTGTATGTGAGGCAGTTTGTTCCATCTCAAGGAACAATGAAATTAAGGCTCTTGATTTTTGACGAAAGCTTAAGAAAACTCTCAGATACTTGGCATGATGCCTCAACAGAAGGCTATGGAAATAGAAAATTTAGGATTATCAAAGAGTACATAAAAGGTAATAAACTGTTTATCGTCGGAAATTTGGATTCAAAATCCTTTTGTTCTGTACTTGACCTAGAGGAATTAACATTCGAAAAAAAGGAAGAGTTTGATTTTTCGATTCCCTCTTACAACACTATTGATATGATTGTTTCAGAAGATGGTTGGCAGAGTAAAGTAATTACACTTGCAGAGGGAAAAAACTGGAGTATTAATTTTAATGAGATTAATTACAAGGAAGGTAGTATCGAGAATACTAGTATCAATTTACCAGATTCTATTATGGATCTAATCAAAACTAGGCTAGGTAAGCGATTTAGTTTTCAAAATCCTACGTCTTTAATGGGCGATGAACAAACTACTGTGTTAAAAGGTCGATACTACTCTACTGAGAACACTCAATATGTATTATTAGAAATTGAGGATAGCTATGTGAAATACATTCAATCTGCTAACGGAGGGAGTTCTACTATACGATATACGCGAGCCTTTGATATCTTTGTTTTAGCTATGGACAAACAGAATAATCTAAAACAACTGTATTTATTTGTGGATTATGCTTAGTTATTTCTTTTATAAGTAGATAATTATAGTAATAACTAGATCCTTCGTCCCCTAAATTTATAGAATTCGGTAAAATGGTATCGTCTATAAATACAGAAATCGTAGAACTTCCGCTAAATTAATAAATTAACATCTGAAGGAATTTTGTAATTAAATGTAGCTATTCCTCTGCAATTAGATAGATAAGTTACTATTACTACAACTGTAACCAATACTGTAAAAAATAGAATACAAACTTTGATAAAGTTTTTCATATTAAAACTGAAAATAAATAAATGTTTGTTGCCCTCCTCCGAAAATTATAATTGCAAAAACCAGAAATATATAAATTGACCATCGAA
>ENA-ORXM01005234-ORXM01005234.1-marine-metagenome-genome-assembly--contig:-NODE-5234-length-10486-cov-3.127966_pt1 | contig 10486 bp, 3 predicted proteins | sample MGYA00237867_ERZ511480 | MGnify/ENA primary metagenome ERZ511480 (study PRJEB26309, sample SAMN06266103) | marine metagenome | isolation source: Algal blade | place: United Kingdom:Sidmouth, United... | reverse complement strand
GAAGTGGTTTTTCTACGGATGGATGAAATTTGTTGTTCTTTCCCAAATTACCAACTACATAATCTTTGTCACCGTCACCATCGAGGTCTATAGGCTTAATCGTATTCCACCAACCGTTTGTATGCTGAAAAGCATCAATTTTGGTTTTCACAAATTTCCCGTTGGTATTTTCAAAAAGAGCGATGGGCATCCAGTCTCCTACAACGAACATATCATCGTCTCCGTCGGCATCGTAATCTGAGAAAAGAATATCGTTCACGATTCCAATTTCCGAAAATTCAGGAGCGATAGACTGGATAGCTTCTTTGAAATCACCGCTATTGTTGATTAACATATACGATCTAGATGCTAATGGGTATTTTCCAGAAATTGAATGACTACCTATAAACAGGTCTAAATCACCGTCATTGTCAAAATCACTAGATTTTACAACTTTGGTATTTATTAAACTTTTTGGTAACTTTATTTTCTTGGTAAAGTTTCCTTTCCCATCGTTTTGATATAACCTATCGCTCAAAAAAGGATTGTTTTGAGAGAATTCATAACTGCCACTCACAACATAAAGGTCTAAATCTCCATCATTGTCCGCATCAAAAAAATGACTATCAACATCTTCTAATTTGGCATCACTTTCAATAATGGGCTGATTGACCCTTTCAAAAACATTATTTTTTTGAAGAAATACCTGAGCAGGCCAGTTTTTAGAACCTCCGATAAAAAAGTCCTGTTGCCCATCACCATTGATATCTGCTACTGAAAGCGTTGGTCCTTGTTGCGATAATTTTTGAGGTAATAAGACCTGTTTAGTAAAATCATCGAAAATTTCCTCGCTATGTGAATAGTCAATGCCTAAAGATTTTGAGTTTACCGGAAGTAAATTTCGTGCTATTTGGTTTTTCAGAGATGCGCCAAAGTTTTCGTCGGCGTATGATATGGTCAATGTTTGATTGACCGGAAGATTTTCTAAAAACGATACCTCGCCCGAATCCCAAATAACCTCTAACCGATCAATGGTCTCGATGTCTCCAAAACCAAAATTCAACATTTTAGAAACACTAGAAAGGTAACCTCTGCTAGTATAGAGTTCTTGGTAATGTTGACTATCGTTTACAAAGACCCTCACTTTTGCCCCAACCGCCATTTTATTCTGGTTAGTGCCAACCAGCTTAATATTCAAATAATTTCCGACGGAATTGTTTTTATAAATAGATGCCGTATCGGAAAGGTTGTTCATTACCAAATCTAAGTCTCCATCATTATCAAAATCGCCATAAGCCACTCCGTTGGAGTTAACTTTCTTCTCAAAACCCCACTTGACCGTTGTGTTTTCGAAGGTAAGATCACCGTTATTCCGATAGCCATAATTAGCCAATTTATCGGATGGCATCATTTCAATTACATCGTGAACGGTCATCTCGATCCCATTATCTAAGTTCTCTTTTACCTTTAGGGCGTAATCCTGATTGCCGAAATTTCGCTCCACGCCATTAGAAACAAATACATCTTTGAATCCGTCGTTGTCAAAATCAGCAATTAACGGCGCCCAGCTCCAATCTGTTTTTGACATGCCAGCTAATTGACCGATATCACTAAAAGACCCATTTCCATTATTTAATTGCAAGACATTGGCCATGTAAGGTTTGTGATATCCGGCATCAACGATTTTCGTAAATCCTTCGGTATTCATACTAGGCATATTCTCCTTACTACGAACATGATCTTCGGCGGACATTTCAAGTACCATCAAATCGGGTAAAAAATCATTGTTAATGTCGGCAAAATCAGAGCCCATACTGTTGTACGAAATATGTTGCAATCTTGTATTTATCTGATTAAAAAAAGTACCATCCCTATTGTTAATGTATAGTATATCTGGTGCTATATAATCGTTGGCAACGTAAATATCGGGCCAATTATCGTTATTAAAATCTCCTATGGAGGCGCTCAACCCCCATGTCTTATTTATAATTTTTGATTGTACAGTAATATTGGTGAAGATATCACCGTCATTTCTAAATAAATGGTCTGATGTTTCTGGGATAAATTTTTGATCGCCTTTTTTTTCTAGGCGAAGCGTATTTTCAAAATCTGAACGGTGATTGACCAAGTACATATCTAAATCACCGTCTTTATCATAATCAAAGAAATATGATTGAATGGAGAAACCATTGTGGTCCAATCCCCAGCGTTTAGCTTCTTCTTTAAAGCTGCCGTCTTTTTGATTGATAAAAAGCTTGTTTCTTCGCAGTTTTCCATCATATAAAGAAGCCGATTTACAAACGTACATATCTAACCATCCGTCATTATTTATATCAATCATTGACACCCCTGTAGACCATCCTTCTTGATCACCTACTTTCGCCGAACTGGTTATGTCCTCAAATTCAAATTTTCCTTTGTTTAAGTAAAGTTTATTTGAATTTTGGTTTGATATCAAATAAATATCTTCTAAACCGTCATTATTTACATCCCCTACAGCGACTCCAGCTCCAATCAAAGCATAGGTATATCGAATGCAGTTAAATTTATCATCTTGTAGTACCTGATTTGAAAAGTCAATTTTAGATTGAGACGAAGTTATCTCCGTGAAAAGGGTTTTAGCTTCCGTGTTCTTCTGTCGGAAGTCTTTTCCAGAACAACTTAAAAACAAGCTGGCAATTAGAATGTAATTTATGATTCTCAAGGCTCAATTATTAACTTGGTTAGACAAAAAACAGCATGCTTAGAACATACTGTTTTTTCAAACTAACTCAAATAAACTAACAATAATAATTACTAATACCCGGGATTTTGATCTTCGGCATTTACATTTGGATTTGAAACAATTTCTCTGTCCGGTATAGGCCATAGTTCATGCTTGCCAACTTGAAAATTGGTGTCTGATAATTCAGTACCTACAATACCCCATCGAATCATATCATCAAAACGGACTTGTTCACCAGCTAACTCAACCTTACGTTCGTGAACAATGGCATCGAAAACCTCTTGCTTATTCAAACTTGTTGGTAGCCCAGCTAATCCTGCTCTTGTTCTGACTTGGTTAATTAATGTAACTGCCGCAGCCTGTGTGCCCACCTCGTTTTCACATTCAGCCATCATTAGCAATACGTCGGCGTAACGAATAACTTTAGCATTTATACCTGACTCTTGTGCCTCATCAACTTGTTTATAATAGTTTTGGTATTTTTTCCAAGCAACTGGTCTTGTATTCCCACCATTTTCGGCAAAATCTCCTTCGACCATGGTGTTGGCTCCATTGTTGTAAGTGTCACCAGCTACATAAAAGCTACCTTGAAATCTGTTATCACCAGCCTCAAACTCAGCTACTAAATCATCAGATGGGTATACATTAAACCAGTTAAGAACGCCATAATCTTGACCTCTAAAGGTAGCATGATTCTGTCCTTGACCAACTACTGGTCCACCCCATTTATCACCAGTACCTAAAGTCAAATCATATTCTACTTCAAAAACCGATTCTACCCCGTGCTCTGTTTCTTCTTTAAAATTATCAAAGTATTCATTCTCAAGGCCATAACCGCTCATTTTTTCAAAAGAAGCTAATGCAGGGCCATATTGTTTTTGATAAAGCAATACTTTACCCAAAAATGCTTGAGCGGCACCTTTATTTGCGCGCCCATTTTCCTCTGCGCCCTTTGTTAGTAGATTAGCTGAGGCAAAAGTCAAATCTTCTATGATTAAGTTGATCACATCGGCCTTAGGGCTTTTTGGTTTTCCTTCTGGTTGAGAAAAATCACCATTTCTCAGCGGTACATCACCAAATCTATTTACGAGCAGCCAGTAGTATTGTGCTCTTAAAAATCTAGCTTCGGCAATAAATTTCGCCTTTTTTGCGGCGGATAGTTCAGAGTCTGGAATCTCGTTAATAGCGCTTTCATTGCCTATTACAAAATTAGCTTTGTTTACGCCGCGAAAACAAGTATCCCAATATTCTGCAATTTGACCATTGGTAGAATCAAAAGAGAAATCGGCAAAAGTTACCTTATCTGCTTCTTGTTGGCCATTGCCCGACTGTTCGTGAGACATGTTATCCATCATATACCAAATCAGGCGACCGTAGAGTGCAACAGTTTGTAAGTTGGCATATGCCGAATTTACAGCTGATTGTACCTGAGCTTCATTAGAGAAAAATGTTTCAGGGGACAGCTCATTAGGATTCGATAATTCTAAGTCTTCTTCAGAGCAAGAATTAATCATGAACAGTCCAAGTATGAGGGCGATTATAAATTTATTTTTTTTCATAATTATATTTTTAAAATGATACTTGAAGTCCTATTATAACTGATTTGGGTTGCGGGTAAATTCCTCTATCAATACCAAATTCTTGATTGCCCTGACCAATTTCAGGGTCAAGTCCTGTATAATCAGTAAGTGTGAAGAGGTTTTGAGCGCTAACATATAGGCGTAATTTGGAAAAATAATCATCAAATAAATCGCTAGGCAATGTATAACCTAAAGTAATATTCTTTAATCTAGCAAAAGAACCATCCTCAATGTAACGGTCAGATATTCCATGATTTTGCGGCGCTACGTTTGGTCCTACTCTTGGCTGTGTTGTCGAAGGGTTGGTAGGTGTCCAGCTATCTAAAAGAACTGGGCTACCGTTAAATAGTCTGCCAGCACCACCTTCTAAATCATATTTATTGGTATTGTAGACACTTACACCTTGTACACCGGTTACATATAGATTTAAGTCTACTTTTTTGTAATTCGCGCTTAAATTTAATCCGTATGTAAAGTCAGGATAAGGATCTGCAAGAATTTTTCTATCACCATCGGAAGTGATGTCTCCGTCTCCATTTAAATCTTTGTAGCGAACATCTCCCGGTTGAACAGTTGTCTGACCTGGGTTTGCAGTAAATACCGCATCAACTTCGGCTTGATTTTGATAGATGCCATCGGATTCAAATCCGTAAAAGTGAAACAGCGATTCGCCAACGATGGTTCTAGAAATATTTCCTTTACCATCTTTCATTGCGCCGCCTTCAAAAGATTCTAAACTACCTAAGCTTAAAACTTCATTCGTACTGGTGCCGATATTTAAATTTGCTGACCATGTAAAGTCTCCTTCGTAATCATTGTAACCTAGGGCCAATTCATATCCTGTAGTTTCTACAGAACCGATATTTGACGTTATATTTCCTGCGTTAATTCCATTCGATAACGGAGCAGGTAGGCTTAGTAATAAATCATCACTTTGATTTTGATAGTATTCAACGCTTGCAGTAAAAGCATCATTAAAAAGACCTACATCTAATCCGACGTTCAACATTGTTGTTTCCTCCCATTTCAAGTCGGGATTGGCTCCACCGTTGGCCGTTACTCCAGGACCTCTACCGTCTCCCAAAGGGTATTCAAAACCTCCGGTCAGTGTTGAACTGTACAAGTAGTCTCCAATATTATCGTTACCTACGATACCATAACTTCCTCTTAATTTCAGAGTATTGATTTTGGTGTCTTGTAAAAAGTTTTCTTTAGCGATGTTCCAACCTACTGAGGCTGATGGAAAAGTACCCCATCTGAAGTTGCTACCGAACCTTGAAGAAGCATCTCTTCTTAGCGATAAGGAAACAATATACTTATCGTCAAAATTATAATTGAGTCTACCTAAGTACCCTATTCTATTGGTTTCATTTGATGAACTGCCAATAGATTGGTTTGTGGCGCCGAATTGTACGATTTCATTGGTAATTAAATTTCTTGCAGACCCGCCGAACTGTGAAAATTTATTTTCAAACTTTTCAGCCAATGCCAGTAACTCAAAATTATGTTTCTCACCTATCGTTTTATTATAGGTAAGGCTGTTTGTATAAATTAAGGTTTGACCAACTTGAGAGTTTCTTCCATAGGATGCAAAATCCTGAGCATGTGTTGTACTACCAATAACGCTATCGTCGCTGTAAGTAGGGGTGAAACTACTACCATTAAAAGTAAAGTAGTCTAAACCAACTTGAGTTTTAAAATTTAAACCTTCAATAATTTCTAAACTAGCATAAATATTACCTATAATACCAAGCGTTTTATTGACAGATTGTTGATGCGTTTGAATACGAACCGGATTTTCTGAATCTTGTCCATCAACAGAAGATGAAGGTCCTTGAAAGCCACCATCATTATTTGGGTTGAAAACTGGCAAATAAGGTGCCGCCTTAACAGCGTTAACAAATAACGATCTACCGCCACCACTTAATTCTGGTTTTTGTTTTCCAAAGGAGATGGACATTGTTTCACCCACCGTTAATTTTCCAAACGTGGTTGAACTATTTGCTCTAAACGAATACCTATCAAAACCCGTATTAATAATAATACCTTCTTGGTTCAAATATTCACCTGAGAAAAGGTAATTGCCTTTATCACCACCACCAGAATAGGTTACCTTATGGTCTTGAATAATTCCTGTTTGATAAATTTCATCTTGCCAGTCCGTATTGTTTTGAAATAATTCTAATGGGCGATCAGGAAAAGCTCCTAAGTTCGATGCATGCTGCAGATATTGAACAGTATTCATTACACTATATCGTGCAGTATTTATTTGGTATCCTGCATAGGTATCATACGAAAGCTGCCCTCTGCCGCTTTTACCCGTTTTGGTGGTTACCAATACAACTCCGTTCGAGCCTCGTGCACCGTATATTGCCGTTGTAGAAGCGTCCTTCAAAATAGATACATTTTCAATATCATTCGGACTTATACCAGATAAATTACCAACGATAATTCCATCTACAACAAATAGTGGTGTGTTATTCCCGAATGTACCCAAACCTCTAATTAGTACTAAGGGTGTCGAACCGGGAACGCCGTTATTTAAAACGGTAAGTCCAGGAGCTCTACCTTGTAAAGCCTGCTCGGCGTTAGTTACTGGTAAAGCGCTGATTTCATCTGAGTCAACGGTAGAAACAGCACCAGTTACGGTCGCTCTACTTTGTTTACCATAGCCTACGACCACGACTTCGCTCAATTGCTCAGCAGATGGTAATAAGGTAACGTTAATGGAATTTTTATTTTCCACTAAAATAGTTTGTGAAATTGTGCCTATATAACTAAAAAGTAGACTAGCTGAATCATCAACATTGTCAATTGAGTAGTTGCCGTCAAAATCAGTAGACACTCCATTCGTTGTGCCTAGTATAACAACCGAAGCTCCCGGCAAGGGCACCCCGTCTTGGTCTGATACATTACCAGTTACAGTCTTCTGCGATAGGACAGACTGTGCGCAAACCATCAATACGGTGATAAGTGCAAATTTAAGTTTGTTCATGTGTGTTAGTTTTGGTTAATTTAATTCCTGATGATATCAATATGTTAATTCATGTAAACAATAATCATAACTAGCAATCCCAACATTAAACAGATTAGTAGTACTTCTCCTAAAATTTTATAATTTTGATCTTTTTTTGACATGTTCTTTACATAAATCATAATATTCAAATGTAAAAAGTCAAAACAGGTATGAATACAAGTCATTATGCATGTTGTGAAACAGATGTAGCAATTTCAAGTACTTACTAGCTTGACGCAACATTTGAGATAATTGCTGCAACATTTGTTGCATAGAGATAGATGGGCAAAAAACTGATCTTGAAACGGTTACACAAAGACTAGGAATTTAATCAATGTTTCTTTCGACGTTTGTAGGTAATACCCCGAAGTGGGCCTTAAAGCATTTTGTGAAATATGAGGGGGACGAAAAGCCAACTTGATAACAGACCTCGCTAATAATTACATCACTCTCAGTTTCTATAATTTGTTTTGCCCTTTGCAGTCTTACTTTGCGAAGAAACTCATTGACAGTTTGCCCAGTAAGTGTTTTAATTTTTCTGTAAAGCTGACTTCTACTTAGGTTTAATTGCGAGGCCAATAATTCTACGCTTAAATCTGAATCACCCATATTTTCATTAACGTAGGTTAGTACTTTTTGTATAAAATCTTTATCAAGTGAAGATGCATTTGCGTTATCTTCTGCTCCGCTTATGGAACCAAAGTACTTATCAAAAATCAATTGCCTACTTTTTATTAACTGCGTTAATCGCAGCTGCAACAACCTCATGTCAAAAGGTTTCACCATATAAGCATCAGCACCAAAACCAATACCCTCTAACCTATCTTCAATTTTAGTTTTAGCTGTCAACATTAATAAAGGAATATGACTAGTTCTTAGATCTTCTTTGATATTTTTACAAAATTCAAATCCATCCATTTCTGGCATAATCACATCAGTAAGTATAACATCAGGTAAAGCCTCTTTTGCCATTTTTAAACCTTCTAGGCCGTTTTTGGCTGCTAATATTTTATATTGACTTTTTAGCTTATCCTTTAAATATTTTCTTAATTCAGAATTATCTTCTACGATAAGTAACGTGTTTGTTTTTGTAGTTAATTCTGTATTTTCATCTTCATCAACGACCGGGTCATTTGGCTTTCTAAAAAATCGCTCTTTATTTACCAATGATTTTGTTTCTTCACGAAGCAATTCATTCTCATTAAAATGATCTTTACCTTCTGGAAACATTAACTTAAAACTAGTTCCTTTTCCAATCTTACTCTTGACTTTGACTTTTCCCTTGTGAAGTTGTATAAAGTTTTGAACAACTTCTAGTCCTATTCCAGTTCCACCATAATAGGTTTTATTCATGTTTTCTACTTGATAGAAACGTTCGAATATCTTTTTAACATTCTCTTTCTCCAAACCTGGGCCGGTATCTGAAATAATTATTTCAATAACCTTTGACGGACTAATTTCGCTAACTAATGGCATTTGTCTCAATCTGTCAGAGGATGAAATATCAATATTAATCACTCCTCCTTCGGGAGTCACTTTAATCGCATTAGAAAGGATGTTAAAAATTATTTTTTCTAACATGCTCTCATCTGCCCATAAAGAAATAATTGGTAAATCAGCATCTAAGTTCAATTGTATGTTTCGGTTAAATGCCTCTTCATTAAAATAGCCAACGATGTCTTTTGTAAAGGATACCACTTCAATTTCTCTAGCTTTTAATCTTACTTTGTCAAGCTCTAGCTTTCTAAAATCCATCAATTCATTAATCAATCTGTAGAGCCTTTCCGTATTCTTGTGAATAATATTATGCTTTTGCTTTACTCTAGCCGGTAATTCTAGATTATCATCTTTTATAATATCCTCTAGAGGATTTATTATTAAGGTTAAAGGGGTTCTAAACTCGTGTGAAATATTGGTGAAAAATTGTAATTTTTTTTCGTGAAGTCTTTCTTCTTGTATTCTCCTACTCCTTTCATTCTTAATGATTTGCTTCTCTTTTATTCTGTCCCTCATTATTTTGTTCAACAAATAGATACTTAGAAAAAATAGAACAAAATAGCCTAGAATAGCAAATTTTGTTTTCCACCAAGGCGGCAATATTTTTATCTTCAAACTAAGTGGTTCTTCATTCCAAACCCCGTCATTGTTTGATGCTTTTAGCTTGAAAGTATACTCTCCATGATCTAAATTGGTATAAGTGGCACTTCTTAATGTTCCTACGTAATTCCAATCACTTTCTAAGCCCTCTAAATAGTAAGCATATTGATTCTTTTCCGGTCTTGTGTAATTGATACCTGCATACTCTATTGTAAAGAAAGATTGATTGTAATCAAGTACAAGATCATCGGTTTCTGCAATTACCTTATTTAGAGGAGAATTTTTTTGACCGGGAGCTACATCCTTATTAAATAATTTAAAATCCGTTAAGTATAATGATGGAACACTATTATTAATGGCAATTGTTTTAGGGTCAAAATAGTCAACCCCTTTATAATTTCCGAAAAATAGAATTCCTTCGGCATTCTTAAATGACGCATTAAAATTAAAATCATTTGATAATAATCCATCATTGATAGTGTAATTGGTGCTAGTATTCGATGACAGATCTAGCTTAGAAATACCTGAATTACCACTTATCCAAATATCCCCATCATCACTTTCTATAATGCTTGACACACTCTCCTCTTCTAGTTTATATAACTCATTATATAACGTATATTCATCTTTTACAGGGTCATAACTGTTGAGGCCAGAACCTCTTGTGCCTATCCAAATTAGTCCATTAGAGCTTTCAAAAAGCGATAGTATGTGATTGGCACTTGTAGAACTCTGATCAGTTTTTGAAATTCTATCTAACATTGATTGAATTCTATACTCATCAGGAGCAATCTTAGTTACCTTAAAAAGCCCTTTTGTTGTGCCAACCCAAATATTATCTCTCTTATCTTGTATAAAAAAAGTAATGATTATGTGATTAAAAATATTGGCAATACTTTTGTGACTATGTGAATATATTGGCAAAATATTTGTGATTATGTGATTACGTGGATACCCAAATGAGGGGCCTCAGTGTTACGTAGTATGGAGTGAGCGGATTTGAACTCTGCATTATTTGACGCCTTTTTTGCTCTTTCTTTTTACAATAATAAAAATACTGTTGCAAATAAAGATGCTCCTATTGCACTT
>ENA-ORXM01005233-ORXM01005233.1-marine-metagenome-genome-assembly--contig:-NODE-5233-length-10487-cov-3.786936_pt1 | contig 10487 bp, 6 predicted proteins | sample MGYA00237867_ERZ511480 | MGnify/ENA primary metagenome ERZ511480 (study PRJEB26309, sample SAMN06266103) | marine metagenome | isolation source: Algal blade | place: United Kingdom:Sidmouth, United... | reverse complement strand
CGATACGGTGCAGGCCATCGCGTTGGGTGAGAAGGCGCTCGAGGGAGCAAGTTCGCTAGCTTATGAATCGGGCCTGGCCTATGCAAATTTGGCCTTGGGATACTGCTACACACGCCTTTCATCGCCAAAACTCGCACTCAGTCATACGAAGTTCGCACTCGAGGGCTTTATAAAGCTTTCGGATAAAGATGGGGAACTCAAGGCGCTCAACACGTTGGGAATTATTTACGGTGATTCGGGTGATTTGCCTAGTGCGCTTAAAACCTTTTTGTCACTCATTACGCTCAGTGACGCCTTAGATGATAAGAAGGGCGCTGCTAATGCACTCAACAATTCAGGACTTTGCTACCTGTACATGGGTGACCTGGCAACGGCGCTGGACTATCATTTGCAGGCACTCGAGCGTTTTAGAGCTATCGACCGTCCTGAAGGTGAAGTGCAAGCGATGCTCAACATCGGCGTGGTGAACTATGAACTGGGGCGCTATACCGAAGCCTTAGATTATTTTGCTAAAGCAGAAACCCTGGAGAGACCTGCTGATGAAGGTACTGACGCGCTCATCCTGACGAATCTGGGCCGTAGTCATCTAAAGCTTGGCAACTATTCTCAGGCACTTAATTATACGCAACAGAGTTTAGCTCTTTTTGAGAAAGTCGGTAACCGCTTAGGGACGAGTCTGGCGCTCGATGACCTCGGGCTTACCCACGCGCAAATGAATCAGAACATCAAAGCCAGTGACTGTTTTAATAAGGGATTACTTATTAAAAGAGAGCTTGGTGATAAAAAGGGCCAGGCTGAAACCTGTATACACTTAGGTTGCCTTTACACACGTCAGGGACAGCTCGAGCTTGCACTAGATACCTTGCATGAAGGGCTTTCGTGCGCCCAAGACGCGGACGCTAAAACAGAAATATATAAGTCCCACGAAGCCCTAGCTGACGCTTACAAACAGGGTCGGCAATTCCGCGAGTCCTACGCGCACCTAGAAACCTACACCAAACTCAAAGACGAGGCTTTCAATGAAGCGTCAGACTTGCGCTTGCAAGGTTTAAAGGTACGCTTTGAAGTTGAGCAAACGGAAAAAGAAAAAGAGATTTTTCGCCTGAAAAATGTCGAACTTGCTGAGATGGTCGAAGCTTTGAACAGCCAAAAAGAAGCCTTGCAAGCGGCCAACCAGGACAAGTCGATTTTGCTCAAACAGCTTGAGAAGCAAGCGCGCGAAGACAGCCTAACTGGGCTTTACAACCGCCGCTTTTTCGATACGCGTTTAGAACAAGAGTTTACGCGCTCGAGTCGCTACCGCCGTCCCTTAAGCGTCATGATTTGTGACGTCGATGATTTCAAAAGTGTGAATGACACCTTCTCTCATCAGATTGGCGATGAAGTGCTGCGGCGCGTCGCGACTATTTTACAATCTAAGGTGCGCCAAATCGATACGGTTGCTCGCTACGGTGGGGAAGAGTTTATTATTCTTTTTCCCGAAACATCAGGTGAGGACGCCGCTAAAGTAAGTGAGCGCATACGCGAAGCTATTCAAGACCATAGCTGGTCAGACGTCGACCCCAATCTCAGCGTCACGATTAGTATGGGCGTAGCCCATGACCTGAGTGTTCCCAACTACGAAAAACTTGTTGGTCTAGCTGACGCGAAACTCTATGAAGCCAAGCGGAACGGTAAAAACCAGGTAAGGCTTTAAATAGCTCCATAGTAATTTTACGTATTGCAAAATTACCCGAGTAGAACGAGTACGGATCAACCAACTCAGTATCTTACAAACCTACTACTGGGTAGCCTAAAGGGTTATTTTTTTCACATTCAGCACGCGTGAGCGCGCATTTCTGGTAAAACGTTAGAAAATGTGTCAATTGCGTTATGACAATCAGGCAGGACCGCTCAAGTGAGATACGCACTTGTCAACGGAACCAAGGCCGAACCCTTTCCAGGCGGTTACGGTCGTTGTCCTGTTTGTGGTCTAGATTTGCAGGCACAAGTTAGCGCGTGTCCGCCGCACTGGACCCACGTTACGGGCGACCTATGCGACCCTCTGGCGGAGCCGCTAACGCCCTGGCACATGCGCTGGCAAGACCTTGTCAAACCTGAGTTTGTCGAGGTGGCAAAAAAGGGGCACCGGGCAGACTTGATGGGTAACGGCGACGTCGTTATTAGTTTGCAACACGCGCCGATAAGTTCTGACGAGATAAGGCGGCACGAAACCCTATTTAAAGACATGGTCTGGATGTTTAATGCAAATCAGCGCTTTGCTGCGATTAGAACGGGCACGACTGCCTTTTTTGGTTACGGTGCGGACGATTACCCAAAAGCCTGTAATCGACTCGTCTTTTTAGATTTTGGCAGGTACCTTGTTCAGGTAACTCGCCATACAGACAGCTTCGACCTATGCTCTGGCTTTGGAATTGTGCGCTCCCACGCGTGGTTCGCAGAGCAGCTTTTATCGAGCGTTTTGAAACCCTATAAAGATATTGATTTAGCGGCACCTGATGAAACGTTGCAAGACCCCTGGCAAGATGAGGTTCCTTATTGGACAAGCAAAGAGGTCACCGAGTGGTTATTCGCGAACAAGCGCGTTAAGGTTCCCGAGGGGGAGGCGTATCTTATTTTGAATTACCTCAACGCTTCTGGTGATAGTTTTGTGTGGCGCGACGTCATAGCTAAGTATCCTGACTTAGCGAACGGCTGGAGCGTGGCTGACCTCGAGCGCATGCGTGAATTCTTGAAGGCCGACGTCGTTATTTTACGAGGTGGGCTGCGCTTGTTACCAACATCTATACGGGATATAAGCTACAGCGCAGCAAATAAAGAACAAACCAGACTTTTGCTCATCGAACTCGAGGGCCATATTGCTGCTGGCAGAATACCTATGCTCGAGGAGTCAGCCAAGGACCACCTTTTAACGATTGCCAAGCCTAATGCTAGAAGGTAAACACTATGACTCATGTTCGAACATGAGTGAGCATGGGGACAGGAGGCAAAAAGTTCGAGGAAAAAGGAAAAAGGTTAAAGGAAAAAGCTGACCGTTTTTCACTTTCCACTTTTTCCTTTCTACTCCCAAGCTGCGCTTACGCCCCACTCGTTTTGGACATGAGCTAACACTATTTGTATAGCTAGCTTCCAAGGCGCTCAATGTGAGTCACGCTTGGAGCTAGCTGCAACCCTAAACCTTACCTAGCGACTCAGGTCGTACCAAAAAACCACATGCGGATAGGCAGGGTTATTGACGTAGCCATTTATATCACTGCGAATTACGTGCACGTCGGGCGTTTCAACCATAAATACCCCAGCTGCGTCCTCGTTTAAGATAGCTTGCGCTTCTTGAAACTTGGCGGTTGCAGCTGCTTTGTCGGTGCCACTCAGTGTATTAGCGTCGTTAATCAGCGTATCAAACTCAGGATTGTTGTAGTAGCCAAGGTTAAAAAAGGGCTCTTCTTCCGAGTGGAACATGCTAAACAAAAAGTCATAAGGCGTAACGTAGGTGGGCCACCAGTACATAGTAAAAATATCCTGTGCACCTTCGGGGCCACTTTGCCCCTGCTCCCACTGCGCTTCCCAGGTCAGCCCCTCGAGTTCTAAATTAATGTTCAACTTAGCAAGTTCCGCTTTCCAGAGTTCCCCAACCAGTTGCTGCTCTAAGTCGCCCGCCGCGTAGGTGTAGCTCAGGTCGAAGCCCTCCTCTTGACCTGCTTCAACTAGCAGGGCCTGCGCTTGTTCTAAGTCATAGCTGCCGCTGCCACTCTCTAAGGCACCCCACATGCCGCTGGGCACAGCGCCCATAGCAGCGCTACCTTTCGCGCCGTACAGGTTGTCGATAATGACGTCATACGGAAAGGCAAGACTAACCGCCTGACGCACACGCACGTCATCTAGGGGCGCTTGCTGCGTATTGAGCAAGCCGTAAAGCATTTGAAAGGATGGGGTGGTGTCGACAATCAAATCTTCTTGACTTTCCAAAGAAGCGTAGCTATCGGACGGCAAGTTATAGGTAAAGTCAGCGTCACCACTGCGAATCATTTGCTCGCGCAGGGTGGGTTCTTCAATCATGTCAAAGACAACGGTGCCGAACTGACCTTCTTCCCAGCCGCCCCAGTAGCCCTCATAGGCTGTCAGTACAAGAGTTTCGCCGGGGCTGTAGCTTTGAACCGTGTAGGGGCCTGTACCGCCGTCATTGCCCGCATTAAACCAGTCGCCGCCCTCCTGACTGCTCGCTTCTAAACTCATAATGTAGGCGCTGTAACCACTCGAGAGTACCAAATCCATAGGTGCCTCATAGGTCAAATCCAGCTTGATCGTCAAGTCATCAACAATCTCAATATTTGCCACTGGGTCATAAATAAAAGCTGCCCCTAAGCCTAGCGAAATGGTGCGCTCAAGCGAGGCTTTCACGGCTTCAGCGTTCATGGGTGTGCCGTCGTGAAAGCTCACGCCCTCACGTAAATTAAAGGTCCAGCTGAGCCCATCATCACCCACGTCCCAACTCGTCGCAAGTTTGGGCTCGACGGTGTTGTCAGGCGTGTAAAAAGTGAGGGTTTCATAGATATTTGCCATAGCGACGTTTTCCCCGCTAAAGCTCGAGCTTGGGTCTATGTCGGGAAAGGTGCTGGGACTGGCGAAGCTGCCAATGTTGGTAGGTTGTGCCAGCGTAAGCGCGGCAAATAATAAACTGAATAATAAACTAAGAGTGAGGACAAATTTCTTCATGAGTGCTCCCTTCAAATGAGCTTTTCTAGTTCGTTTTTGTCTCGTTTGTACTGCTCGGCGGCGTCTTCAAGGCTTATCAAACCATTTTTGATATCAGCAGCGATACGTTCGGGGTCACGCTCTTCAGGCTTGCCCCAGCCGCCTCCATTGGGGCTTTCGATACGAACCGTATCGCCTTTTTTAAGCCACAAGTTGTCGACGCGTTCACTTAGAATCATTTTCTCATCTGTGCGCGGGTTGACAATGACGGTGGTTACGCCTGCGTCACCTCCGCCTGCTAAGCCCCAGAAAGGGTTTTGATTGTTTTCGGTACTGCTCTTAAAGTCAATATTATCTTCCAAGACTTTAAACTCCCGCACCACACCGTAGCCACCACGATATTTACCAATGCCTCTATGCTTGAGATTAAAACTGTACTCGTTAAAGCGCATGGGGTAGCGGGTTTCCATCACTTCAACAGGGGTGTTGGGCGCGTCGCCATTGCCTGCAAACATAATACCGCTAGGCCCGTCGTCATGTGGGACCGCGCCGCCGCCACCGTCCACAGGCTCACCGCCGATAAAGCCGTCTTCGCCCTCGCGCGAAAGCGTATAAGCACACATCTGATACGTTGTCGCGGGACAGCGCTCAGGAATCACTTTGGCAAGGGCGCGTACAATTAGGTGAACGATGATTTCAGCCACATAACCGTAAGAATCGCACGGCGCGGGGTAGGTGGCGCTCACCAACGTATTGCGCGGCGCAGTCACCTTTAAAGGCCGCAAGTGCCCATCATTGGTAGCGTCCAGCGGCATCGTGAGTGACTTGAGCGTGGTCGCGCAAAGCGCCGCCGTGCCAACCAGGGGATGGTTGATAGGACCTTTGGCGGCGGGGTCGGTGCCGGTCCAGTCGATGTGCATTTCGTCTTTCGCAACGGTGATGTTTACCTGCATCCGGTGGCGCTTGTCACGCTCTACGCCATCATGGTCGATATAGGCTTCGGCGCTATAACTACCATCAGGAATGCTTTCGATCTCGCGGCGCATACGCTCCTCGGAGAGGCTGAAGGTCTCGAGCATCGCCTCTTCGACAGTTTCTTTCCCGTAACGTTCACAGAGTGCGGTGTAGCGCCGCGCCCCTGTCTGGCAAGCGGCAATCTTGGCGTTCAAGTCGCCCTCGACCAGTTTCGGGTAGCGCACATTGCGCAAGATAAAGCGGTTGAGTTCTTTGTTGATAACGCCCGCGTCGTAGAGTTTATTATGCGAAAAGATTAAACCTTCTTGGTGCAAGCTGACTGAGTTGGGGCACCAGCCGCCAGGCATCATGCCACCAATATCTGCCCAGTGCGCCATCACTGCCGAAAACGCCACCAAATCACCCCCGTAAAAAATGGGCGTGTACAAAACGGTGTCACTAATGTGCGTGCCCGTGTCATCAGGCTCATTACTCAAGAGTATGTCACCTTCATTAAACGTGGTTAGCGCCAAGCCACTCTGAATCGTAGGGGGCAGGCAAGCCAGAAAGCCTGGTAAGCCTGACCCTTCAGCAATCATTTGTCCAAAGCGGTTGGTTAGGACCATGCCGAAGTCCTGCACCTCATAAATTAAGGGGTTATGTGCGGTCTTAACGAGTGTGGTCTGCATTTCTTTGGCAGCCGCCCCGAGTGCATTACGAATAACTTGGCGGGTAATAGGGTCGATACTCACGCGCGTGCCTCCCTTGAATCATTTGTCAACAGAAGGTTGCCGTAACCGTCAACATTGACCGTTTGATTTGGAAGTACTAAAACGGTACTATTCCATTCCTCGATAATGGCGGGTCCTGAAAGTTGATGCCCCCCTTGCAACTTTTCTCGAGCATACACAGGACAGTAAAAACGCTCTTTATGCGAGGCAATAAAAACGCTCTGATGTCGCTCTACAGCGTTTTCAACTAATGATGAGCCCTTAGCTACTTTTTTCATGCTTGGTTTGGAACTCGCTAGACTCGCGGATAAACGTAAACCCACAAACTCGAGGTCGTGGTCTTTGAGCGCATGTGCGTAAGCTCTGTCGTAGTGATTATCAAAACGGTTTCTAAGGTCAGCCAAATTAATAGCCTCAAAATCGTTTTGTTCCACGGGAATCTTCAGCGTGTGCTCCTGTCCTATATAACGCAACTCTGCAAAGCGCTCAATGGTTACATTTGTACTGTCTAGCCCTTGCGCGCTAAACCAGTCACGGGCTTCTTGCTCGAGTTCGCTAAAGCGCTCTTTCAGTTCACCAGGCGTCATATCCGCGTGAGCTTTTACAAAGGTGCGACTTATGTCTTCGCGGTAGTCTGCGTTTAAAAGACCGTACGCCGAGAACGTCGCGGGGTACTGCGGAATCACGACTTGTTTCATGTCTAGCTCTTCCAGCAGGGCAGCGGCAAACAACCCACCCCCACCGCCGTAACTCACCAGGCTAAAGTCGCGCGGGTCGTGACCACGTTCAATCGTGACCTGGCGAACCGCGTGGGTCATGTTCATATTGGCGAGGTGTAAGATGCCTGCGGCGGCGTCTTCTAAAGACAGCTTGAGGGGCGTAGCTACCTTGTCGTGAATGACTCTCTTAGCCGCCTCAACATTCAGCTTCATACGTTCACCTAAGTAGCGTTCGGGGTCTAGGTAGCCCAGCACCACTTGCGCGTCGGTCACGGTGGCATCTTGTCCGCCAAAGCCAAAACAGGCTGGCCCTGGGTCCGCCTGTGCACTTTGCGGCCCTACTTGCAGGCCGCCTTCTGCGTCCATATGGGCGATGCTGCCCCCGCCCGCCCCTACCGAGACAATATCGATGGTGGTCTGCAAAGCGGGGCGTTTATTAAACGTGGTCTGGGTGCGCTCGAGTAGCGCCCCGCCGCTAATCAGCGCGACATCAAAAGTGGTGCCGCCCACATCAGCGGCAACTAAATTGTCTAGTCCGAGTTGCTTACCAAGTTGGGCCGCGCCAATCACGCCGCCTGCTGGCCCGGATTGAATCGTGCGAATGGGTGCTTGCTGGGCAACTTTGCTAGAGGTTATACCGCCCGACGATTGCATGACTGCAAACGCGCCTCCATAGTTCCGCGCTTTAAGCCCCTGCTCTAGCCGTTTTAAATAACTACTCATACGGGGCTGCGTGTAGGCATTTAAAACGGTGGTGCTGGTGCGCTCAAATTCGCGGAACTCCCGCACAATTTCTGAGGAACTGCACACTTGCAAGTCGGGGCAAAGCTCCCGTGCTAACTTAGCCGCACGTTCTTCGTGGAGAGGATTTGCGTAGGCATGTAAGAAGCAAATAGCGATGCCTTCAACCCCCTCTTCTTTTAAGGCTAAGACGGCTTGCCCTAGTTTTTTTTCATCGAGAGGTGTAAGAATATCGCCTTTAAAATTGAGTCGTTCATTCACTTCATACCGTAAGTAACGTGGCACCAGCGGCGGGGCGGGTTTATAAAAAAGGTTATAAACTTCTGGGCGATTGCCGCGACCCAGCTCGAGGACATCCCGAAAACCTTTGGTCGTAATGAGCCCAACTTTGGCACCGTTTTCTTGCACAATGGTGTTCACAACCTGCGTTGAGCCGTGCACAATCATTTGCAAGTCCTCAACCCTCACGCCGAGTTTGTCAATCCCCTCAAAAAAACGTGTTTCCAGTGCGCCACTCGAGGGGATTTTTTCAACCTTTAAACGTTGGCTTTCTGGGTCAAAGTGAATGAAGTCGATAAATGTGCCACCAACATCTATAGCAAGATGCGATTTAGTCATGCTACCTCCTTCTATAAGGATTTATAATCATTATCCAAATATCTTACAGTAAATCCATAAAATGTCAAAAGTACTGGAAATATTCGAATATATCACGATAATGTTGAAATTATTCAAAAACTTCGTTATGCTCTATCATCCCTTCGGAGGTAGATGTTGCTCCCCCCACCCGACCTAGACGACCTCGATTTTGCCATTCTTAGCCAGCTTCAAAAGGACGGGCGTAAGCCCTTTACAGATATCGCAAGCAGTTTGAATGTTACAAGTAGTACCATCAAAAATCGCTATTCACGCCTTACGGGGCTAGGCATTGTTGATGTTGTCGGCTCCATCAATCCGTACCTAGTGGGGTTTAGAACACACTTAATTATGCTCGTCAAAGTGAAGGCCGGGTTTCTCGAGGCCGTAGCAGAAGCTATAGCAGACTTTGCAGAGGTCGACTTTGTGGCGATAACCTCAGGGGATTATGACCTCGACCTGACGGTGAGTTGTCGCGACCATGAACACCTGCTTGAATTTGTAAACAAAAAGATGCACGCGGTTGAGGGTGTATTAGAGACCCGCACCAAGATGATCTTGCGGGTTGTAAAAAACAAGCAAGCTAACGTTTCCCTATTACGCAGTTTGGCTACGAAACCAGATAGTGTAAGCGGCTAGACGTGGGCTTTTTTGGCTACTTGCTGCGCCGCCTAGTTTTCGCTGCACTTGTTGTTGCAGGCGTCACCGTTATCACCTTTATTATCTCGAACGTTGTACCGAACGACCCAGCGAGGCTTTACGCCGGTAGCAAGGCACGCCCCGAGCAACTCGCTGAAGTGCGTGAGCAACTGGGTTTGAATGACCCCCTACCCCAACAATTTGTGCGCTATGTTGGTAACTTAGCCAGCGGTAATCTGGGAGAGTCTTTCAAGACCAGACGCGCTATTAGCGAAGACCTGAAAACCTTCTTTCCCGCTACGATGGAACTGGTTGTCTTTGCCATTGTGCTTGCCCTCATCTTGGGTATTCCTGTAGGCGTTATTAGCGCTGCACAGCGCGGTAAATGGCTTGATAATATTAGCCGTGTGGTGACCATTGCAGGTGTGTCTATTCCATCTTTTTGGCTAGCTATTTTGTTGCAACTTTTCTTTTTTAGCTATTTGGGCTGGCTGCCCCTAAGTGGGCGCTTGAGTCGGGACATCTTACTAACCCAGCCCATTGACCCCATAACGGGCTTTTACGTGATTGACGGCATCCTGACAGGCAACTGGGCAGCCTGGCGCAACGCTCTCTGGCACCTCGTTTTGCCTGTCGTTGTCCTTGCAACTTATCCTATAAGCTTAGTTGCTCGTATGACCAGGGCCGCCATGATTGAGGTTTTGGATGAACCCTATATACGCACTGCCAGGGCTTCGGGTTTACCCATGCGGCAAGTTCTCTTTAAACGCGCCCTCAAAAACGCGCTCATTCCAACCCTAACGGTGCTTGGCCTAACGTTTGCCTTTTCTATAACAGGCGCAGTGCTGGTCGAGATTATTTTTGCTTGGCCTGGTTTAGGAAAGTACGTTACCGACGCGATTATTGCGACAGACTTTCCTGTGATTGTCTCAGTTACACTCATTGTTACGATTGTTTATGTTCTTATAAATTTGCTGGTTGACCTGTTGCAAGCTCTTATTGACCCAAGAATAGAGCTGGGCTAAGCGTGACACCTGCAAGGGCGCCCGAACGCCTTTTGGGAACCTTGTTCAGGCAAGGCTCGAGCCGCACTGTGCGCGCCCTGCGCCGCGACAAGCTAGCCGTTGCCAGCCTTATTTTTTTGATTCTGATTATTCTGGCGTCTCTCTTTGCACCCTTCCTAACCCCCTACGCTGAGCAAGGCGCGGGCGCACCCAATATCATTGAAAAATTCGAACCTCCCAATACCAAATACTGGTTTGGTACAGACCATCGTGGTCGCGACGGCCTGGCAAGGGTGCTTTACGGCGGGCGCACCTCCCTCCTCGCAGCTTTCGGCATTGTCTTTCTAGCGCTCATTAGCGGAACGACGCTC
>ENA-ORXM01005231-ORXM01005231.1-marine-metagenome-genome-assembly--contig:-NODE-5231-length-10500-cov-3.640603_pt1 | contig 10500 bp, 4 predicted proteins | sample MGYA00237867_ERZ511480 | MGnify/ENA primary metagenome ERZ511480 (study PRJEB26309, sample SAMN06266103) | marine metagenome | isolation source: Algal blade | place: United Kingdom:Sidmouth, United... | reverse complement strand
ACTATCGTTTCTTGCAAGCTCGTGGGAAAGTCAATACTCAAATAGTTCCAGATAAATTGGCGCTTCGCCTATCAGGTGCGTATAGAAAACGAGATGGTTGGATGCAAGAGCGTGACCCAAAAATCAATGATGAAAATGGAATTGATTTTTACGGTGGAAGACTTGGCTTGTTGTACCAACCAAAAGAAAACGTAGAAGTGTTGGTAAAAGCTTATTATTCAGAAGACAACAAAGCAGATTTTACTGTTGACTACAAAACACCTGATAGTGGTGTTGACCGAATTCCAATTGGTTCTGACGAAGTAAGTCCAGAAGACCGGGCAGTAACGTATAATGAAACTTCACCTGGCTTTGAACGGGAAGATTTTGGTGGTTCGGCTTCCATCAATTGGAAGATGAAAGATGGCATCCATAAGGTATCTTCAGTGACTGCCTATAGCGACAATCATACCATTTTTACTCGTGACTTTGATGCCAGTGTGTCTAACGCAGCATTGCTAACTAGAGAGGCAGATGTTAATAGTTTTTCACAAGAATTAAGAATTTCTACGCCAAGAGAAAATCGCAAGTTTTTCTATGTTGGTGGTCTATTTTTCTTGACTGATAAAGTAGTTAATCAAGATTCTTTGGCGTTGGGTAGTGATATGGGACCAGTATGGGAGTCAATTATTCCAAATCTGCCTTCTTTAGGGGATAACTACTTTGAATACACCAATATTAATAGTGAAATCACGAGCACCAGTTACGCTGCCTTCTTGAATACCTCAATCGAAGTATCAGACCGAATTCGTATCAATGCAGGAGGTCGCTATACTTATGAAGAAAAAGCGATTGAATTTACGGCGAAACCATATAGCCCTTTTGGGATAATGGCATTATTGGTATCTGCGCCAGTTGCTAGTCAAGAAGCTCCTTTAGAAAGAACCAATACAAATAGCATTTTTTCTGGAAATATTGGTTTAGATTTTAAAACTACGGATAAGACGTTGTTGTATGTCAACTTCTCCAGAGGTTTCAAAGGAGCGGGATACAACATTGGATTCTCCAGTGAACAAGACCCCGCAAAGCAGGCATTTTTGTTCAAACCTGAGTTTGTTAATAATTACGAATTTGGACTAAAATTGAAGCAAGGCAACCGTTTTTTATTTAACGCAGCTGCATTTGTAACAGATTTTAAAGACAAACAAGAAGCGGTAGCAGCAGGTACATCATTATTTGTATCGAATGCGAAAGCAGTACAAGGACAAGGTTTTGAAGCGGAATTTATCGGTATTTGGAATCGATTTTTCAAAACCGAGGCATCTCTTGGAATTCTCAATTTGGAATATACAGATTTTCCTTTTCCTGACCCAGTGAATTCAGCAGATACGATTAATCTCAGTGGAAACAAAGCTTTGAAAGCACCGAATTTCACATTCAAATTTTCTCCTGAATTTCATGCGAATGTTGGTAAAGAGTTGAAATTATTGGTTCGTGGTGATTATAATTTTGTTGGCAAAACGTATAATGATATTTTCAATACGGAAGGTTTGGCAAGAGAAGCTACTGGACAAATTAACGCAAGAATCAGCGTTTCTACTAAAAATGAGCGATTTAGTGTTGCCTTATGGGGCAAGAATCTGACGGATGAAACGTATGTTCAGCACGGTTGGTCATTTGATTTTGGTGACCAGGTTGCGATTAATCCTCCGAGGTTGATTGGAATGGAATTGCGGGTGAATTTTTATTAGCGTTGCGAGTTGCGAGTTGCGAGTTGCGAGTTGCGAGTTGCGAGTTGCGAGTTGCGAAAAAAACGAAAAGACCTGATTCTTTCCAATAGAATCAGGTCTTTTCGTTTTTTATTTTATTTCTGACAAGCCGCTTTGGCAACTCGCAACTCGCCTACCCTTTCGGCTGACACATTGGGATTCCTTTAAAATTAGGGTCAAGTAGCGTGATGAAACAACCAATAACTTCGGTTTTTTCGACCGCTATTTTTTTGTTATTTTGAATAGCGATTAAGGCATCTTTCAATTCAAAAGTCGTCGTTACTCGGCGGCGTTTTCCTACTTGAAAATAGGTATTGTCAATTCTTCCTTGATACAGAACCTCTTGTGTCTCTGGTTTAAAAACAACTACTTCTGGCGTTACTTGCACGCCAAATTTCATCATTTGCAATTGTGCCTTATCCAATTTTATATCAAAAGGAACTTGATACTTTTCTTTAAAAGCGTCAACAGTTTCCATTGTAGAATTTGGATTAGGAAAATATCCTTTAAATTCAATATTTTTGTCAACAAATTGCTCGTGCAATGCTCGTAATTGCAACGTATAATGCTGAGAAATAACACATTCTTCTCCTAAAAAAATATACACCACGACCCTATCTTTTTCAGGTATTAGAAAACTTGAAAACAGAAAGAAAAGGTATAAGATGGAAGAAAAGTATTTTAAAGACATCAATTTTTTTTAACAAAAATAGTTCTTTTTATCGCAAAACACAAAAAGCCTCCATTTCTAATCAGAAATGAAGGCTTTTATATCATTCAGCTACAATTATCAACACTACCTCACCGTGAGCCGTGTGCCGAAAACCCATGCGCCGTGTTTACTTAATGCCAAATGCTTTTTTCACTTTTTTCACATAATCTAATTTCTCCCAAGTAAAGGTTTCCACTTTTTTAGAAATCGTTTTACCAGAACCATCTGTGAAAGAAACAGTTTTCTTCTCTGGTGTACGTCCCATGTGACCATAAGCCGCTGAATCAGAGTAGATTGGTGTTCTCAATTTCAAACGGGTTTCAATGTAGTAAGGACGCATGTCAAATACTTTTTCGACAATCTTTGCAATTTTACCATCATTCATTTTCACATTCGCCGAACCGTAAGTGTTTACATAAATATTGGTTGGTTTCGCTACACCGATAGCATAAGACACCTGTACTAAAACTTCTTCACACACACCCGCTGCTACCAAATTCTTCGCAACGTGACGTGTTGCATACGCTGCCGAACGGTCAACTTTTGATGGGTCTTTTCCAGAAAAAGCACCACCACCGTGTGCGCCTTTACCCCCATAAGTATCTACAATAATTTTACGACCAGTCAAACCCGTATCACCGTGAGGACCACCAATTACAAACTTACCTGTAGGATTCACGTGATAAGTGATTTTACTACCAAACAACTTTTGTGTCTTTTTATTACACAAAGCTTTTACTCTTGGAATGACAATATTGATGACATCTCTTTTAATTTTTGCCAACATCTTCTTGTCTTTATCAAAATCATCATGCTGCGTAGAAACAACAATCGTGTCAATTCTTTGCGGTTTGTTATCGTCAGAATATTCGATAGTTACCTGCGACTTGCTATCTGGACGCAAATAAGTCATCTCTTTGCCAGCTTTACGGATGTCCGCCATCACTTGCAAAATTTTGTGTGACAAATCCAACGCCAATGGCATGTAGTTATCCGTCTCGCTGGTTGCGTAACCAAACATCATTCCTTGGTCTCCTGCACCTTGGTCTTCTTTTTTAGCACGGACAACACCCATATTAATCTCAGGAGATTGCTCGTGAATTGCGGACAAAACACCGCAAGAGTTTGCTTCAAACATATACTCCGATTTGGTATAACCAATACGGGTAATTACGTCCCGTGCAATTTGTTGTACGTCCAAGTAGGTTTTAGTTTTGACTTCTCCTGCAAGTACTACTTGACCAGTCGTAACGAGGGTTTCGCAAGCTACTTTAGACCTTGGGTCAAATGCGATAAAGTGGTCAACAAGGGCATCTGAGATTTGGTCAGCTACTTTGTCTGGGTGTCCTTCAGAAACGGATTCTGATGTGAATAAATAAGGCATATTAAATTATTTTTTGATTATGTTCGATTGATTACTATAAGAAAAACAGGGAGAATGGCAAAAAATTAGCTGTCACTTAAATTAATTTGCCGTGCTTGTAGTAGAAATATTTCAATCGAATGAGTTGATTATTAAGGGGTTTCTTTTACCCCGTTTTTCAAAGAAGACGCAAAGGTAGGAAAAAGGATAAAAACAGTAAGGAAATAAAGGGAATTTAAACTATTTTTTAAGATATACTGATTTTGTATAACCTGTTAGATTAGGTATTAATTACATTTTCGATATTCTAAAACAACTTCTAAGATAGTTTATCAACCTGCTCGACTAACCACTCCTTTTCAGGTAGCTGTTTAGCATTCGTTATTTCTATCTTCAACTGAGTTAAAGCAGCTTTATCGTAAGTGTTGATATTCATTAGTTTTTTTAGCAATCCAAAAATTTTCAAATAAACTTCTTTATGATAACCCAACACTTTTTTTCGATGAATAAAGGCTTGTGCACTTTTTATCAGATTATCTAAAGCTTCTATTTCAGATTGTTCATAATATATTTTAGCCAAAATAATTTTTGCTCCCATGTTGTGGAATAAATCATCGTATTCCATTTGTCTTAACAAAAGCATAGCTTGTTTGTAGTCTCCAATTTCATAATAATATTTAGCTAAATTAAAATTATAACTGCCTTCTCGATATTTTTCAGGTAATAATTGAGCATAATCATTGATAAATTCTTCTACCCAATCATATTCTTTTCTCAACAACCCTGCAATAATGATATTATTATATGTCCATCTTGACAGAATTCCATACTCTAAATAAACTTCAACTTTCAAACCTGCTTTGTACAATTCAAAGATTTCCTCCATGATTGCCAAGTCTCCCTTGTTCCATCTTTTTATGCAAAAATTGATACTCAATAAATATAAATCACGGAGTTCGGTCGTTGTGAATTTTTCTCCATGCTGTAAAAGTTGTTCTTTTAATTGATAAAAATAGGATATTTCCTCTGTGTCAAAAAGTGCTTTATAAGCATAATAATAAGTAGCAATCGCGGGTTCTGTCAGCAACTTTTCTTGCTCAACAAAAGTAAGAATCGCACTCAATAACCCCATGTTGTAACTTTTTTTAGTCACTGCTTGGTGGCTAATCATCGCACATGAACTTTTCAGTTTTTCGGCAATAAATGAAGTATCTAAAAGCTCTGAAAACTCTTGCAAATTGAAGTCAACATTCCGACCTAAAGTTCTGTAATAATTAATTTGACCAAAATGTAATTGATATTTTTGCCAAAAATAATTAGCATTTCGAAAAGGTAATTTCTGCTGTAAAGAAACGGCTTGTTCAAAACTCTTTTGCACAGGTTGTCCCAATCCATGCTTATTGTAAGATTGAATTAAGTAAATTTGTTGACTTACTTTATCTGATTTCCACTCCTGCCAAGCCAAAAACTCCTCCACCACCTTTAATAAATAAGAGTTCACATAATGCAATTTTTGTGCTTCATAATCTTGCTTCGGAAACAATTGCTCAAAAATTTTTTCTTTATGAAGCCACTCTTCTTTACCTATTAAATGCTTTTTCAAATATCGAAATAAGTCAATAACCCCTTGATGTCGATTGTGAACAGGAGAAATAACAAATTTATCCAACAACTTAAATTCGTCTTTAGATAGTTTATTCAGTATTTTTATTATCTTTGAGTTATTCATATTTCATTTAAAAATCCGAGAATAATTATTCACAATACCCCCCATTAAACATTATAAATCAGTCATTTATAACAAACCAACTATTAAATCAATCTCAAATCTAAATAAAAAATCCGAGAATCCTGTTTTTTTGTATTTGTAAAAACGATAATAAATGTAGAATTTTATGCTTAGAAATATTTTCCAACTTAACAGACTTTAGTAACGAGGGTATCTCCAACATTTTTTGATTCAAAAAAAACATTAGAGATGCCACTTTTTCAAGTTTGGGAAGGTATGAATTTAGAAGCATGTTCTCGTACCAGAAGATTTTAACAGAAGATATATTTTACCAAAAGCAAAGCAACATTTTGTTATACAACTGAATTATTTTATTGTTATGAGTCAATAATGTGGCTCTAACAATTCAGTAATACAATAATTAGAGCAATCTACCTTACTTAATGTGGTCGCCAAATTGAAACTTAAAAATTAGGAGTGTACGAAGTTCTAATAATTGAAGCATTTGACTGATAACCCCCGACCCCTAAAGGGGAGAAAAGCAGTTTTTAAACTAAAATATTCTGAAAAGCAAGGTGAAAAAGTTTTTATGCTCTGTTTTTCTCAATTATTCGGATTTTCTCCCCTTTAGGGGTCGGGGGTTGATGACAATTAAGTTGAAATTTCAAAACTTCGTACACGCCTTCTTAAAAATGGATAATTAAAAATTACGCAAAAACGAACCGTATATTAAACTGATTCTCTAAATTTTATAAAGTACTGTTTTTAATAATTTTTAATTCTCCATTTTTAATTTGGCGAAGACATTGTTTACCACCCCTTATTTAAATACTTCTAAGTTCAACTAATACCTATAACCCATGAAAATGGATAGTTTAAATAAATTATTTGCAACATTATTTTTGCTACTTGCCTTTGCATCAGGGAATGCACAAGGCTGGGAGCGTACCTATGGAAGTTCAAACAACGAAGCGGCTAATGATTTAATTCAATTGGCAGACGGCGGGTTTGTCGTGGTTGGTTCAGCAACGACAACAAATTCAAATACCGATTATTCAACTATTAGCTTATTGCGAACCGACCCTGATGGCCACGAAGAATGGCATCAAACATTTGGTGAAAACAATCAGGACGAAATAGGAAAAAGCCTACAGCAGGACGCAAGTGGAGGATATATTATTGGAGGCACTCAAGTAATCAATAATATCAGCCGTGGCTTGTTGATACGCACAGACCGACAGGGCAATCTTCTCTGGAAATTTCAAACCACTATGGATTCGGTGCAAGGTAGAACCGCCATTGCTCTGCAAGATGGAGGTTATCTTTTGGTCGGTAATTATTTAAAAAACTATATTGCCAATGGCATTGACCAAGTTGATAAACAAGTTTATTTGACAAAAGTGAATCAAGCGGGTATTCTACAATGGGAAAGGGTGTTTGGTGGCGATAAATACGATGATGGTTTTTCTGTCATTGAATTATCCAATCAAGAATTGGTCATCGTTGGTTCAACGCATCGTAATGAAAATTATGATGTATTGCTTTTAAAGTTATATCCAAATGGAGAATTGAAATGGGAAAAAACCTACGGAAGTAATGAAAAAGAATTAGGATATGATTTGACCCTTTCAAAAGATGAAACAACGCTATTAATTACAGGAACAGAGTACATTTCTTCAATCACTTTAGACGATATTTTTGTTCTAAAAACAGATTTAGAAGGAGAAAATTCTGATTGGATTTCTATAGAAAAAGTTGGTAGTCAAGTAGGACATTCAATTGCTGCCATGCCAAATGAGAGTGTTGTGGTCGCAGGTAAAAACTATTTTGCAGCAAGCGAAGACCAACAATTGTTTTTTATTGTCGTCAATGAATCAACCGAAGTATTGTCAAAAACCTTCGGTGGGGAAGAAACAGATGAAGGAACAGCAATCGTCTTTAATCAATCCAGAGGCTACACAATTGCAGGGTCAACGGAAAGCTACGGAGCTGGTAAATCGGATATGTATTTAGTGCAATCGGATGGTTCAGATATTTCGATAGCCAATACAATTAATGGAAATATTGCAGTCTCTTCTGGAGATTGTGGTCCCGAATCGACGAGTCAGGGCGCACCCAATCAACTAATTCAAGTCACAGGCGAAGAGATTTACTATACTGTTACGGATGAATTTGGGAATTTCAGCCTGACTGTTCCAGTGGGTGAATACACCGTCTGGCCAATTGCATTGCACCCTTATTGGGAAGTTTGTCAAGATACCATTCAAGTGACTTTCGAAGGTGTTTTTGAAACTGCTTACGTCAATTATACCATTGCGCCGACCATCACTTGCCCAGCTTTACAAACCGACATCGCAGTCAACCATCTGCGCCCAGGATTCCAGTCAACTTATACATTTACTTACTGCAATAATGGAACGACCACCGCAGAAGATGGGCTTCTTGATGTAATCTTGGATGATTATTTGTCCATTGATAGCGCCAGTCATTCCTATATGATTGACAACTCGAATGGTCAAGAAGTGCTATTTTTTTTCTTAGGAAACATCCCGATTTTTGAGTGCGAAGAAATCAAACTTTTTGTCACGCTGGACTCCACGGTAGCGATTGGTCAAACGCATTGTGTAGAATCACATATTTATCCTGATTCTCTTTGTTTTCCTATTAATCCAGAATGGGACCAATCGAGTGTGAAGATAAATGCGTTTTGTGAATATGATTCTGTTAAATTTCAACTTATTAATGACGGTTGGGGTGATATGGAAGAAGCGTTGGATTTCATCGTCATTGAAGACCAAATCATTGGATATCAGGGACAATTTACTTTAAATAGTGGAGAAGACACCATCGTTTATGTGACTTCCACAGGCGCAACGTTCCGCATGGAAGCTGACCAAAGTACTTATCATCCAGGAGATAGTCAACCAAGTATTGCTGTAGAAGGATGTTCGGATGAACCTGGGAGTACTGGACACATTATTGAGTTTCCTCAAAATGACGGGAATCCATTTGTGGAAATTGACTGTCGGGAAAATACCAGTTCGTATGACCCGAATGATAAACAAGCCTTTCCACGAGGCTACTCCGAAGAGCATTTTATTGAGCCGAATACGGATATTGAGTACTTGATTCGCTTTCAAAATGAAGGAACAGATACCGCATTTAGAGTCGTTGTACGCGATACTTTGGTAGAATGGTTAAATGAATTTACAGTAATTCCGGGCGCGAGTAGCCACGATTATAAATTTGAACTGTATAACTCCAATGTTTTGAAATTTACATTTAATGACATCTTATTGCCCCATAAAGGTATTAATGAAATGGGGTCAATGGGTTTTGTCAAATTTAAAATTAAACAAAAAGAAAACAATCCGATTGGTACGGAAATCTTGAATAGTGCCGCTATTTATTTTGATTACAACGCGCCAATTATTACCGAGGACGCTTATCATGTAATTGGTGAAAATTTTGTGGAGATTAATATTGCTTCCGCAACGGGTGAGGAACGAATAAAAGAGATTGCGGCTATCAAAGTTTATCCAAATCCATTTGACAACAGCACTACTTTTGAATTGGACAATCCAACGCATCAAACCATTAATTTCAGCTTATTTAACCTTAATAGTCAGCTGGTTCGACAAGATACTTTTTCTACTTCTGCTTATCAATTTGACCGAAATGAGTTAGCTTCAGGGATGTATATTTTTAAATTGGAAGTTGCAGGAGAAGTGCTTGGGAGTGGGAAAATTGTGTTGCGGTAGCGGTAGAAAAATCATGGTGATTTCTAAAATCGCCATGATTTAAGGGAGTTTGTAGAGAATAACCTACCCGTTTGACCGAGAGAATTTTTCGTCTAAAGAATTTAAAAAATCGTTGCATGGTCTGCATCACGGAACTATTTTTTAGGTTTTTTTAGACGGATAATTATCCTGTCATACGGGTAGGTTATTTTTTACAAACTCCCTAAACGCCTTTTCATCAAAACTCTCCCCCAACCACAACTGTCTTCTTCTCCACAATTTTCTTCCCTTCTGGCTGAAAAATCTCAATCCATAAAATGTAAATTCCAATCCGCGCTTTATCTTGATTGTCCGTCGAACCATCCCATTTAAAAGTACCTTCCAAACCGAGCAATTCATTTTCCAACAACCGCTTTATCGTTCGTCCAGTTGCATCAAAAATTTGCGCATTGGCGACGTAGCCATTTTGGTCAGCGTTGTAATTAATTTGCACAAAATCTTTATAACCATCACCGTCTGGAGAAAAAGTAGGGTTGACTAAGGTAAAAATATCTTCGGTCGGCGTGGGATTCGTAATTGACTGCGAATTAACAGCCGTTGGTGTACCAAAACCCGCCGTTCCAGCCGCTGAATGCCAATTCCCCTCATCGTCAGAAAAAGCATCAACATTGATTCTCTCCAACGTAACGCCGTCTTCATTATCCAGTAGTGGATGATGCCAATCAGCAGAATAATTAACGGAGTCAATATAAAAAGTTTCCAATAAATCGCCTGTCGTGATTTTAATATTCCCTTCGTCATTCGCCAATGCAGGTATCGTTTGGCGCAACAACCACTGTGGATTTTCTACGGTATATTTTTCTCGAATATCGGTAGGGTCAGGTGTTAAAACCAGATAAGACTTTGGTCGAAATAAGTATTCCGTTTGAATCGAAACTGCTGTTCCACCCAAAGAATCATTGCCCAATTGGTCTTCATAAATAACTGCATTGCGCAGCACCAAATCCGATAAGTCGAAGGTTTTATTGGTCTTATTATACAATTCTATAAAATCTGAACCGCCTACATCGGGATTAAATAGTATTTCATTAATTACAATATCTTGCTCGCCAATAATTTCAGGAACGGAGACAATTGCCTCATCATTTATGCCAATCGGATTACCATTACAATCAGTCAAATCATTCTTTATTTTTACCATGTAATCT
>ENA-ORXM01005230-ORXM01005230.1-marine-metagenome-genome-assembly--contig:-NODE-5230-length-10502-cov-2.674628_pt1 | contig 10502 bp, 11 predicted proteins | sample MGYA00237867_ERZ511480 | MGnify/ENA primary metagenome ERZ511480 (study PRJEB26309, sample SAMN06266103) | marine metagenome | isolation source: Algal blade | place: United Kingdom:Sidmouth, United... | reverse complement strand
TATCTCCTTTTTTGTTTCAACTACCGTCTTGGCTATTTTTAACAGGATGGTGTTTTTGGGGAATAGCCGTTACTGCAGATTCACCGCAATTCTCGAACTTGGTCGCCGACTCGGTTACCGCAGAATTAAAAGGCACCGCCTTAACCTTAGTAAATTGTATTGGCTTTGCGATAAGCATCGTAAGTATTCAATTGCTTTCGTACCTAGCTACTATCATGAACCCTAAACATTTGTTTTTAATTCTTGCTCTAGGTCCTATCATAGGCTTGATAACCCTTATGAAGAAATTCGCTTAATTTTTTAAGAGTATAAAACTCAAAGAATAACCGTATTTTAGAACGACAAAAAAAAATGACTATGAAAAGAATATATTTACTTGTATCCCTCTTCGCGATAACTACCATCGCTGCCCAAACCGATCAGCGAATTTATGATATCATTGATGCCGTTTCTGCCGAGCGCATTGAAAAAGACATTACTACCCTCGCAAACTTCGGAACAAGGCACACCTTAAGCGACACCGTTTCTGCAACTAGAGGCATTGGTGCTGCACGACGCTGGATAAAAAGTGAATTTGAAAAAATTTCATCCGATTGTGACAACTGCTTGAATGTTTCTTTTCAAAAAGACTTGGTTGAAAAAGGAACCAATAATCGTATCGTTCATGATGTCTACGTAGTTAATGTCGTAGCTATTCAAAAAGGAACCAAATACCCTAACCGCTATATCATTATGAGTGGTGATATTGACTCTAGAGTAAGTGACCCCACGAATTTTACGGATGATTCTCCGGGAGCTAATGATAATGCCAGCGGTATGGCAGGTACTATAGAAGCGGCTCGTGTACTTTCAAAATATGAATTTGAAAGCAGTATTATCTATCTGGGGCTTTCAGGAGAAGAGCAAGGCTTATTCGGCGGTCAAGGATTGGTAAAACAGATGAAAACTGATGGTTGGGATATCATAGGTATTTTTAATAACGATATGATTGGAAATATTAAAGGGGTTGATGGCGTAGTTTCAAATGTTGATTTTAGAATATTTTCTGAGCCCGTTCCTGCTACAGAAACAGAAAAACAGCGTAAGGCTAGACGTTTTTATGGAGGTGAAGTTGATGGCGTATCTCGACAATTGGCACGTTACGTACACAAAACCACCAAAACCTATATGCCAGAAATGAACCCTATGATGATTTATCGCTTAGATCGTTTTGGTCGTGGTGGACATCATCGTCCTTTTAACGATGCAGGCTATGCAGGTATTCGAATTATGGAAGCTCATGAGAATTATACCCAACAACATCAAGATATTCGAACTGAAAATGGAATCAATTATGGGGATGTTTTAGAGCATGTGAATTTTGATTATGCGAAGAAGTTAACAGCCGTAAATACCATTAATATGGCATCTTTGGCTTGGGCGCCTCCAGCACCCGAAAAAGTTGAAATTGGCGGCATAGTACAACCGTCTGCTAAATTTAAATGGAGCAAAGTAGATGGTGCAGTCGGATACAAAATCTACTGGCGAGATACCACTTCACCCACATGGGACCATAGTAAAATGGTTGGTGATATAACCGAACATACCCTTGATGGTATTGTTATTGACAATTTCTTTTTTGGTATTGCTGCCGTTGGAAAGAATGGTTTTGAAAGTCCTGTTGTTTTTCCTAATGCAATTTTTAGATAAATGAAAAAGTTAGTATTTCCAAAATTCAAATGGAATATAGAACGCTCAGCGAGTTTATTCGCAATTCTGCTAAGCTTAGGTACTCTTGTTGTTTTTGTTTACCAAACAAGACTCATAAGGCAACAGCAATATGCATCCGTTACCCCATATCTAGTATTAGGAACATCTAAGATTGGAAGCGGAGAAATGGAAATCACTCTTGAAAACAAAGGCATTGGCCCTGCAATTGTTAAAGATGTTTATCTTAAGTATCAGGGTAAAAAGTACGAAATGTCCCCCGCTACTTTTTTGAAGCAAATACTTATAATTCCAGACAGTTTAATAGATTTTACCTATTCAGAAATTCATCCTGGTCTATTTTTATCTGCTGGTGAGGAGCTCGAGGTATTTAAGGCAAGTGACTCTGAAGCAGTTGGTGATTACCTTAACAAAACTTTTTTTACTGATGAAGCTAGAATATACATTGTCTATGAATCAATCTACCACGAGCAATGGGAAATTACAAGTACCAGTCTAAGTCCAATTAAAATAAGTAACTAAATAATGAAAGAATTACTAACACTTCTAACTTTAAGCTACTCTATTTTGGGGCTTGCACAACAATTCACAGAACAAGATACCCTGCGAGGAAGCATTACCGGTGAGCGTGCCTGGTGGGATTTGAATTATTATCACTTAGATATCGAAGTAAAACCCGATGAAAAGTTTATATCTGGTAGTAATACTATTCGCTATAAGGTATTGAATGCAGAACAGATACTTCAAATAGACTTGCAACCCCCGTTAAGAATTGATAAGATAACACAAGATGGCGTCGAATTAGCGTATTCCTCAAAAACCAATGCACACTTTGTTCAACTCAAAAAGCCACAGAAAGTTGATGACTACAATGAAATTATTGTGCACTATTCAGGAAACCCAAAAGAAGCGGTTCGAGCCCCATGGGATGGTGGTTTCTCTTGGAAAAGAGATGCAAACGGAAAACATTTTGTAGCCACTTCATGCCAAGGTTTGGGTGCGAGTGTTTGGTGGCCGAATAAAGACCATATGTATGACGAAGTCGATAGTATGCTCATTAGCGTGAAGGTTCCCAAAGACCTCATGAATATTTCCAATGGAAGATTACGAAAAATTTCAGAAGAAACAGACACCAAGACCTATCATTGGTTTGTTAGCAACCCTATAAATAATTATGGAGTCAATGTGAACATCGCTGATTATGTTTATTTCGGAGAAAAATTTCAAGGGGAAAAAGGAATGCTCGATATGGACTATTATGTACTTCGTGATGATTTAGAAAAAGCCAAAGAACAGTTTAAAGAAGCACCCATGATGATGGAAGCTTTTGAGCATTGGTTCGGCCCCTACCCTTTTTATGAAGATAGTTTTAAACTGGTTCAAGTGCCGTATTTAGGTATGGAACATCAAAGCTCTGTGACCTATGGTAACCAATGGAAAAAAGGCTACTTAGGCAAAGACCTCTCAGGTACCGGCTGGGGACTCAAATTTGATTTTTTACTGATTCATGAATCAGGTCATGAATGGTTTGCGAATAATATTACCTACAAAGACATCGCAGATATGTGGGTACATGAGGGCTTTACCTCGTATTCTGAGAATTTATTTTTGAATTATCATTATGGCGAAGAAGCTGCAGAAGATTATGTTATTGGTCTTCGGCAAAATATAAAAAATGACAAACCTATTATCGGTGCATACGACGTAAACCAATCAGGAAGTGGTGATATGTATTACAAAGGCTCTAATATGTTACACACCATACGACAATTGGTCAATGATGATGAAAAATGGCGCCAAATACTTCGCGGACTCAACAAAGATTTCTATCACCAAACCGTAACTACAAAGCAAATTGAAGATTATATTTCTGATAAGGCAGGAATGGATTTATCAAAAGTTTTTGACCAGTATTTAAGAACGGCTAATATTCCAGTTTTTGAATATAAAATCGAGGGGAAAGTCCTCAAATATCGATATACCAATGTGGTAGAAGGGTTTGATATGCCTTTAAAAATATATATGGGAGACAAAGAACATAACTTGATACCATCACAAGAGTGGAACACCAACAGGATTGAAGGGTTGCCGGAGGTAATCGTTAATCGAAATTACTATGTGGAAATAAAAAAAGCCTAAAAATACTAAAGTATGTTTAGCGGGTAGTTGTGTGCAATTTAAAAAATCGATGAAGCATCTTTTATTCTTAGTATTAATTTCAACATTTTTAAGCCTTAACTCGAAGAAAAATGATGCTAGTTCTAAAATCCGAAACCCTAACCCTAACCCTAACCCTAACCCTAAGAAAGAGGTTCATAAAAAACTGGATGGAAAGCAAATTATAGATGGACTTGACAAACTAGACTATTTTAAATTAACAGATTCAATCGAACTTGATGCAGTAAAAGCTGATTTTGAAAAATCATATGCGGACTTAAAATTCTTCCAAGGTCCAATGCGAGGAGAATCACTTGATTTTATGGACAACAGATATTTCTGGGTCGATTGTGAAGAGCTTTTCGAAATTGGTGGATTAACCGAATATTTAGGACAAGTTAAAAAGACCTTTAAAAGGTTGGGACTAAAACTGGAGTTTGAAAATGAAAAAAGTTCACAAGACGAAATCAGGTGGAAACATACAATTGAACTCAATGGAAATGAATACGTTGCATTTGACGGACAATTCTCTGATAATGACTGGGGCATTGCTTATGTAAACCTTTTAGAGATGCTGAACGCAGAATTAAGGATTCAAGGTTCTAATGAACAGTTCTACCCTATTAATTGTGGAAACGACGGCTCTTTTGTCCTATTAACAGTACCACAACTTATGTTTGTAAATGGCCACTACCCCATTGCTGATAATAATCCTCAAATATTGAGTAACTGGAAAAACGCAGTTGGACTCTAAAAAAACTACACACAATAATAAAACCTAAACTTAATGCAGGCTTCAGGGCAAAACTGAAAGGTCTATGTATATTTATGAAGTTGCTAAACCTTATTGATTTAGCTTTAGAATAGAAAAAAAATAAATCAAAGTAATAAGCTTTAGCTTCGTACGCAGACGGAAATGAAAAAATATTTTTACTGCCCTACTTGCCATACAATCCGAGACCGTTAGCCAACATACTATTAGAATATGAAAAATAAAATATTTACTTAAGGAACATTAGGATTGATAATTTGTGCTATTAGCATAGGACTAGAGTTTTTTTCGAGCTTTTATCTTTAGTTTTCTTAATCCTAACTTTTACTATTTTAGCTAGTCGAAATGATCAATCGAATCACAACGAAATAATTAAAAAGCATAAACAAATGAAATATCTGTATATCCTGTTCATAGCGACTATAAGCATGACAATTAATGGACAAAGTATTCTTGGTCAATGGGAAACCTATGATGATGAAACCAATGAAAAGAAAGCACTTATTGAAATTTATCAGACCAACGATACATACTTTGCTAAAATCGTCCAGAGTTATGTAAAAGGTACAAGCGGCATTTGCGAAAAATGTGAAGGAGCTAAAAAAGACCAACCCATAGCAGGATTAGTAATCATTGAGAACTTAGAAAAGGACGACGATGAATATAATGGAGGAACCATTCTAGACCCGCAAAATGGAAAAACCTATAAGTGTTATTTAGAGCTTGAAGAAACCAATAAGCTGAAAGTAAGAGGTTATCTAGGGTTTTCGCTACTTGGCAGAACACAATATTGGCATCGCAAAGAATAAAAAGAGAAGAATATCGCCATTAGTGCAAATATCGCTTAGTTACTGAGAGCAGGCATCAGAAAAGTTAGTAACTTAAACAATGAGCAGGGAACGTAAATCTTAAACAAATGGGAACTATTGAAAAGGATATTAGAATTGCTCCATTTATAAAAGAAATCTTCCTTTTAGAAAGCAATAGCAATGCCGAACACACACTTCCTTTTTATGCAGATGGATATCCAGGCATTATATATTCAGAAACACAAGCTGGAATTCGACTACTGCCTATCAACAAAATGTTACCAAATTTTTTCCTTTACGGGCAGACTATAGCACCAATTAAACTTCAAATAAATGGAGTGTATAAACTTATAGTGTTTCAACTTTATCCCTTTGCGACTCGGCTGTTATTACACATTAACCCGAAAGAAATTAATGACACATGTTATGATTTAAAGCAACTTGAACATATTGAAACCGGTAAAACTATTTCTCAACTTGTTACAGAAAATACTAACAATCAAATTACGATAATTTCTAGCTATATATTTGAACTAATAAAATATTGTTCAAGCAATTCGGACAATTGCATAAAAATGGCAGTTTCTACGATTATCAACGTCAAAGGTATCATTAAAATTAAACAACTAAGAGAACAACTTTATATTACTGAAAGGACTTTTGAACGCAGGTTTTTGAATGAAATAGGAGTAACTCCGAAACAATTTGCTAAAATAATTCAGTTCAGTTTTTCTTTAAATCAAATTCAAGAATCTGACTACACCAAGCTGACCAACGTCGCCTATGAGAATGGATTTTCCGACCAATCTCATTTCATTAGAACCTTCAAAAGGTATACAGGAGAAACTCCAAAAGAAATTTTGTCAAGAATTGCATAACTAACTTTTGACGGTTTTGTTCAATTTTTCGCCTTTTGATTTGTGCACCTTTGTTTTATAAAACATATAAAAATGAAACAAAGAATTATAATATTTGGTGCTACTGGGGGCACAGGCAAAGAAATAATAAAACAAGCCTTGAAAAAAAAATATCAAGTAACAGCTTTTGTTAGAACTCCCCAAAAGCTTAAAATCTCAGACTCTAATTTGAAAATAGTACAGGGTGATGTTTTAAAGTATGCTGATGTTCTAAGAGCGGTAGCTAACCAAGAGATCGTTTTTTGTAATCTTGGAATGCCAGCTTCTGACAAATCTACTTTGCGTGCTGATGGCACAGAAAACATCTTAAAGGCTATGGAAGAAAAAGGAATTCATAGATTTATTTGCCAGACCTCATTAGGGTTTGGTGATAGTAAAGCAGTATTGCCTTGGCTTATGAAGTATATAATCGTTCCTTTTATCTTGAAGAATGCTTTTAAAGACCATGAAATGCAAGAAACGATAATTGAACAATCAAATGTTGATTGGACCATTGTTAGACCTGGTAACATGACTAATGGAAAAAAAACAGGAAATTACAAATATGGCTTTAAGCTTACTGAAAAGATAAAACTTAAAATTTCGCGAGCTGATGTTGCCGACTTTATGATAAGTCAAATAAACGATATTCAATATCTACATAAGAAAGTTGGAGTATCCTACTAAAAAAGAAAGTCAGAAGATTTGGAGACTATCTCTTCAAATATGCTAAAACATTCGTCTCAATACGTTCTTGAATACTAGAAATATCGGCTTTTACAAAGGTTTCTCCCGTAATATTCTGATACAGCTCAATATAGCGGTCAGAAACTGATGCGATATAGTCATCAGACATATCGGGTACTGTTTGTCCTTCCAAGCCTTGAAAATTATTGGCAATCAGCCATTGGCGTACAAATTCTTTAGAAAGCTGCTTTTGTGCTTCTCCCCTGTCCTGCCGCTCTTGATACCCATCGGCGTAAAAATATCTTGAGGAATCAGGCGTATGAATTTCATCAATTAATACGATCTTACCATATTTAGTTTTTCCGAATTCATATTTCGTATCCACCAAAATTAATCCACGTGAGGCGGCGATTTCTGTCCCTCGTTGAAACAAAGCTTTGGTATACTTTTCTAAAACCTCATAATCATGCGCAGCAACGATACCTCTTTTTAAGATATCTTCTTTTGAAATATCTTCATCATGATCACCATGCTCTGCTTTTGTAGCTGGGGTAATGATAGGTTCTGGAAATTTATCATTCTCCTTCATCCTCTCGGGCATGGCAACACCGCATAATAGTCGTTTCCCTGCCTTATACTCCCGAGCAGCATGTCCCGACATATAGCCCCGAATCACCATTTCAACCATAAATGGCTCACAAGTATGCCCTACCGCAACATTAGGATCGGGAGTAGCGATTAACCAGTTGGGTACAATATCTGAGGTGGCAGCCATCATCTTGGTTGCAATCTGATTTAATATTTGTCCCTTATAGGGTATTCCTTTGGGCATCACCACATCAAAAGCAGATAAGCGATCGGTTGCTACCATCACCAAAAGGTCATTTTCTAGCGCATACACTTCACGTACTTTGCCTTTGTAAATACTTTTCTGATTGGGAAAATTAAAATTAGTATCGGTAATCGTATTATTATTCATATACATTTTTAAAAGTGCCTATAAAACTTGGCATTACATGGTTTTTTCAAATCATCTTACTATCCACACAATCGCTTTAAACTTTGTACTTCTAACTTCGCACTTCGTACCTACAATTAATTCTGATGCTCAATACTTTTATATGCTGCAATAACTTGCTTCACCAGTTTATGGCGAATTACATCTTTGTCATCAAGATAAATAACTTCTATACCTTCAACATTTTGGAGGACCAAAATAGCTTCCTTTAAACCTGAGGTAATTCTTCTTGGCAAATCAATCTGTCCAGGATCTCCTGTGATTAGGAATTTTGCGTTTTTTCCCATCCGTGTTAAAAACATTTTCATTTGCGCATGGGTGGTATTTTGTGCTTCATCTAATATTACAAAAGCATGATCTAGAGTTCGACCGCGCATAAAAGCCATAGGCGCAATTTGAATGGTACCATTTTCAATATAATGGGTTAGTTTTTCAGGTGAAATCATATCGCGCAGAGCATCATACAACGGTTGCATGTATGGGTCTAATTTTTCCTTCAAATCTCCCGGTAAAAAACCTAAATTTTCCCCGGCTTCCACGGCTGGTCTCGTTAAAATTATTCGTTTTACTTGCTTCTCTTTCAATGCTTTAACAGCTAAAGCAACTCCGGTATAGGTTTTTCCTGTTCCTGCAGGACCAATGGCAAAAACCATATCATTTTTCTTAGCCGCATCTACCAATTTGCGTTGATTCGGGGTCATCGCTTTTATCAACCTACCACTAACACCATGAACCAAAGTTTCTCCGCTAGTATTCGATGATTTTGCATCGTCTTTTCCATCACTAGTCAACAGTCTTTCAATACTATTTTCATCAATTTTATTATACTTGATGTAATAATTAGAGAGCATATCGAAACGCTTTTCAAACTCTTCTAAAAGTTCTTCATCGCCGTAGACTTTGATTTTACTTCCGCGTGCTACAATCTTTAACTTGGGAAAGTATTTTTTTAATACATTGATGTTTTCGTTGCCCTGACCAAAAAACTCTCTTGGGCTAATGTCGGTAAGTTCTAGTATAAGTTCGTTCAAAAAGTATGTGGTTTTGTACACCCAAAGAAATATAATTTCGAAAGGCTATTTTTTTGACTAATTTTGTTTATCAAATTTAGGTAAAATTCAGTTTTCTTAACCAAAAACATATCAACATTGCTGCATGGCAATTATTACCCTCACAACCGATTTTGGACTCAAAGATCACTTTGTAGGTGCGTTAAAAGGCAGCATTTATAAGGAGTTAGCTGATGCAAGAATTGTTGATATTTCACATGATATTAGTCCGTTTAATATTCAAGAATGTGCTTACATCCTTGAAAATTCATATAAAAATTTTCCCGACGGCACCATTCATATTGTAGGCGTTGATTCTGAACCTACCAAAGAAAACCAGCATGTTGCTGTTTTGCTTGATGGTCACTATTTTATAAGTGCCAACAATGGTGTTATTGGTTTGATAACTTCGGAGTTTAATCCTGAAAAAATTTTTGAGATTAACATTCCGAATCCACTACACGGTTCTTTTCCTGTTATGGATGTTTTTATTCAAGTGGCTTGTCACATCGCCCGTGGCGGCACTCTTGAGGTAGTCGGCAGACCTTTTAATCAATTGAAAGACCTCACCGGTTTCTTGCCCACCATTACTGATAACGGTAATAAAATAAATGGATCGGTCATCTATATTGATAATTATGGAAATGTAGTGACCAACATTCAGAAAAAATTCTTTGAAGCACATAGAAAAGGAAGAGCTTTCGAATTAAATGCGAGAACTACGAAAATAAAACAGATTCATAATACCTATAGTGATATTATAAATTTTGAATTGGAAAAATCGAAGCGAAAAGGTCCGGGAGATTTATTGGCTTTATTTAATTCCTCAGATTATATTGAACTTGCTATTTATAAAAGCGATTTGAACACCGTGGGTGCTGCAAGTTCGCTTTTAGGGTTAGATTATAGAGACACCATAACTATTAATTTTATATAGCATGCTTGTACGAATCGTAAAATTAACTTTTAAAGAAGAACACATACCTACTTTTGAGTCACTTTTTGCATCTACAAAACATAAAATTCGCAGTAGCAATGGTTGTACTTTTCTAGAATTATACCAAGATAAAAACAATCCTTCTATTTTTTTCACTTACAGTTACTGGGAAGATGAATCTTTTTTAAATACCTACAGACATTCTGATTTCTTTAAAGAGGTTTGGAAAAAAACAAAAATACTTTTTGCAGATAAACCCCAAGCATGGAGCGTTCATAAAAAAGCTATTTTAGAATAACTAAGAAACACCTCTTTTTCTTCTTCCTAAAAAAGCAATTCTCAAAAAAGTTAAGACAGCCATTATTTGTCATTATTAAATTCACTTATTTAAAACCCACTATTATTTTGTTAATAAATAATAATTCCAAAATCAACGCAAATCACTAAAAAACAATAACTTAAACACTTTT
>ENA-ORXM01005229-ORXM01005229.1-marine-metagenome-genome-assembly--contig:-NODE-5229-length-10502-cov-3.242590_pt1 | contig 10502 bp, 8 predicted proteins | sample MGYA00237867_ERZ511480 | MGnify/ENA primary metagenome ERZ511480 (study PRJEB26309, sample SAMN06266103) | marine metagenome | isolation source: Algal blade | place: United Kingdom:Sidmouth, United... | reverse complement strand
ACTATGACTGATTTTAAAGAGAAAATAAGGATAAAAGAGCAAGTAAAAAGCCGCTCAAATCTCATTCATAAAGTCTAGTACTGTGTAACAATTTTTTTTTCACCATATAGCTTATTTAGCCACTTAGCTTTTTTACAGAAAAAGCTAAGTGGCTAAGTGAACTATGTGGTGAAAAATAGCGTGTTAGAATTTGAATAAACTTTTGTTACACGGTATTTAATTAAAAAAAACACCAACCATATAAAAAACATACATGACTAAACCTAACGTTACTTTAAAAGCAAGACTAATTTTATACAACCGAGGAAAGATTCTTTTGCTCAAACAGCAAAAAAAGAACGGAGGAAACTATTCTTTGGTCGGTGGAACGATTGAGAAAAAAGAAACTGCCAAAGAGTCATTGATTAGAGAAAGTTTGGAAGAAGCAGGTATTATTTTGAAAATAGAACACTTACAATTAGCCCACGTTTTGCATAAGCAAACGAAAAAGGGACAGCGTGTTACCTTTTATTTTAAAGCATCTCGTTGGGAGGGTAACTTACGTTCTCGTGAACCCGAAAAATTTCAAGGAGTAGAGTGGTGTCATTTGCACAAGTTGCCTAAAAACCTAACGGCTACTGTACGACACGTTTTACAACAATATCGAAAAGGAAAAATTTACTCGGCGTTCAATGATACAAAGCCGAAGAAAGATGCTTTTGAATATTGAATAAAGGAGTCAGAGGATAGGAGTGAGGAATATTTGTACTTTAATCCGTTTGTACCCTGTCTTTTAAAATAAAATAGCTGGCGGTGGGTTAAAACTGCTGATAGTTGTTTGAGACTTACCAAGTTTGCAAACTTGGCAAGTCTTTATCCACGGATTTGACCAAATAGCTTCTTCAAAAAAAATGTTGATTGTTTCTTTTTCCTTCTAAAAATAGCTACTTTTACCTAAGAATACACTACTCACTCACACACCTTATATTCTACTCCTCCCAATTTTTTATTTAAATATTAATTTGCAAATAATTGATAGTCAACCGACTATGAAAAAAATAATACTATGTCTAAACCATTAAGTAAAGGGCGAAAACTACAATTTACCATCATTTCATTGTTATTGGTGATGCTCGTAATTTGGGGTGTTGCCGAAGTTGTATTCCGCGGACTCGTATATATGCGTAGTCAGAATTACCCAACACAAACTACGGAATTTGATAAAAAAATGGGCTGGAATGCTGTTCCAAATTTTGATTTTGCAGGCGTTGTTCCAGATGGAAAAGGCAACGAATATGACTTGAATTTTAGGACGGATGAGAATGGTTTTAAATATTTTGGACGTTTGAATAATCCAAATGACAAACGATTGTTGGTGATTGGGGATTCTTATACACACGCAATTGAAGTGTCAAATGACCAAACTTATTATGGACTTTTAAAAGATACGTTAGATAAATACCACATCGAATTATTTGCTTACGGCGCACGAGGAATTGGCCCGTTGCAGCAATATATTTTCATGGAAGAATGGTATGATAAAATTGAGCCCGATGCCGTACTTTGGCAGTTTTGTTTCAATGATATTTATAATAGTAGCTACGATTTGGAAAGCACCAGTTATTTTAATAATAATCGAAAAACGCGTCCGTATTTAGAAAATGGGGAAGTCGTTTATAAAAATCCTGCACGACTGGGCATGGGCGGTTTGCGGCAATCTTCCTTGTTTTTAGATTTTATTTTAACCAAAATGGAAGTAATAATTGAAGGCAATGACCACAAAGCACAAACAGCTTCGGAAGACATGGTGGCTGCTAAAAATACTGCTTATGAACCCTATGAAAAAGCCTTAAAAACTTTTGACACCATGGTCAAAAAAATGAAAACAAAGATGGATAAAGGCATGGCGATTTTGGCATTTCCAGTAGATAATACGCAACCTTATTTGGATGATATGACAGAAATTTTTCAGCAAAACGGCATTCCTGTAGTAAAACAAGTTCCTTTATTGATTGATGAAGCGAGCAAAAATGGAACATCAGTTTGGGCAAAAGACCAGGCGCATTGGAATGAAAATGCGCATGAAATTGCTTCGGAAGAGATTTGGAAATACTTAGAACCAATTGTGCGGTATCCAGATTCGATTTTGTTTAAGAAATATCATGCGGAGGATTTGGTAGATTAAGAGAGTTTATTTTTACAAACTCCCTAAATTCTTTTTTCATTGCTATATAAATATGCTACTTTTGCAAAGAGTTACACCAACGCTTTCTTTCTACATGTTGCTTATTTTATTGAGATGAGGAAAACTACTTTTTGTACTGTTTTACTTTTAATTTTCTGTTGGAATTTCCCCTTATTCAGTCAATCTTTGGATGGCTGTAAGTTAACAGATTTAAAAAAAGAGATTCGTCAATTGCAGTTGCAGGCTGTAAAAAATATCAATCTTGTCAAGCAAGATATTGAAACCTGTTGCAAAAGTGATTCGACCGCGATAGTCTGTATTTTCGGTGAAATCTTGCTTGCAAAAAAAGAAGGAAACCTCAAAGTAGCCAATCAACTACTTGAAAAATATCAAAAAAATGCGGTTGCGGAGTGGTGGCCATTTTTTTTAGCAGAACAAATCAATCTCTTACTTGTCTCAGGAAAATTCGACCAATTATCGGCATTATCAGATAGTTTAAATAGCTTACCAGAGCCTGTTGTTCCCATTAACTTACAAGCATTAATCGCGGGACATCAAGGCATTATGTTTCAGTATCAAGGAAAATATCCAGAAGCCTTAGCAAAGTTTATTTCGGCAAAAAAAAAATATCAATCTATTGACGATTCGCTCGGTATTGTGCAAACGCTGCACAATATTGGCAATATCCGAGCAATAACCAAAGGATACGTTGAAGCGCAACTCATTTTTGAACAAACCATTAAGGATTTTAATAACTTGGGTATTCCAAAATTACAAGGCATTGCTGCTCATAATTTGGGAAACCTTTTTGTAGTACAAGAAAAAGATAGTCTTGCACTACCACATTACCAAAAAGCCTTGCAGATTTATCAAGGACAAAATGATGCCATCGGTTTGGGGCAAGCGAACAATGCCATCGGGCTGGTTTTTAAACGATTGGATGAGCCTGATAGCGCAATGGTTTATTTAGAAAAATCGCTGTTTTATCGAGAAAAGAGTCAGGATACCAGAGGGAAAGCCTATACTTTTTTGAACTTGGGCAGAGTTTTTTACCAAAAAAATAACCTTGCAGAAAGCAAGCGATATATCTATAAATCATGGGCGATTGCGGACAGTTTGCATTTGTTGGATATTCACAAAGATGTGTTTGAATTGCTGACAACTATTGCGGAATCGGAGGGGGAATCAGCCTTAGCTTTGAAGTATAAAAATCAGCAAGTGGCAATGCAAGATAGCATGTTAGGAACGGAAAAAATACGGAAAGTCATTGCAATGGAAAAAGAGAATCAAATAAGTGAAATGAGGACTGATGATAAAAATAATCATTGGTTGATTGGTGGTAGTTTGATTTCATTGGTGGTTTTGCTGACGGCTTTATTTATGATTTATAAAAAGGTAAAAGACAATGAACCGCCCCAAACGAATCCTCAATTAAACAAAGCCAAGCGGGAACTCGCAGCTGTCCAGATGAGCCAAGCCAGCGATTCTGCTTTTTTTGAAGAATTGCTAAATCACATCGAACAACTCAATCAGGAAAAAAAAAACAATGCACTACAAAAATTAAAAAGAAGCATTGAACATCACAACCAATTTCGAGATGATTGGCCACAAACCATCCGTTATTTTAAGGAAGTTTATCCACAGTTTTTTCAACATTTACAACAGCGGCATCCAACGCTGACCACCAATGATTTGCGCCACGCCACTTTTGTTCGTATGGGACTCAGTGCAAAGGAAACCTCACAAATTTTAAAGGTTAAATATACCACGGTCGAAGTAGCTCGCTATCGGCTCAAGAAAAAAATGGATTTAAAAAAAGGAGAAAAGCTCTCTACTTATCTTATTGATTTTCAATAAATTACCCTGTTGTATTGTTTTCGTATAGTCTGTTTTTTGAACGAAATATATGGTCAGACTTTTTAAAAATGCGATGTTGATTTAACATTTTTTGAACTAAATATTTGTACAGACTTTTTATGTTAACTCACTTCTTTTAAAAAAACAACTTTCAAAATCCTATTTTTAAACAATACAGTACACTGTTTATGTTTTCACTATTAGGCATTTTGAAATAGTAAACTAAATAAATTTAATTCGCTTGTTTTTCAAAGAGAGTTTGAGGGATAAAAGCATTTTTAAAAACGCTTTTATCCCCTCAAGAACACCAATCGCGTTGCCGTAAGCAATGCGTAGTGTGTTTTTTGAAACTCGAAAATCTTGCGATTTTCTCGCTTCTCAACTACCAAAATATACATTTATAGTATGATTTTTTTGTCGGGGCAATTAGTATTTAATCCAAAATGTCTAATGTAAATTAACTTACCAGATATGTCATTTTAAAAGCCGATTTTATAAGACAACAAAGTTTTATATGCCAATATTATCGGTCAATTCAATAAATTTTCTATTTGAAATGTTGGCTTTCAAATAATAGACTTTATAAAAGGCATTTGAATAATTAAGTTTGTTCGCGTGAAAATGTCGTCTATAAAATCTAATTACCATTTAAAATTTTAAAACAATGAAACAGTTCATTTTCGCTATTTTTAGTCTCTTTATTCTAATTCAAATCGGTTGCACAGAAACATCAGCTTCGGATAATTCCAATCTTAAACTTTCAGTCGGTGATTGCATGGATTTTAAACCAAGTGCGACGATGGTTGGCGCTCCAAATCCTAAAAAAGTAGCCTGTGATTCGGAGGAAGCAAAAAGTAAAATCACAAAACTCGCTAAAGATAAATCGGAATGTGAAGGAGGCTATATCACTACTTATGGTGCTGATAAAAACAAGTCTTACTATTGTGTGGTAGCTTTAGAAAAGTAAGTTTTGTTCTCATAATTATTTATAAAAAAACTTTAACCAATCTCGCGAATAAGAATTCGATAGCCTATCGAATTCTTGTTCGCGAGATTGGTCAAAGAATAAAAAGTATTACAAGTATGAAAATTTTATTAAAACTACTCGGAATTAGTTGCTGCTGCATTATATTGCATGCCTGCGATGGAAATTTTGGTAAAAATGGAACAGGAATCGAAGGAGATTTTGCTAATTCGGACAATAAATACTATCAGCAGGCAATTGCTGACAGCGACTTAAAAAGTTGTTTCGAGAATGTTAATTTAGAAGGAATTGATGGAGATATTCCAGAAAATGGAGAGAAGAAAAATATCTTAAAAAGGTTGGTCATTGCGATGGACGCTTCGGGTTCGATGGCGGGAGAATTTGGTGGTCAACCCAAAATAGCTGCCGCTAAAAAAGCCACAATAGATTACTTGAGTAAAGTGCCAGAAAGTGTACAGGTTGGATTCATCGCATTTGGGCACAAAGGAAGCAATGAACCTGCTGGAAAAGATGCCTCTTGCGCTGGAGTAGAATTGTTGTACAGCTTGCAAGCACCCAACCGTTCGGCAATTGAGACGGCAGTAAATTCCTTAAAACCCAATGGATATACGCCCTTGGCCAAAGCTATAGAAATGGCTGCCAGTAAAATGGAAAACACAGAAAACGAAGGAGAACAAGTAGTTTGGATTGTTTCGGATGGGAAGGAAACTTGTGGAGGTGACCCTGTTGCCATAGCTAAAAAAGCCAATCAGGGGCAATTAAAATTGGTCGTTAATATTGTAGGTTTTGACCTAAAAGCGGCAGACAGACAGCAATTAAAAGCAGTTGCTGACGCAGGTGGAGGAGAGTTTTTAGAATTAGATGCTGATAATATAAATACGTTGGCTCAAGCAGTAGAAGATACGCAGGCTCGCCTGTCCACTGTCGTAGATGGCGCGATGACCAAAACCAATAATTCAATAAAAACTGGGCAAACTGCCGCAACGACCAATATTTGTATCACGCAGAAGATGGCTAAAGAAAGTACCAGTTTGAACCTCAATGTGACCGCTCAGAAAGAAGCCAGTAAAGAGGAATTGGAAGAAGCTCGAAAATTGCTAAAAAAACGCCACGAGCGAGTACGAGAACTTTACAAATCTTACGAAACTTCTTTGCAGAATAAAGAGGAAGCCAAAGCGAAAGAAATTGGAGCAGAGTTGAAAGGAGTCCTCGATGGAATATCAGAAAATAATTAAATCAATGAAAAATTCACCTGCAACTTTTCCGTTCCTTGAAAAGGAGGAAGAAATTTTATGGACTGCCAAACCTAATTCCGAATTAGCGGCGAAAATGGAAGCGGTAAAAGGGAAAATGGTCATTGGCTGCTGTTCGATTGTTGCAGTTGCTTTTGCAATTGGGGTGGTATTAGGCTACTTCTTTTGGGAAAGTATTCGGATTAAAAATGGTCTAATTGGTTTTGGTGTTTCTATCGGATTCGTTGTTTTGATTAGAATATTGAAGCCTATCTTTACAAAAAATGCAAAAGAACATGCGGAACGGACACATTATATTTTGACAGACCGACGAGCGATTGTTTACTATGAAGATAAAGATAAAAATGTGCCAATTACCGAAAAAAGTTGTTGGATTGTTCCAGCTGAAAAAATGAGTTTTTTGAAAGTTCATAAACATAAAGTCAAGAGTTTTCAGTGTAAGAGTTTGTATTTTATTGAAGTTTGGGAAAGAGGGGTGAAACGGATTAAATTGAAAGAAAAAGGGTTTGAATTTGTCCCTTATGAGGCAGCTGATGAAGCGATTAAAATTTTTGAACGGCATTTTAAATTACAACCGAAGCCTAAGAAAAAGTAAGTTATGTTATTGAATCTTCATTAAAAAAAGGGATGAACCTCAACGATTCATCCCTTTTTTAATACAAAAATTTAATTTCATTTGCTCCTTACCGTGAGTCGTGCGCCGTCAACCGTGCGCCGTACTCTTACGTTTTCCGCTTCTTCTTTTTGGCTGCTGGAAACAACACATTGTTCAAAATTAACCGATAACCTGGAGAATTTGGGTGCAAATTCAAATCTGTTTCTGGGTCATTCACAAAGTGTCGATAATCTTCTGGGTCATGTCCACCATAGAATGTCCAGAAACCTTCGCCAACTGTTCCGTGAATATAACGAGCTTCGCTGGCAGGTTTATTTTCACCCAAAACGAGGACATTTGATTTGATTTGATTTTTGTTATATGCTGTGGTTTGTCCCATAAAACCTTTTACGGTACGCGTGTGATTTTGCGTCAACATCGTCGGTACAGGGTCCCATTTGGCAGAAAAATCAAACAAGGTAAAGTAGTCTTGTTCTGCATTGACGTTCCGTCCTTTGTTGTGGTCAATGGATGCGTGTTCATATTCAAATGGGTTTTTCACTATTTGAAAATCCTCAAATGCAAACGTTTGGTCGTATTTTAATTTTTCCTGTGCATGTGGGTCTGGGCCGTCACCGTCAAAATATTTATCACAAATATCCAAGCCTTCTGCCGCCAATGCAATGTCATACGTATCGGTCGCCGAACACATCGCAAACATAAATCCACCACCGACAACATATTCTTGAATTTTCTTCACAACCGCCAATTTCAACTGAGACACCTTTTTGAAACCATGTCGCGCCGCAATCGTTTCCATCTGTTTCACATTGTCTTTGTACCAACCGTGATTGTGGTAGCTGCGGTAAAATTTACCATATTGCCCGGTAAAATCCTCGTGGTGCAAGTGCAACCAATCGTATTCCGTCAATTTATCCGCCAATACTTCATCGTCATAAATCACGTCATACGGAATTTCGGCATAGGATAAAACCATCGTTACGGCATCATCCCACGGCTGAATCTGGTCACCTCGAATGGATTTAAAATCTTCGGTTGGGGTATAAACTGCAATCTTCGGCGGCTTCTCCAGTTTAATCGCATCCTTATTTACTTCTGGATTAGCGATTTGATTAAAAATTTGATTCATCGCTGCATCTGGAATTATTTCATAACTCACCCCGCGCGTTTTACATTCTTTTTCAAAAATCGGATTGGTGCGAAACGAAAAGCTACCGCCTCGATGATTCAACAACCACCAAGCCTCAATATTTTGATTCAACACCCAATACGCAATGCCATACGCTTTGAGGTGGTCACTTTGTTTTTCATCCATTGGAATAACCAAATAGGCAGCTTGTGCGGTAAATGTCGCTACAAAAACTAGCGAGCAAATTATCATTATTTTTTTCATCATCATATTGAGATTTATAGCTTTTGAGTTAAGATTTGCGAATTTTTGGCTGTATGAGACTTACTAAGTTTGCAAACTTAGCAAGTCTTTGCACAATAAAAACGAAATTAGACAATTTTAGATTGCCTAAAAATCAGTTTAACACAATACTAACTTTATATTGCAAAAAGTGGGCGAGAACGCCTCATTTTTGCATTTTTAACTAATATTTTTTTAATTTCGGGCTTTCAAAATAGCTTTTAAAATTGAATAAGAAATGAAAAGATACATTCTCCTCCTTCAAATAATTGGTGCATTTACCTTTTTATCAACTTCCATTTTTGCACAATCGCAATTAGAAAAAATGCTCTTTGATTTACCTGACGTAGTTTTCAAAAAACTGGAAACACCTGAAGGATTTGAAGCAGCGTATGAATTGCACATCAAGCAACCACTTGACCACAATGACCCGTCGAAAGGGCATATTTATCAGCGAGCATTTTTGTCGCATAAAGGCTTCAATCGACCGATGGTGATGGCAACGGAAGGCTACGCTCGACCTCGCAATCGCATGTATGAATTGACAACAATGCTGGACGCAAATCAATTGAATATTGAGCATCGATATTTTGGAACATCTGTGCCTGATTCAATGGATTATACTTATTTGACCTTTGAGCAAATGGCGGAAGATTTGCATCATATCAATCAATTATTTAAGCAATTGTATAAGAGTAAGTGGGTTTCTACGGGCATCAGTAAAGGTGGAACGACGACTATTTTTTACCGTTATTTTTATCCAAATGATGTGGATGTTGCCGTGCCGTATGTTGCGCCTGTAAATTACGAATATGAAGAAAAACGCATTTATGAGTTTTTGGATAAAGTAGGCACTACGGAGTGCCGCGAGGACATCAAAGAAATTCAAGTTAGATTGTTGAAAGAACGGGAGAAAGTGTTGCCGCTGCTGCGTTGGTATGCGAAGGGTGCAAAGCATGAATTTACGTATTTGACACTCGAAGAAGCCTTTGAATATGCTGTTTTGGAGTATCCATTTTCATTTTGGCAATGGGGACATGATTGTTCTAAAATACCCTCAGCGGATGCAGAATTGGAAGTAGTTCTACAGAATTTTATGGATGTTGTAGGCATTTCCTTTTATTCCGATGCAGATATGGCGGCGTTTGCTTCTCATTATTATCAGTCGTCTACGCAAATGGGATATTATGGTTATGAAACGGATGAATTTAAGGATTTATTGAAAGTTTTACCGACCGATTCCAATCCGTATGCGTCGTTTACCCCTAATAAAATGAAGGTGAAATTTGATGGAACACTCACCAATAAAGTAGCTAACTGGTTAAAAACGGACGGCAATAATTTTATGTACATCAACGGCGGCATTGATACTTGGTCGGCGACGGGTGTGGAAAAATCGGATAAAGTGAATTCGAAATGGTTTGTTTTGGAAGGGAAAGACCATGCGAAGGCAAGGATTGCAAATATGACAGATGAGGAGAAAAAGGAATTTAAGGCAACTTTGGGGGAGTGGTTGGAGCTGGAGATTAAGTAAAGAGTGTGTTCATATTAAGGTGGTCGCCAAATTGAAAATGGAGAATTAAAAATTAAAAATTATTGAAAACAGTACTTCATAAAATGTACAAAATCAGGTTGATATACAACTCGATTTTAGGTAGTTTTCAATTTGGCGACCACATTGATTTTATGGTATTATAAAGCATCAATTGCTCAAAATTATTTCTCTTTCTTCTTTTGAAATACAAACGGCGCAGTAACTCCATGTATTAAAATCGAACTCAACATCATAATTGAAATGACGGAATACAACAAAGCCTTATCTTCGTAATCACCAATCATCACAAACGCCCACGACAGATAAAATAGCGAACCAATGCCTCGGATGCCAAAAAAGCTAATGGCTAATTTCTCTTTTTGTTTTTGCTGAATGCCCCAAAGTGCAATCATTCCAGACAAAGGACGAACAACTAGAATGAGTAATAAAGCAAAAATAACGCCTCGCCAATCGGTATAATTAAACAGCCCGTTGAGCATAGAACCACCGAATAGAATTAACCAAATTACTAAAAAGAATCGTTCTATTTCTTCTACGAAATTGTGCATCTTTTCCTCAATACGGTTGTGTACTTTTTCTTCGTATCGAATACTCAAGGCGGCTACAAAGACGGCTAAAAAGCCATAACCGTGTAATAACTCTGCTATTCCATAAGTTGTTA
>ENA-ORXM01005228-ORXM01005228.1-marine-metagenome-genome-assembly--contig:-NODE-5228-length-10503-cov-3.082774_pt1 | contig 10503 bp, 4 predicted proteins | sample MGYA00237867_ERZ511480 | MGnify/ENA primary metagenome ERZ511480 (study PRJEB26309, sample SAMN06266103) | marine metagenome | isolation source: Algal blade | place: United Kingdom:Sidmouth, United... | reverse complement strand
ATATTCTTGTATGTTATTGTATTATTAAAACCTCCAAAATATGTAGGAAGCGCACTTTTTTTACCAATCGGTGCTTTATGTGTTCTGGTATTATTTTCTGTAGCGGGAATAATGTTTCCAGTGTAAACGTAAACTCCATTTGCGGCTTGTTCTAAATCTGTTTCACGAATCATCGGAATACCTCTCTCTGGATCCACACCTGCATAATCTGCCATAAAATAGGTGCCAATTGGTAATCCTTTTCTGGTAAATGTTAAACGTTCTCTAATGCCTTCTCCAGAGGCATCAATATCGGGAGATATACTTGTTACTTCATTCTTATTTGTTGTAATATTTAATCCAACTCTCCAACTAAAATCAGATTTATCAATGACTAATCCACTAATATCAAATTCAATTCCGTCATTTACCATATCTCCAACATTACCCCAAATACTGTTATTACCTGAGTCACCATTGTTGTTACCTATACCAGCAGAGGCTGGTAAAGTTACTTGTAAAAGCAAACTTAAAATGTCTTGACGATAGTAGGCTAAAGACCCGCTAAGTCTGTTATTAAATAAAGCATAATCAATACCAACATCTAAATTATTAAGCTTTTCCCAGGTAGCTGCACCGTTTCCAATACCACTAACGTTTAATGATGGCTGTTCTGCATATAATTTTCTAGACGTATTTAAATTAAATTGACTATCTGTGATACCACCAGGTATATTACCATTTCCAGTTTCACCATAACTACCTCTTAATTTTAAAAGTGATACGACATCACTTTCTTTAAAAAAATCGTCAGAAATAATCCAACCAGCTGAGAGTGAATAAAAACTACCCCATCGGTTATCTGGTCTGAACTGAGAATAACCTTCTCTAGTAAAACTAGCACCTAATAAATATTTATCGTTGAATTTATAACTCATTCTAGAAAAATAACTGACTCTTTTATTCTCACTTAACGGGTCTCTAAATGACTCTGCACGAATTTGTGCGGTAGGTACATTAACTTCTTGGTAATTACCAATAATATTATTACCTCCAACCGTTGTTCTATGAACATGTGATGCTTGCCTCTCGCCACCAGCTACTAAATTCACGTTGTGCTTTCCAAAATCCCTATCAAAAGTAACGTAGGTATTAAATAATTCATTTCTACTGGTATTTTTACCCTCACTACCAAAGTTACCAAGAGTAGGTTCTCTGAGTGCTACAGAACTCCAATCTATACCATGTACTTCATTAAAACTAGGACTATATTCAGTTCTAATTTTCAAACCTGGTACAGGTTTGATATCTAACTCTGCAAAAACACTACCTGATATGGCTATAACTTTATCTTCGTTTCTAACTAAATCTGAATCGGCGTTAGCTAATGGATTATTTCCGGTTTGCCCGTTCCAGTAGCCGCTTGCATTATCTGGGTCGCTAATTTTTATCCATGGTGCAGCGGTTGCACCTCCCCATGATGAAATAAAGTTTCTTTCTGATGTTTTACCAAATAACCTAACACCATATTTTAAAGCACCTTTATTAAAAGTCATGTTCAATCTACCTGTAAGTTGTGTATAATCAGAATTTAATAAATTTCCCTTATCATTCCTGTACCAAACCGAAGCATACATATTAGAATTTTCAGTTCTTTTAGCACTTGAAATACTAACATCTTGAAATGATCCCGTTTGGGTTAATAAATCTTGAAAATTATTATTAGTACCTAAAGCTTCTTCTCTAGTTACAGGAGTATTGTTTGGCCAACGCGGAGCGAGTACTTCATTTTGAACATCAAACACCAGTCCTGAATTAGTATACGCTTCATCCATAATTTTAAAATAGGTATCAGTATCTGTTAAGCCTAAATCATTATTGGTCCAACTAGAAATACCGCTACTAAGAGCGACATTAAATTGCGGTGTTGCTGAAGTCGCAGATTTAGTCGTTACAATAATAACACCGTTAGACCCCCTGGCACCATAAATAGCAGTTGCTGATGCATCTTTAAGGACTTCTATAGATTCAATATCATTAGGGTTTAAACTAGCTATACCAACACCAGCAATACCATCTATTATAAAGAGTGGGTTTGTTCCAGAAGATATAGAACTAAGACCTCTAACCTTAATCTGTACACCTGCTCCTGGCACCCCTCCGCTAGAATTAATTTGTAATCCTGGAGCTTTACCTTGTAATCCCTCAACAAAGGAACCACCAGACATACTACTGGCGCCTATGTCCTCCGACTTTACTTTAGAAATAGAGCCCAAAACGTCGCGCCTTTTTTGTGTTCCGTAGGCCATAACAACTACTTGATCCAGTTCTTCAGATGATTCTTCTAAAATCACATTAATAACAGATCTATTACCTACTTCTTCTTCAAGAGATAAATATCCAATGTATGAAAAAGTTAAAATATCTTTAGAATCTACAGACATTGAAAATTCACCATCAAAATTTGTTACCTTTCCCTGGCTTTTTCCTTTTACAGTAATATTTACTCCAGGTAGGGGTTCGCCTTTTATTGAAGTAACTTTACCAGTTACTGTTTGTTGTGCAAATGTTAGGTGAACACTTGTCATCATCACAAAAAGTATAAAATAAAACTTTAAATACCGAATTTGTTTTTGATAATTAATCATAATTTCTTTTAGTTTTAGTTAATTAAGCTTGAATTAAAAACATCAAACTTTTTGTCTTTTCAAATGTCCTTATCTTTTTTAGTTATGACTGTTTCCTGTATGTCAAAAACTAATCTTGATGTTGCAAATGCTGTGTTAATTGCTATAAATAACTGCAATTCAACATTCAGACAACTATTTAAAACATGTACTGATGTGCTAATATTAATTGAGTAGTAATATTATAAAAACTCGGTTTCCAATACTAAATATTGAATAGAGACATTTAATGTTTTAACATTTTAAGAAGTATGAGGCCAAATTACAATGAACATGAAAATAAAAAAACACACAATTGCAGAAGAATCTAAAAAGATACCTTGGTTAAATATAATACTATATGTAATTATAATAACTTTAAGCGCATTTATTATTTTAATAATACTTTAAATTATTTGAAATTAATATGAAGATATTTTATTTAAGACTGAGTTTAATCTATCTGTTTATCTTAAGTCATAGCAGTTTTGCGCAAAGTGAAACCTATCAAAAAGGAATTGAAAAGAGTTTGGTTTTTGAAAATATTTTTACGAATAACGGACTTCCAGATAACAGAATTAGAAGTGTGTACGAAAGTAAAAAGGGTTTTCTTTGGATTGGAACTATGAATGGTTTGGCAAGTTACGATGGCTATACTTTTATTCAATATTATAAAGATAGAGAAGGAAAAGGGTTGGCAGGTAATTGGGTTTATGATATAAAAGAAGATGTTGATGAAAATATGTGGATAGGTACTACCGAAGGGCTAAGTAAAATAATAACATCAAAAGATGAGGTTGTTAATTATGTAACAGCAAAACATTTACCTCATAAAGAGATAAGGGCATTATTTATAGATAATTACCAAAGAGTTTGGATAGGAACAAAAAAAGGATTGAGTATATTTAATACCAAAACAGATGAGGTAACAAAGTTTACAGAAGGCCCTTTTAATAATGCTATTAATGCTATTGAACGGGATTTGCAAGGGCGTATATGGCTAACTTGTGAAACAGGACTTATTAGCTTTAATGAAAAAGATATAACCCATAATTATATTCCTATTGAGGTAAAAAGTAATCCTTATGGAGATAAAATTTGGGATATTCACCCTTTTGAAAAAGAGATTTGGATTGCTACAGGTGGGGATGGTATACATTCCTTGAATATTGAGTTTTTAAACAAAACAAAAAAGGACCTAATAAACATCCAAGTAACAAAAAAATCTTTTGTTGAGGATTTAGAGGTTTTCGATCTTGCAGAAGATGGAAAAGGAAACATTTGGTTAGCCACTTCTAACGGTTTAGGGCGTATTGAGTTTTTTAAACCTGCAGAGAAGATTTCATTTTATTATAATCAGAGCATAAATGAGTATAGCATTAGTAATAACAAGTTATATAAACTCTATTTTGATTCTTCTAAAAACCTATGGATTGGTAGTGATATAGGTCTTAATACTTTACTCTATAAAAATCTTAATTTTGAAAATTTTGCATTTGCAAATAGTACTTTTAAGGATATAATTAGAGGTATAACTTCTATTGATAAGGAAAAGCTTATTTTCAATACCAGTTCTAATGGGATATATAAAATACACGAAAACTCCTTAGCTACTGAAAAAATAAAAATTAAAAATAATAGTGAAAAAATAAATCTTGGTAGATCTATTACAAATATTGATCATACTCTATTTATAGGAACTCTAGATGGTGTATTAATTAAAAACACTAAAAATGGTAAAGAATCTCATATTCTTCATGGTAAAAACATCTTTAGTATTGTTGAGGATATTATAAACTTAAAAGTCTATATAGGTGCCTCAGACGGTATGTATGTTTATGATCATAAAACATCTCAACTTAGCTCTAAAACTCCTATACTAAAAGGTTTTACTAGATCTATTTTTATTTCAAAAGATCTTACAGTTTGGGTTGGTATAGATGGTCCTTATATTTATACAAAGAAAAATAACAGCCAAAACTTTAAAAAAATAACAATTCCATCTAATTTTCATGGGTTTGAAATTAATGGTATTGCTGAGGATCAAGATAATAATATATGGATAGGGACTACAAGCGGGCTAAGCAAGTTAACACCAAATTTGAAAGGGAATTATAACTGTGATTTTTTTGATGAAAATAATGGACTTGTAGATAAATCTGTAAACGGATTAATTATAGATGTAAAAAATAATATTTGGTTAAGTACTATTAAAGGAATTACCAAGTATGATACTAAAAATAAACTCTTTGAATACCATCTTCCTAATCTTATTTTTAACCCAACCAGCTATTATAAACAAAATAATAACTCGTTTATATTTGGACATTTAGAAGGTTTTGTGAAATTTAATCCTGATGAAATTTCAATAAATAATAATACCCCTAATATTCAAATTACATCTCTTAGAATTTCTAATGAAAAAGTAAATGTTTATGAAGAAATTAATAACGATGTTGTTTTAAAAGAAAATATTCAGTTTACGGATGAAATTACTCTAAATCATGAAAACAATATAATAACATTAGAGTTTGCAGATTTAAACGGAAGTTTTGATGAAAATAGACAATATGCTTACAAACTTGAAGGTTTTGATAAAAATTGGATCTATAATAAAAGAAATGAGCATACCGCCACATATACCAATCTAGACTCAGGCAATTATATATTTAAAGTAAGATCAGTTTATAAGGGAAGCGACGATAACAACACTAAAGTTTTAAAAATTAAAGTACTTGCTCCACCTTGGAAAAGTTGGTGGGCAATTCTTGGTTATATTTTGATATTAAATGGGATTATATTTTTGTTGGTAAAATTTAGAATTGAAAATGCTAAAAAAGTAAATCAGATTATTTTAGAAAAACAAGAAAAAGAACAAATAAAACTCCTCAATAATCAAAAATTACAATTTTTCACAAATATTTCTCATGAATTTAGAACACCAGTTACATTAATAACAGGACCTATAAAAGATATAATTAATGATCCTTCAATTTCAGTAGAAGTCCGAAAAAAGGCAAAAATTATAGAGAAAAATAGCGATAAAATGTTTTATCTCATCGATGAGCTAATAACATTTAGAGAATTAGGTAAAGGCTTTTTAAAATTAAAACCAAAACCTTTAAACATTGTTCAATTTGCAAATGAAACCTTAGAGAATTTTGAGCTTTTTGCAAAAAAGAAAGAAGTTATACTAAAATGCAACAGTCCAAGCGAGCAGTTAATAATATGGGCAGATCCACTCCAACTCTATAAAGTTTTAAATAATCTTGTTGCAAATGCACTAAAGTTTTGTCCTTTTAATACTATAGTTAAGATAACAATTCAAGATGTAAAAAAGACAAAATTAAGTTTAGAGCAAAAAACGATTGATTCCAATTGGATCTCTATAACCGTTAGTGATGAAGGTACAGGAATTCCTAAAGAAAATATAAAACACTTATTCGAGCGGTTTTATAAAGGAGATGATGTACACGCAGGAACAGGTATAGGGCTTTCATTATCCAAAGAAATTGTTGAGTTACATAAAGGTTCTATAAAAGTTAAGAGCAAACCAGGTAATACACGATTTATAGTGTGGTTACCAAAAGGTAATGCAGACGAAGTAGAGTTAAATCAAGTAGTAGAAAGTTCAGCTTCACTTAATCAGAAACTAAAGCCAGAATCTTTATTAATTGATGAAAATATTGCATTAGATCAAGCTTATGAAAATACTTTCGAGGATTTTGATAAAAAAAGAATATTACTTGTAGAGGATAATATTGAATTGTTAGAATACCTATCAATGTTATTAAAAGAAGATTTTAACATCATAACCGCATTAAATGGAATTGAAGCACTCGAAAAATTAGAAAACACTATTCCTGATGCTATTGTTAGCGATGTTATGATGCCAAAAATGGATGGTTTTAAATTGTGTGAAAAAATAAAGGAGAATAAAAAAATTATGCATATTCCAATAATACTACTAACTGCAAAAACAATGCCTGAAGAAAAAATTAAAGGCTTAGAATTAGGAGCAGATGATTATTTAGATAAACCTTTCAACCCTGAAATTTTGAAAGCAAGAATACATATGTTAATTAAAAACAGAGCTACATTAATAGAAAAATTAAATGTAGGGCAAATTATAGATCATACAAAACTAGCCAGAAACCCACTAGATGAAAAACTTATAACGCAAGTTGTAGAACATATTAATAATAACATTGATAACGAAGAGTTTAGCGTAGAGCGTTTAAGCGATTTAATGTCTATGAGCAGAAGTAATCTATTTAGAAGAATAAAAATGATTACAGAGATGAGTCCTGTGGAATTCATTTACCATATTAGATTACAAAAATCCATGAAATTGCTTAAAGAAAGGCAACTCAGTATTTCTGAAATAGCATGGGAGGTTGGATTTAAAAATCCATCAAGTTTCAGTAAATCTTTTAAAAAACAATTTGGAAAATCACCTAGTGATTATTTAAATAGCTTATTAAACGATTAAAACACAGAGAACACTTGCTATTGACCAATCTCTAACACAAGTTGCAACATCTCGTAGCACTGATTAAAGCCTACTAAATTTACATTGCAGTATATTAAAGTGGGCAAAATGCTTATTAATAATTCACTACAAAAAACTTATATTTTATGTTCGGATTAAGCACTATAGATATTATAGTAATTGTTATTTATTTTATTGTAATAATAGGAATTGGAGTAAGGTCCATGCTAAAAATAAAAAATCAAGAAGATTTTTTTCTTGGTGGAAGGAAGTTTGGTAAAATTGTACAAATTTTTGCTACGTTCGGGCAGGCCACAAGTTCAGATACAGGACCATCCGTTGGTACTGCTACATATAATAATGGTGCTGCTGGTGTGTGGGCAAATCTCTTAATGCTTTTTAGTACACCCATGTTTTGGTTTATTGGGCCTTGGTATAGGCGTATGCGACACACGACATTAGCCGATTTTTATTCTGAGAGATTTACTAGTAAAGGACTGGGAATGATTTATGCTATCATGTCTAGTATTGGGTTGGGAATACTTCTTTCCTTAGGTTTTATTACCATTATAAAAACGGTTTCGGTAATGACGCCTAAAACATATGAAGAATATACCATTGAGCAAAAACATGAATATCAGCAAGCAGAACGTTTGTACCATTTAGAAGAACAAGATTTTACTCAACTAAATCAACAAGAAAAAAACGAACTTACCCACTTAACACAATTACAACCAGAAAAATCATTTTCTCATATAAATAAGTTTTGGCTTATTTTTATTATTGTTATTATAGTCGCAGGTTACTCCATGATGGGTGGTCTCGAAGCCGCCTTTTTAAGCGATTTAATTCAAGGTGTTTTTATTATACTTCTTTCCATAATGTTAGTTCCATTCGCTATTATGGAAATAAATAAAATTTATGGTGGTAGTGGATTTATGAATGCACTTACTAAAATGCATGAAAATTTGCCTGAAAGTTTTTTCGAAATTTTTGGGTCACCATATTCTTTAGATTTTACATGGTATTACATTGCAGCACTTTCAATAATGGCGATTATAAATACATGTGCTCAAGCCAATACTTTTGTTACACCAAGTGCTGCCAAAGATGAGTACTCAGCCAGAGTTGGTCTTACATTTGGATCTTACCTAAAAAGAATTACAACCGTTTTATGGGGCTTTACAGCTTTACTTATTGTGTTTTTATATGCAAAGGAAATTACAGATCCAGATAAACTATGGGGTCTTGCTTCATTTAAACTATTAGGATCTGTTAATTTGGGGCTTGTAGGCTTAATGATAGCCAGTTTAATGGCTGCACTTATGTCTACAGCAGCAACACTTATGATAACAACTTCAGGTTTACTTACCAACAATGTTTATAAACACTTCTATCCTAATAAAAGTGAAAAACACTATGTTGCTATGGGGCGTTTATTGGGTAGTTTAGTTATTGTTGCCGCAGCTGTAATTACGTTATTAAATGATAACCTTTTTCAAATTATGAAACTTTGGTGGGAATTTGGAGTTATATTTTCTGCTGGATTTTGGATGGGGATTTTATGGAGAAAAACAAGCCGACTGTCCATTAAAATATCTATAATTTCAACGTTTTTTATTTTCTTCGGAATCCCAATACTAATTAATTTAATTAATCCTTCTATAAAACAAAACGAAGATTTATTAAAAATGACGGCACAACGTTTTGAAACCAGAATCTATGAAGCGCATAAATTAGATGTAGAAAATAGAGCGGAAGAAATTGCTAATTGGGAAATGACTCCAGAAGGTTCAAGACCACTTGCCCTAAAACTAGGAGACGAATTTACTAAAAAATTCAAACTTCCAAGTAAATCTATTTTTTGGAGTACAGGTGTTAGTATTAATAAGGAAGATGAATTGGAAGGCACAGGTATGTTAAATTTAGAATTACTATTATTAGATAAATTAGGTTTTAATCTAACTGGAAATACTTACTCTATGAATGAAACATTGCGTATTATAATTCGTGTAAGCTTTCCTTTTCTTTTAATATTTTTAATAAGCAATGTGTTTCCTAAAAAAGAGGATGAAGAATATAATATTAAGCGTTTTTATGCTAAAATGAAAACACCAGTTGCTGAAACAAAAGAAGAGGATGAAGCAAACTTGGTTTTAGCATATAGTAATCCAACACTTTATGATCACACAAAGCTATTTGGATCATCATCAAATTGGGAATTTACCATTTGGGATAGAACAGATAAATTAGGTTTTATAATTGCCTCTCTATTTGTAGTTTTTGTTTTATGGCTATTATATTTTATGGTTAATCTTGGAGGATAATAAACATTTTTAAAGAATAGTTGAATTAGTTTGTTTAGTTAAGTTTATTTTCAGAGTGCATTATTTGTTTAGTGTACTCTTTAAATAAACGAATTAGAAATTAAGTATTTAACTAGATTAAAAATTTTAAAGTAAAAACTTTATTTTTTTTATTAGTAAAATTTAAATTAGAAAAAATATATTTTAATCTAAATTTATATCATTTTACTAATATAATAATCTTGTAAATTTTGATTACAACTAGGTATTTCAATTTATAATAAAAAGCGTTAATAATTACTAATCAATTCGATAAGTTTTCAATTTCAAATAAATTATCTTTTATGAAAAAATATATTTTAATCATATCATATTTCTTAATCATAACAAATTCATCAATCGCACAAAATCAAGAGGAAAAAATTTTTAAAACCGATTTCCCAATATTTTGGCTACTACAAGATAAACAAATTGAAAATCCAGCTTTACTCGAAAAGGAGTTTAAAGATATTGTAGATGTTGGATTTAAAGGCGTATACGTTATGTTACGTGCCACGCGCTATCATATTTATGATACTGAAGTTATCGAAGCATCTAAAATAATAAGTGATTTATGCAAAAAAAATAATATTCATTTAACCTTAGGATTAGATCCTAGGTTTGGTGCAACGCATATTGTAAGTGAAACAGGTTTTGGTGCTGAAATGCTTATGCCTATTGCAGAATATTTTACCCCTGTAAATAATTATGAAGGATTTCCAGGAGCTACTACCCCTGAAAGATTTAAGTTAAATGAAGTAAAAGTAATCGATAATCGATATAACTTAAAATTCAAGTATCCCGTAAGAAGAGACACGCATATCCATACAGAAGTGGGGCTTTGGTTTAATCCTATAAAGGTTGACAAAGTTTTTGCTTACCAAAGAAAAGATGGAAATGTTATTGCATCATCTGTAACAGATATTACAGATACTCATCACTTTTTCATCAATAGAAGTGCCAGCGATGTTGAAGTTTTTGGAAAAGCAGAATTGCCCGAAGGAGAATGGTTTGTTATAGC
>ENA-ORXM01005227-ORXM01005227.1-marine-metagenome-genome-assembly--contig:-NODE-5227-length-10503-cov-27.633416_pt1 | contig 10503 bp, 12 predicted proteins | sample MGYA00237867_ERZ511480 | MGnify/ENA primary metagenome ERZ511480 (study PRJEB26309, sample SAMN06266103) | marine metagenome | isolation source: Algal blade | place: United Kingdom:Sidmouth, United... | reverse complement strand
CATAAGCTAAAACCAATAGAACTCAATATCGAAAAGGCCAAAACCTTACTCGACGAATCTGGATGGATAGATACAGATGGCGATAATATTAGAGATAAAGTTATCAATGGCAAAAAGACTCAGTTGATCCTTGACTTTGTAATAACGGGTAGTGCTCTAAGTAAGAATATTGTTCTGCTTTATCAAGAAGGTGCTGCCAAGGCAGGTGTAGGTATCAACATAATCAGCAAGGCAAATAGCCTTATGCAAAAAGAACACATTAATGTATTAAAATATGACATGGCAGCTTTAGCTAAAGGGTTCGATGCATCACCAGATGATCCATACTCGGCATGGCACTCTGATAATGCAGACCCTGGAGGTACTAACAAAACTGGTTATAGAAATCCTATAAGTGATGATCTCATAGAAACAATAAGAAACTCTAGTGACGCTAATAATAGAAAGGGTAACTATCTAAAACTTCAAGAAACGATATACGAAGATCAGCCTATGATATTCCTATATAGTCCCCTTATGAAGTTTGTTATCAATAACAAAATCGCTGCCACTACCACGAGCAAGAGACCAGGTTACCTTGCCAATACATTTAAAAATAAGGAGACAGAATAATTAGATTTTCTATTACAACAAGACATTATTGAAACGTTATGTAATCAAAAGACTTCTTATAATAATTCCAACGCTTTGGATTATTAGCGTCATTGCATTTACACTAAGTAAATTTGTGCCTCAAGATCAGGTATCTATTCTTCTCGAAAAAAGAGGTGTAGATAACAGCTCAGATGTAGCTTACGCGAATGTCTATAAAGACTTGGGATTAGATAAACCTAATTTCTATTTCGCAATAGTCCCAAGTCATTATCCTGATAATATTAATATAATTACTCATCCTGTCACTAAATCAGAAGTCCTAACGGCACTCAAGTCTGGCTATCATTATAATGACATCAGCGAAACAATAAATAATTCAAGTTATATCAAGTTAAGACTTACAGAACAACTTGGAGGTAATAAAAATTTCGAAAAGCTAAGAGTATGGACACCTAAATTAGTGTGGCATGGCAAAGACAATCAATACCATAACTGGATAATATCTTTCTTTAACGGGGTGTCAATAGTAGATGGCAAGCCAGCACTAGTCAAAGTAGGTAAAGGATTACAGTGGACATTAAGTATTACACTTATAGATTTAATCCTGAGTATAATCCTTGCCATAATTATAGGAAAGTATCTTGTTATTAATCAACATAAGAAGCGGGTACGGTGGATAAGCCAGTTGCTCTATTTTATTTATTCTATTCCTTTATTTTGGATGGCTACGATGTTCGTTATCTATCTAACTACAGATGACTATGGTTCATTTACTAATATTTTTCCATCAGTAGGTATGAATATATATCCCGGAAAATCTACCTCGTATCAGATCATACACAATGCCCACAAGTTGATATTACCGATCTTATGCTTAACAATACATTCATTAGCATACTCTACAAGATTCATGAGAAGGAGCCTTATAGATGAATTACAGAAACCATATATAAGCACTGCCTATTCCAAAGGACTGACAAGTGATCAGGTTATTAATAAGCATGCTTTCAGGAATGCCATGATGCCTATGATTACAATTTTTGTCACAGCAGCGGCGAATGCTTTTGCAGGCTCACTGTTACTTGAAGTCATCTTTAGTATACCTGGCATCGGAAGGCTATTACTTAATTCTATCTATCAAGCCGACTGGAATGTTGTCTTTTGTATCGTCGTTGTCATTGCTTGTGTAACCACAGTCATATACCTGATAGGCGATATTCTCTATACTCTTGCACAGCCTAAATTGCGGTATGATGCATAAGTTGAGGCTAGAGAACTGGGGTATTAAGAAGAAGCACTCTCGTGCACTATTTATTTTTATGGCAATCGCCATACTCCATACCTTCATTGCTAACGATAAATATATTATCGGTACCACTGATAATGGTATAGGCCTATTTGTACCAGTTGCGGATAACAATAGCGGACTGAGAACAATAATACCCTACTCAGAAAAATCTATAGATAAAAAAAATCGTAGCGTTAGTCCTTTTGATTCTCAAGATGTCAGTTCTCTCTACTACAGGCATTGGTTAGGCACTGATACAATTGGTAGAGATGTCTTAGCTGGTATAATCCATGGATCAGCGGTTGCTCTTAAGGTAGGACTATTTACAACTATCATAGCACTCATCATAGGTATCTTCTTTGGTTTTCTAAGTGGATACCTTGGAGACCATTCATGTAGGATGTCGATAACGGCTCTCATATTATTTTGTATAGCGCTTTTTCTAAGTATTTTTTATATCTATTATTCTATATCAGCATGGAAGTGGTTATTACTTATAATACCGATTGCATTCTTGATCATCTACTTTAGATATGTCAATTACAGAATATACGAAGGTATTGCCATTCCTCTTGATATCATCATATTAAGAATCATCGAGACCTTAAGATCTATCCCTAGTGTGTTTCTACTTTTAGTATTGTTAGCATTATTCTCAAGTCCGAGTATATGGAATGTTGTTATAGTTATCGCATTTCTAAGATGGCCAACGGTAACGCGACACTTGCGTGCTGAGATATTAAAAATCAGAAACGAAGACTATATAACTTCTGCTAAAGCAAGCGGTCTCTCTCACTTTACAATTTTCAAAAATTATATTTTGCCTCTGACAATATCACCTGTAATTATTGTAAGTGCTTTTGGGTTTGCCTCCGCAATCTTGTTAGAATCTTCGTTATCTTTTTTAGGAATTGGTATTCCCTTAGATCAAGTAAGCTGGGGAAGTATGCTTAGAGATGCACGATTAAATTTATCATCATGGTGGATGGCCTTGTTTCCAGGGCTGATGATTTACTTTATTATACTTCTATTTAATAACATAGGAGATAGCCTGACAAATCGTATTCAGAAATTAAGTAATCAGTAAATCACTTTTTATATACATCTAACAGAAAAGTATCTAATACGATTTTCAGTATCTTCGACATGATGCTTATGTGTGTGTTTATTCATTTTGTTGGATGATATATGATAGTGGTAATAATTAGAACCATCTATATCATCTATTACCCATAGGTTAGCAGTTTGTACTCTTTTATTCCGCTTTTTATTTTGGATCCATCCATAGTCCTTTAACAATATCGGTAGATCAAATAATTTCAACAGAGCAGATTTATCCTCTGTTATATAGGTAACATAATCTTCAGTTGTATTAGTGTCTTTTTCCAGAATTTCTGTAGTTATACTATCTGGGTTGATATTTCCTATTTTGGATAACTCCGAAATCAAAACATCCCAATCTGTTCTTGTCGGAATAGAATAATCAATTGGACACAATGCCTCTTATGCTATATTCGTATAGAATTGTCCAAATTTTTTAATTTTCTTTTTCTTCTTAGGAGGGTAATATGCTGATATGTGATGATACCGCAGATTTTCTCGCATCCATATCTGATCACCTATCTTGACTATAGAATATACATTATTATCGCGTACGTCTGTAAGAATGTTATCTGAAGAATCTTGTGCATAGATACTCGTGGTCAACAAAAAGAGTACAGACAATTTAATTAGAAACATAATTATAGAGTCGATTTACTTACGTTTTTTCTTCTTTTGTTTTTTTGAGAATAATGAAGACTTGCCTCTCTTAGAAGACATGTTGCCGTCCTTATCTGTGTCTACAGAATATTTCTGTTGATTAGAGCAACCTTCACCGGTTTTGCATGATGTAAATGTTATGCAAGTGAGTGATAAACAGCAAATAAGTATATACGTAATTGACTTAATTCTTTTCATTTGATGTGTTAATTTTCTATTGTAAGCTACAACTTCCATGCTATAAACATGAAAATAGTTGAGAAATTGCCTAAAACATCAATAAAATAGAGGTTTTTAACTAATTATATACATTATAAGTTTTGTTTATATGTATGTATCGTCTACATTTGCAGCGAATAATATAATTACTCAGTTTAAAAAAAATTTGAATAATGAACAAAGGAGATTTAATCAAAACTGTTGCAGACACTGCAGGTGTCTCTCAGGGACAAGCTACAGATGCAGTACAAGCTGTATTTGATACTATAGAAAAAACTTTAAAAAGCGGTGACAAAGCTTCATTCGTAGGATTCGGAACTTTCTCAACTACTCATAGAGCAGCAAGAGATGGTAGAAACCCTGCTACTGGAGAGACGATCAAAATTAAAGCTAAAACTGTTGTTAAGTTTAAGCCTGGAAAAGGTCTTGCAGAAGCTGTAAACTAAAATCGTTTACTAAGAAATACTTTATAAAAAAGGCAAGCTTTACGCTTGCCTTTTTTTATTTTTAACCCATATACCATTTCATATAACCGATAGGTATTACTCAATCATACTTCACCAACTCAACTCTTACCACCAATGTCTGAGAAGATATCAGAACTCAAAAGAATCGCTTCGCAAGTACGTCGTGATATTATAAGACAAGTCGCCGCAGTTAATTCTGGTCACCCAGGTGGATCTTTAGGATGTGCAGATTTTTTTACGGCTATGTACTTTAGTATCATGGACCATAAGCCATCATTTAATATGGAAGCTAAAGGCGAAGATGTCTTCTTCTTATCTAATGGTCACATCTCTCCTGTCTGGTACAGCACACTTGCGCATAGTGGCTACTTCGATAAAAGCGAACTGGCTACATTCAGAAAATTAAACTCTAGACTCCAAGGACACCCTGCTACTCACGAAGGTCTACCTGGAATCAGAGTCGCATCAGGATCCTTAGGTCAAGGTATCTCTGTAGCAATAGGAATGGCCACAGCAAAAAAAATGGATGGTGATGACAAAACTGTCTATGTACTCTGTGGTGATGGAGAGCTTCAGGAGGGACAGAACTGGGAAGCGATAATGTTTGCCGCTCATCATAAGATGGACAATTTAATAGCCGTAGTAGATTGGAATGGTCAGCAAATAGATGGTCCTAATGAGGAGGTACTATCGTTAGGAGACTTAGAAGGAAAGTGGTCTACATTCGGATGGGAAGTGCTACATATGGATGGTCATAATTTTGAAAATATTCTCAATACAATGGCGGAAGCAAAAGCTCTCGCTAAAAAAGGAAAGCCCGTCGCCGTTCTTATGAAAACAGTTATGGGTCAAGGTGTCGACTTCATGTCAGGTACACACAAATGGCATGGCAAAGCACCCAATGCAGAACAAACAGAAAATGCCTTAAACCAATTAGAAGAAACTTTAGGAGATTACTAAATATGAGCTTAGATAAATATACTTACACAGAAAAGAAAGCGACACGAGATGGCTTCGGTGCTGGAATGACAGAACTGGGTCGCGAAAATCCTAAAGTCGTTGCATTATGTGCAGACCTTATAGGTTCATTAAAGATCAACACATTCATAGAAGAAAATCCTGAAAGATTCATACAAGTAGGCATCGCAGAAGCTAATATGATGGGAATCGCCGCAGGATTAGCAACTGCTGGCAAGATACCGTACACAACTACGTTCGCGAATTTTTCTACAGGAAGAGTTTACGATCAGATCAGACAATCTATAGCCTACTCTGATAAGAACGTCAAGATATGTGCCTCTCATGCAGGCCTTACTTTAGGAGAGGATGGCGCTACACATCAGATTCTTGAAGACATAGGCATGATGAAAATGCTTCCAGGCATGACTGTCATCAATCCTGCAGATTATAATCAGACTAAAGCTGCTACTAAAGCCATAGCAGACCATCATGGACCAGTCTACTTAAGATTCGGAAGACCAGGATGGCCTGTGTTTATGCCAGAGGGAGAATTCGAATTAGGCAAAGCAGTATTAATGAATGAAGGTTCTGATATCACACTTGTAGCCACTGGACATATGCTTTGGTATGCTGTAGAAGCTGCTAAGAAATTAGAAGCTGAAGGTATGAGTGTAGAACTCATCAATATACATACAATCAAGCCACTTGACGAAGATGCAATAATCAAGTCTGTCAAGAAAACAGGTAAATGTGTCGTTGCAGAAGAGCACCAACGTAATGGTGGACTGGGAGAAAGTATCGCTGGTGTATTAGCGAGACACAACCCTGCCCCTATGGCTATGGTCGCTGTTAATGATAGCTTCGGTGAGAGTGGGACACCTACTCAGCTATTGGATAAGTATGGATTAAGTATTGATGATATTGTGAAGGCTTGTAAAGAGTTATAGAAAAGACCTATCAATGTACAGGGTTTACTTTACAACAAACAATTTCTTGAAAGTCTGATTAATAATAATTATATATACTCCCGGTGTGTATGTAGATATATCGACAAGCTCAAAATTGTTCTGAGTCTGAGTATCAAATAATTGCTTACCTAATAAATCTATTATTGAAATGCCATGTACTTTGTTGTTATGCCATTCGATACGTAGTTCCGTAGTTGCTGGATTAGGAAATACATTTACATCAGAAGAAATCAAATCGATAGAAGATGTAAGACTATCGCAGAAGCTAATGTTAGGGTCAATTTCTATATGACCCTTGGGAGATAAATCTTTCCCTTCAAAAGCAGAATAGTAAACAGGATACTTAAAGGCTCTAAATGTAAGATTCTGAAAATAACCAATTAATGTACCTTGAGGAGCTCTAGCACCTAACTTTAGTGGGACCTTATATTCCCATACAATCTCATTAGTGGGGCTCAGCTCCAAAAGGTATCCTTGTCCCCCACTACATCCAAGTATATTGCCATTAGGCAATACTTGTGCACTAGAAAGTCCACTTGAGTAAAATTTAGTCGGCTGAGGATGGTATATAGAATTAGTAAATGAAGTAGGTAGATACAATCCATTTACTAGATTGTAACGACTGCTATCTTGATTCCATGGATTATCAAAGATTTCCATAGAAGATGTTCTATTACTGTTCTTGTTGTTAAAAATTACAATGTCATCATAATTAGAATGTGTGGAATCTATAAACTCATTAGCCCAATGCGTGTCATGAGGAAAAAACAAAATCTTGTCGTCTTCTGATCCTCGTCCATAAGACTGCGGATTACCGATTCTATATAAAAGATCACCACCTTTGTCATATAATCCTCCACTATGTCCTGCCGCCTCTTCTGTACTTGTTGAATGATCTATAATCCATGCCTCATTAAAGTAGGGTACACAAAGCATTATCTGATCTAGGCCAGCATGATAATCTATCGCATTAGTATGCATCCAATCCCAATCTAAAGAACCTGTGTTTTCTACATAATTAATATCAACTAATTCTGGATGTTGTTCTACACTACCAAAATTCAACTTAGTAGAATCTATATTTTGAATCAAATGATCCCATACATGCCACTCCCAAACCTTCTCATTATTCTGTGGATTAATTTCGAATATATAATCTGGATACAGTACGTTATTAGTTAGTTTTGCTTCTGACCTCCCACTCGCTATAGCTTCATCTCGACTTTTTCTTTCCCAAGCGATCATTAGTATGTTGCCGTTTGGTAGCATTTCTACATCATGGTGCAATCTCTCATTTTCCGTATTCAGTTCATAAGACCATAGGGGTACATTATCCCAAGAAACTATTTCTACAATGTATTCTCCAATTCCCGATCCAATAGGTCCATCATTATGTTTTTTACATTTTAATAAATTACCGTTATCTAACAGATATACTGCATTATTAGGAACATAGAGATCATCATCTTCCCATTCGTGTACAATCTCTCCGCAATTGTTGATTAGAAATACTGAAGATTGTTGCCTTGGGTATATAAGCGTATACCCGTCTGAAGCCAAATGCCTTTTATAAGAAAGTAATCCTATCGTTTGGTCTTGTGAAGTAGCGATGAGACTAATAAATAATGTTATTATAAATAAAATAAATCTTTCCATCTTTTTTCCAATTACTAAATCTATCATATACATTTCTTTATAAAGATTATCCTTCTATCATCTTCTCAATGATAACCATCTGTCCCAAGTGATAGAAACCTATATTTATTATCTAAGAATAGCACGTGCAGTAAAAAAGTTCTTTTAACGACTAAAAATAGAATAGATAAATAAATTTAAAATACGTTCTATACTAAATAACAACTAACGATTAGCTCGCTTTTTTCAGTTTATACGGCTTAAGAAAAGTTGTGTATTTTAATTTAAATTCATCTTATAGTTTATAAGCTAAGCTTTTAGTAATCTCTCTTCGGTATTTGATAACATCATTTATCAGCTGAGGTGATACGTCTATTCTTTTAGAAAGCTCAAGTTGTGATACGTTATTCTCAGCCAATAAATCAATTATCAGATCTACGGGATCTAAATCAAGATTATACTGCTCCATAATCCTATCATTATATTCACTGATTAATAGAGATAACAAATCTATCTCATCGTCATAGGCGATTTTGTAATCTTATGTCAAACCCTCTAAAGTTTCACAATATTGATCATATTGTTTTTGATTCTTTAGTAGGGTGTATTTTAATTTTTTCGTTTTTTAAACTGTCATATTTTTACGCAAGGCTACAGGCTTTTAGATAATTCAACGGGCAGATTTTTATTAACCCTCAAGGTTAAACAATCATCTTCTTAATAATAACCATCTGTCCCAAGTGATAGAAACCATGTTCTATCACACCTTCTATGTTACGAAGATAAGTACCATACTGTTCTTCTATAAAAGGTCCGAGTAGCTTTTCTTCAGTCATAGCCTCCACATGCTTTATAAATTGCTCAGCATTGGATATTAGATTATTAACTAACTCTTGCCAGTCTTCCTCAGAGTGGATAGGTGTAATATCAAAACTATACTTATCTCTAATTTCTAAAGCACCTCCTCTGAATACATTATTAAGTCCTTCTAAATAGTAATTGATGTGATACGTTAATTCGGCGATTGTATTTAGGTCAGACACTTTATGCAATGCAGCATTTTTATCTGTGCTAGTTAGTAGTTCTTTATAGTTGGTATTAGTTATCCAATGTCCATCTATGAAGAGTTCGCGTAATCGCGAAGCAATGGTTTGATTTAACTTCATGTTCTAATGCTTAATTTCTTGATCCAAGTAATTATTAATTTCTAATGACATCTTATCAATAGTGTCATTACTAATAGCATCAGAAAAGTGCCTATGAATTACATAATTATTTACTCGATTTAAAGTTTTAATATCCATTGACGATTTATCAATAGAGGCGATCAATCTAAATAACCCTGTTTCTTTATAAATCAACTTGAAATTTTCAATGAGTCCCCATGCAATGAATATTAATTTATTATCACAATGTAGTATAGATTCTAACTCTTGTAAGTGGATTCTATTTTCTTCTGATAAAAGGATTTCTTTAAACAACTTCTTATTTTTTCCTGCCATTCCAACAGTCGGAACCCCTATTAATTCTGCAAATGAAACATCTTTAGCAAATTTCTTATCAAGATTAATTTTAGAAAACCCACGATGATACTTCTTCCCATCACCGCTATATATTTTTAGCATGAAAGGATGATGAACGTTATACTTCTCCCAAAAAGTAACTCCATCTTCAAGATATTCACTTATAAAATGGAAATACGATTGTTCTTCAATATCAATTCTCCAATTTGGGTCTCTTCCAACGAATATAATTTTTGCTGTTAGAGGGGCTGCGCCTTGATAAGGGTTCTTTGAATAAATATCTTGGAGTTTTTTAGATGGATGTTTTTGAAATGTCATATTATAATTTCAGTATTTAGAAAAATAGACAATCCATTATGCTATCCTTATAATTTATTATTATCAAATAAACTCAATTCGGTATAATATAATTTTACCTTTTTCACTTATAATGAAATCGACATTGCAGAATTGTACATACTTGATTTACCTTTTTCTTTCCAGTAATCTCGTATACAATTCTATGTTCATGATTTATTCTTCTTGACCAATATCCCTTCATTTGATGTTTTAATGGTTCAGGTTTTCCTATACCTTTAAATGGAGTAGTTTTTATCGATTTGATAATTTCATTGATTTTTCTGATTTGAGAAAGATCATTATCTATCCAATAAGTTAAGTCATCCCACGCATTCTCGGTAAAAATAATTTTCATGCTTTTAGAATATCGTCTAAATCTACTTCTCTTGTTTCTCCAGCTTCTGATTGCTTAATAGATTCTTGTAATCTGTCCCTGTTAGCTTTCGTAGATAATAAGTAGTTAGTTTCTTGTAATGCATTATATTCTCTCAATGACATGATGACAACGGCTTCGTCATCCTCATCATTATTTCGTGGAATGATAAGGACCTCAGAAGAATTAATCACTGTATCGAAATAGAACTTTATTTTGGACCTTAGATTAGATATAGTTATCGCTTTCATGTTTATTTATTGTACGTTCAAATGTACAAAAATATGTACAAAAAATCAATCCGTGTATTAATTAGCCTTTGCACAAGTACTATAATTCTAACTAAGTCGATCTCAATATTATCGGTACATTAGAT